>OMKS01002602.1_pt1 | contig 14944 bp, 13 predicted proteins | sample 1674721 | NCBI WGS metagenome assembly OMKS01 (sample SAMN06264996, study PRJEB25208) | sediment metagenome | isolation source: hot spring sediment | place: USA: California | collected 2014-09-02
CCGTAATCTCCTTCAAGCTCCTTTCGCATGGAGGGGGCAAGCATCTCTCCGGTAAACCAGGCGCGCTTGAGGGCAAAATCCCGCCGAAAATCATATCCCATCTCCTCAGCCCTTTTAATAATCGTCATCAAAAAACTGGGCATGCCGGTATATCCGGTAACCTTCAAATCGAGCATCGTCTTGATCTGTGCATCGGTATTCCCCACGCCGGCAGGGATCACCGTCGCCCCGCAGGCCCGCGCCCCTTCATGAAAGAGTATGCCGGCAGGGGACATATGATAGGTGGGCGTATTGATGACTACGTCGCCCTTTCTGAAACCGGCCGCATAGATCGTCTTGCCGAACCAGCTGATGCCCTCGGTCTGATGGGGTCCATAGATGGGACCGGGGGTGATGAAGATGCGGTCGACCTCCTCGGGGGGGACGGCCAAAAAACCGCCATAGGGGGGCGTGGTCCTCTGAAGCTCGATAAGATCGCCCTTTCTGGTAATGGGGAGCTTTTCGAGATCCTTTATCGTGCGAATTTCAGAGGGCTTAATCCCCGCTCGGTCGAAAATCGCTTTGGCCGAGGGGGCGTTTCGGTAGGCATCTTCGAGGACCTTCGGTAATCTCTTGGCCTGATATCGCTCCCGCTCCGGTGCGGACATCCCCTCCAGGTCGTCAAAAAAGCCGCCCTTTTTTCCCTTAGGCATACTCGATCCTCCCCCGGACCTGTCGGTTTTATGCGGCAATGACTCAAGGGGGTCAATCTTTGCACCCCCCCTCACGCATAAGGATACCCTACTAAACCAACTTGTCAACTCGTTTCCGGAAAAATAATCCATCTTTTCTTCGCTCTTCTCCCTCCGGATATTGACGCCCCCTGCTGGAGATGCTATAGGGGTGGGAAAAAAGGTGGATCAGAGCTATGAAGGTCTTAGGATTAGTGGGGAGTGTGCGCAAGCTCGGAAACTCGGAGATCCTCACCAAGGAGGCCCTCATGGGGGCCGAAGCGGAGGGGGCTCAGGTGGAAATCCTCCGCCTCACCGACTATGAGGTGAGGCCCTGCCGAGGATGCGCTGCCTGCCTCTTCCAAGAGGGGGGCTGTGTCATCGAGGACGATGCCCATGTCATCTTTGCGGCCATGGCAGCAAGCGACGGGATCATCCTGGGGGTCCCCTGCTATATCTTGGAGGCGACCGCCATCGTGAAACAGCTTATCGATCGCGGTTTCGCCCCCATGCAACAGAATACTGTCAGGGGGAAAGTAGGGGGTGTCATCATCCCCTACGCCACCCGCGGCTGGACCCAAAACGCCTTCCAGCAGACCAATACCTGGCTCCTCGCCCTCGGTGTAGAGGTCATTGATCAGCTCCTCGTCCACGTCCAGGGGATCAGCGAGGCCCCCTTGTTCCCCCGGGATATTGAGCGGGCCCGTACCCTGGGGGTGCGCGTGGCCCACGCCGTCAAAACCGGCGACCACGCCTACCAGGGGGAAACGGGGGTCTGCCCCATCTGCCACGACCGGAACCTCAGGATACTGCAGGACATGGAGACCGTAGAATGCCCGGTATGCGCGGTGAGGGGGAGGCTCCAAATGGAAGGGAAGAAGATCACGGTCGTCTTTTCGGATGAGGCGGTGAAGCGGCATCGGTGGAGCGTTGAGAATCTCCAACGCCACTTCAGCTATCACCTCAAGCCGTCAAAGACCTTCTTCCTCAAGACCAAGGGGGAGCGCAAAGAGACGGCCGCAAAATACAAGGGCTACCTGGGAATGTGAGGACACGATGCGTTATCTGGTCAAATTCAGATATTACCCTGGCGACCCCCTCCAGGAGATCAAGGAAGCCGACCTGAAGGAAATCGCCGAGCAATGGGGCTTGCAGATCGGGTTGACGGAGGTACGGGGGGAGGTGCGGGAGGGACGCGAGGCAACCCTTGACAAGGACCTGGAGGCGATCACTCAATCCGTGATCACCATAGAGGGCGACGGGGAATCTTCTGTACGCGGGGGCCTGCGGGCAATTATCCAGAGATACCGGTCCCCGCGCACCTGCTATGCCCTCTGGGGGAGCAACCCCGAGGGGCAGGCACTCGCCGCGGAGATCATCGAAGAACAGGATGGTTGGCGGTGACCGAGGGAAAAGAAGAACAGGAGAACCCCAAGGTCCGCCCCCTGGATGCCTTCCCCCTCCAGGTCGAGGGGAAGGAGATGATCGGGATCAAGGACCCCGTCGGTATAGCCCCGGAGATCGTCTTCGTCCCGCCTGAGGCCTTTTTCCTCATCAGTCTCATGGATGGGACCAATGGCCTGCGAGACATGCAGGCGGCCTATATGCGCAAATACGGCACACTCCTCTTCAGTGACAAGATTAGGGGCCTCATCGAACAGCTGGACTCCTATCTTCTCCTGGAAAACGATCACTTCAAGGACCACCTCCAAGGCCTCCGAGATACATTCAAACAAGGGGAAGTCAGAAAGGCCGTCTTTGCCGGGAGCGGCTATGAGGCCGACCCCGTCATGCTCAAGGCTCAGCTCGCGGGATATTTCACACAGCAGGGAGGTCCGGGCATCCCTCAAGGAGTGGACACCCCAACCGAGCTCAAGGGGTTTGTGGCCCCGCACATAGATTTCACCCGGGGGGGAACGTGCTATGCCCACGCCTATAAGGCACTTGGTGAGTCACACAAAGCGGACCTCTTTTGCATCCTCGGGACCTGTCACACCCCCATGCAAAACCCCTTTGCCTTCACACTCAAGGCATTCGAGACCCCTTTGGGAACGGCGGAGGTTGCGACGGACATCGTCGAGGAGTGCGCCCAAGGCCTTCCTTTTGATCCCTTTGACGATGAGTTCTCCCACCGCAACGAGCATGCCATCGAGTTTCAGGTCGTCTTTCTCCAATATCTGTTGGGGGGGCGGGCGTTCACGATCGACCCCTCGGGGGGCCACGATACCGATCGGCCGGTAGCAGCCGGCATTGGGGGGAATCCGGGGATCCGCCACAGCGCGGAGGCTGTAGTACACGGCGGACGCGGTCACGGCGAACACCGCGTTGACCGGGCCCTGGGTCTGGGGGGCGGAGCCGGCGAAGTCCACCCGGACAGCGTCCCCCCGCACCTCCAGCCGCACCCGGATCGGGAGGGGGCCGGCCCCCGCCCCGTCGTCGTCCACGGCGCCCGCGAACTCGGCCGTCCCCTGGGGGAGGTGCCCGATCCCCGTCCGGCATCCGGCGCATTGGGCGCGGAGGTCCCCCAGCGCTCGTCCGGGGTCCGCACGTTCTGGAGGAGGAGCCACCGGAGGTCGTCGTCGAGTTCCCCCCTCTTCCACAGCCGCACCGGTGGGATCCGCAATCCTTCCCCGTAGATCTCCGTCACCCGCGGGGTGAGGCTCCCTGGCGCGGCCCCGCCGATGTCCGCGTGGTGGGCGCGGCAGGCGACGAAGCCAAGGAGCTCTTCCCTCACGAACGCCGGGGCGACGAACGTGACGTCGGGGAGATGCGCCCCCCGAGGTAGGGGTCGTTGAGGACGACCACGTCGCCCTCCCGCCAGCTCCCCACCGCCTCGCGCAGCAAGGACGGAGAACGGCAGCGCCCCGAGGTGGACGGGGATGGACTCCGCCTGGGCCACCAGCTCGCCAGCCGTTGTGAACAGGGCCGAGGAGCAGTCCCGCCGCTCCTTGATGTTCGGGCTGTAGGCGGACCGGACGAGGTTCGCGTTCATCTCCTCGGCCACGCTCGCCAGGGCGTGGCGGAGGACCTCGAGCGTGATCGGGTCAACAGGGGTCATCTGGCCGCGCCCTTGATCGTCGCTCCTGGACAGAGATCTCCTCGGTGGACAACCCGTGCCGGGATCGGGCCGCGCCCGCTGAACCACGCTGTGGTGGTCGCCGGGACCGTGGGCGCGGTTCCTCCCCGGCCGTAGCGGGCGGGCCCGGGGTCGGCCCCCGCGCTCTCCGGGCCCACGGCGAGCGCGCCCCCTGAATCGAGGCGGGCGAGGCTCCCTCCCCCGGCGCCGATCGTGTGGACGTCAACGGTCGGGAGGGCGACGCGGGGCCGGAGAGGAGGATCCGCGCTGGCTCCTCCTCGACCGTCGCCCCATGGGCGCAGGGCAGCGTTGAGGACCACGGTCGAGGTCCGCTCGTATTCACGGAACTCGGGGAGCAGATCGCTGGACAGCGTAACGGGCACCCCGAGCTGGGCGAGGACCTCCCCCGCCTCCCGCTCGTGGTCCGGGCGGAGGAAGGAGCAGAGGAACGAGACTGCCACCGCCTGGACCCCGGCCGCGCGGAGGAGGGGAAGAAGGCGGCGGAGCCCGCCCCGGTCGAGGGGCCGGACGCCGTTCCCGTGGGCATCGATCCGCTCCCGGACCTCGAACCGGAGCTCGCGGGGGACGATCGGCCGGGGGCGGTTGAGGAAGAGATCGTAGAGCGAGGGGCGGTTCTGGCGCCCGATCTCCAGGACATCGCGGAACCCCTCCGTCGTGACGAGGGCCGTGCGGGCGAGCTTTCCCTCGAGGACGGCGTCCGTGGCCACGGTCGACCTGTGGGCGATCCGACCCACAGCCTCCGGTTGGATCTCCCCGCGCTCGATCAGCTCCTGAAGCGCGGCGAGGATTCCCTGGGCCAGGCCGTCGGGGGTGGTGGGGAACTTGTAGCGTCAACCGTGGCCCGCTGCCTGGGGGCGCATCGGAGCGCCCTCTGGCCTCTGATCAAACTCGGTGGCCACCCCTTCGGCGTCCGTGCGGGCTGGGGGACGGCACAGCCGCTGGGGACGTGATACACCAGTCGGCACCCTCGGGCCGGCAGTACAATGGGCGCCATAGTGGCCACAACCAGGACGAAGGAGGGTCGGGATCCGACCTCAGCGCCTGGCCGCATCCAGCTCGGCGGTGATGCCGTGGGCTCTGTCTGGGTTACCGGTTCGCAGAACCTTATCATCCCGGGCGGAGAGATTCTGGTTCAGGCTGCCGAGCAGCCCCCGCCTGAAACAGCGCGACCCGGTGCAGATGCTGCGCGTCCTGGCCATGCTGGCCGCCCCCGTCTCCGACCCCCGCCAGCCCGATTCTCTTCCACCGCCCCTGGCCCGCGCCGTCGTGGGTCACCCTCGAACGGTCGATGACCCGCAGGCGGTGCACTTCGCCACCCGCCTCTACGCCGACCTGGCCGAGGAGGAGCGCCTGGCCCGTCTGAGCGCCCTGCTCCCGTTCTACCAGACGTTGCCCGAGGCCTTCGCTGGCCGCATGGGGTACATGGTCCGCGACGATGTGAGGGCGTGCCAGGCCTTGGGCAGACAGCCGGACGCGGAACTTGCAGCCTCGGCACAGGACTAGTGCCGTGCCCGAGCGGCGGCGGAAGATTGTGTGGTTAGCCGGTAGTGGCTGGAGACGAAAAGCGCTGCCCGTGAATGGGGACGTAGTGGCTCTGTTCCGCGATGGACGGTGACACTCCCGAACCAGAGATCCTAGATCGAGGCCGTGTCTCGTCCAACTGGTCTCCTCCGGGTACGCTTCCGGTGATGAAGGCCTGCATCCTGACCTGGGGCTGTCAGCAGAACGAGCACCGCAGCGAGGAGATCGCCGGCGTCCTCGCCCAGGCCGGGTATGCCCTCGTGGACACGCCCGAAGAGGCAGACGTGGTCCTCCTCAACACGTGCATGGTCCGCCAGCGCTCCGAAGACAAGGTCCTGGGCAGGGTGGGGGAGCTCCAGCGCCTCCGCCGCTCCCGCCCCCTCCTCATCGGGATCGGCGGCTGCATCCCCCAGGGCCGGGGGGAGAGGATCCTCGACCTCGTTCCGGGCGCGGACTTCGCGTTCGGCACCGCTGGGCTCGCCCAACTCCCCACCCTCATCGCCCGGGCAAGCTGCGGGGAGCGGTTCGCCTGCCTCCCCACCCCCAACGGCCTCGAGCGCCTGCCCGTCCTCCGCCGGAGCCCGTTCCAGGCCTACGTCACGGTCGCCGAGGGCTGCTCCCACGCCTGCGCCTACTGCGTCGTCCCCCGCGTCCGGGGGCCTTTGCGCTCGCGCCCGATGCCCGAAGTGCTTGTGGAACTCCGGGACCTCGCGCGCTCCGGCTACCGGGAGGTGACCCTTCTCGGCCAGAACGTGGACGCCTACGGCCGCGACCTCGGCGATGGGACGACCTTCGCCCGGCTGCTGGGCGAGGCGGCGAAGATCCCCATCCCCCGGATTCGGTTCACGACCTCTCATCCGGCGTACATGACGGACGAGGCCATCGCCGCCCTCGCCCAGGGCGGGAACCTCTGTCCCCACGTCCACCTTGCCGTCCAGTCGGGGAGCGACCGGATCCTTGCCGCGATGGGGCGCGGCTACACCCGGGAGGAGTTCCTTGCCCTCGTCCGCCGCCTGCGGGGGGCGATCCCGGAGGTGAACGTCACCACGGACGTCATCGTCGGGTTCCCCGGGGAGACGGAGGAGGACTTCGCCCAGACGCTGTCCCTCCTGGAGGAGGTCTCGTTCGGGACCGTATTCGCCGCGATGTACTCCCCCCGCCCGGGGACCCGGGCCGCGGAGATGCCGGACGACGTCCCTCCCCAGGAGAAGGGGCAGCGCCTGGCCGCCGTCCTGGACGCGAGCCGGCGGATCGCCCTCCGCCTGCACGAGGCCCGGATCGGGACCACGGTCGAGGTCCTGGTGGAGGGGTTCCTCCCCGCCAAGGGGCGCCTCGTGGGCAGGACCCGTGATTTCCGCACCGTGCTCTTCCCCGGCGGTCCCGCTATGATCGGGCGATGGGCGATGGTGACGATCGAGGAAGCGGCAGCGGGGGCGCTCCACGGGCGGGTGGTGGGATGATCCTCACCGTCACCCTCAACCCGACCCTCGACAAGTTCTACTGGGTGGACGAGCTCCCTCTTTGCCTCGATCAGCCGGAGGAAGCGATCCTCATCCGATCGGAGAGGTCGCTCATGTCCGCGGGGGGGAAGGGGATCAACGTGTCCACGTTCCTCGCCTGCCACGGCGCGGAGACGATCGCCCTTGGGTTCCTCGCCGGGCACACGGGCCAGATCGTCCTCCAGGACCTCCTTGCCCACGGGGTGACGGCGAACTTCGTGTGGATCCCCGGAGAGACCCGAACCAACGTCACCGTGATCGCCCGCGGGCGGGAATACCACCCGCTGCTCATCCACGAGGAGGGCCCGCCCGTCCCCGAGGAGGCGCTGCGGATCTTCCTCCGCAAGTACGAGCGGATGGTCCGGTGCGCGGAGTACGTGGTGTTGGGGGGGGCCGTCCCGTCGGGATGCCCTCCCGACTGCTACCGCACCCTCGTCCGCATCGCCCGCACCGCCGGGGCCCGCGTGGTCGTCCACGCTGGCGGGGAGCCCCTCGTGCGCGCGATCGAGGAGGGCCCGTTCCTCGTGAAGCCCGATGTCCGCGCGGAGCTCCAATTGGGGGACATGCCGGTGAGCACGGCCCAGCAGATCGTGCGCGCCGGCAAGAAGGTCGTGGGCCAGGGGGTCGGGGCGTGCCTCATCTCCCACCATGTCACGGGCGACATCCTCGTCACGGGCGATGGGGTGTGGGAGCTCGAGGCGCGGGTGCCGCTCTCCACGTTCAAGAACCTCGTCGGCGCCGACGACGCGCTCGTCGGGGGGCTCCTCGTGGCGCTCCTCCGCGGCGAGGAGTTGGTGGAGGCGGCCCGGTACGGGATGGCGGCGGCGATGGCCTCGGCGGAGGTCGAGGAGAAGCTCTGTCTGGATGAGAGCGCAATCCGTCGCGAGCTGGCGCACGTGGTCGTCCGGCGAGGGGGGGCGGGATGAAGGCCCACGAGGTCATGCGCCGCGACCTCACCTCGGTGGAGCTTGACACCACGGTGGACCACGTCATCTACCTCCTCCATCAGTCCGGCCTCGCCTCGCTGCCGGTCGTCGACGAGGACGGGCGGGTGGTGGGGATCATCTCGGAGCGCGACCTGATCCGGGCCCTGTTGCCGGGGTACGTGGACATGCTTGAGTCATCAGCGTTCCTCCCCAGCCTCGACCAGCTGGGCCGCAAGCTCCACGAGATCGGGAGGAAACCGATCGCGGAGTTCATGGTGCGTGAGGTGATCGCCGCCCGCCCCGACGACAGCGACCTCCACCTCGCCGACCTCATGATCCGCAAGGGCCTGAAGCAGATCCCGGTGTTGGACGACGAGAACCGGCTGGTGGGGGTGGTGCGCAGGATCGACCTCCTCCACCGCCTCCGGCGGTGAGCTTCGATTTCGTTGCCCTCGCCGTGGCGGGGGAGACGGTGGGCGCGACCCGGTTTCGCGACGGGAAGATCGCTGAACGGATCTCGGTTCCTGTGGCGGAAGGCCGTGAGGATCTGCTGTCTCGGTTCGGGGGCCTCCCCCTCGTTGTCCACGACCTCGCTTCCCTGCGGGCCGTCCCCGGCTTGGGAACCGCACGGTGGGTGGACACGCAACCGCTGGCATGGGCGGTGTGGCCGAAGGAACCGGACGCGACGCTCCCCGCCCTCGCGCGCCGCCTCGGGATCCCCTTGACCGACGACGCCGTCGGGCGGGCCGAGGCGACCGGGCTGCTCTTCCTCCGCCTCCTTGCGGCGGCGGGGGAGCTCCCCCCCGATGCCCGCGCGCTCCTCGCCGACCTCCTCCCTGACCTGGGTTGGATCGGTCCTCCTCCCGCTCCGCGGGGGCGGAGGAGGATCGTCGCTGTTCCCCCCACGGTGGACGCGGCGTTCGAGCTCTTGACCTCCGCTGGCCTCCTCGCGCGGCGGGAGGGGCAGCTTGCCTACGCCCACGCCGTGGCGGAGGCCCACCGCGGAGGGGAGATCCACCTCCTCGAGGCCGGCCCGGGCACGGGGAAGACGATCGGGTACCTCGTCCCGCTCCTCCTGTCCCTCGCGGCGGGGAAGGGGCGGGCCGTGGTGGCCACCCGCACCCGCGCGCTTCAAGAACAGCTTTGGCGCCGCGATCTCCCGCTTCTCCGCGAGCGGCTGGGGGTGGACCTCCCGTGTGCGCTCCTCAAGGGCCGCGACAACTACCTCTGCCTGAGGCGCCTGGAGGAGGTGCGGCACCAGCTCGTCGGTCGGGAACTGCTCATCCCGCTCCTCGTCTGGGCGGCACGCACGGCGACAGGGGACCTCGACGAGCTGGCAGGGCTGCGGGCGGTCCCCGCCGGCCAGGAGGTCCTCCGCAGTCTCCCCGACCTCCCCTACCGCTGCGGGGGGTGGACGTGCCCGTTCTGGGAACGGTGCCCGTCGCGGCGGGCCCGAGATCGAGCCCGGACGGCCCGCCTCGTGGTCGTCAACCACGCCCTGCTCGGGGCCGACCTCGCCAGCGGCGGGGCGATCCTCGGTCCGTACGACTTCCTCGTCGTGGACGAGGCCCATGCTCTCCCGACCGCGCTGCGCGATGCCCTGAGCGTTTCCCTCTCCCCGCCGGTGATCCCGCGCCTCCTGGGGGAGCTCCGGCGGGGCGCGACCGGCCTCCTCGCCGCGTGGGGGAAAAGCGCGGATGTTGAGCGGGTAGCGGAGCTTTGGGAGCGGGCCGCGGTCGCCCACCGCCAGTTCTGGGCCGCGGCCGGGGCGGCCCTTCCCCGGGAGATCGCCCGCTACGGGAGGGAGGACGTCGCGCCCCTCCTCCCTACGGGGATGCTCCTCGCCGAGGCGCTCGACGACCTCGCCGACGCGACTTCGGACCTCGCCCGCGATCTCCCGGACGAGGACGCCGCCCAGGCCCGCGGCCTGGGGAGCGAGATCCGGCGCGGGGCGTCCTTGGTGGGGCATCTCCTCCGCCCTGAGGGGGAGGGAACCGTGTTCTGGTACGCGCGGGATGGGCATGTCCTCACGCTGACGGCGTCTCCCGTGGACATCGGCGACCACCTCGCCGCGGCCCTGTGGCCGAACCTGAAGGGGGGGGTCCTCACCTCGGCCACCCTCTCCATGGGGGATGATGGGAGGGCCCTCGCCCGCGAGCTCGGGCTCGATCCGCCCCCTCCGTTCCGGGCATGGCCCTCACCCTTCCCCTACGAGCGCGTGGGGGCGTTCGTCCTCCGCTACCTCCCCCACCCCGACGACCCGCGGTTCCCGGCGGCCGTCGCTGCCACGCTGCGCCAGGTGCTTGACGTGGTGCCCCGGCGGGCGCTCGCCCTGTTCACCTCCCGCCGCCTCCTCGACGCCACCGTGGCCCACCTCGCGGGGACGCCCCACCTCGTCCAGCGCCGGGATGGGGAGCGCGAGCAGCTCCTCGCGCGGTTCCGGAACCACCCCCCGCCGGTGGCCCTCCTCGGGCTGGACACGCTCTGGGAGGGGATCGACCTTCCGGGCGAGGAGCTGGAGATCCTCCTCGTGGTGCGCCTGCCGTTCCCCGTGCCCACCGCCCCCCTGGTCGAGGCCCAGTCCGAGCGGATCGCTGCTCGGGGAGGAAGCCCATTTGAGGAGCTGTTCCTGCCGCGGGCGGTGCTTCGGCTGCGGCAAGGGGTGGGGCGGCTCGTGCGCACCCCCGCCGACCGGGGGGCGCTCCTCCTCGCCGATCCACGCCTCGCCACCCAGCCGTATGGGAACGTATTCCTCCACGCGCTCCCCGTTCCGGCGCAGCCGATCGACGATCCTGATCGGTTGGCCGTTGCCTTGGCAACCCTCTTCCGCTAACCTTGGGCCCATCATGCCCTATGTCCGTTGGAGCCGGTATTTCCTCCCCACCTGGAAGGAGGAGCCCGCCGAGGCCGACCTCCCCAGCCACAAGCTGATGCTGCGGGCCGGGTTGATCCGCCCCCTCGCCGCGGGGATCTACACCTACCTGCCCTTCGGGTGGCGCGCGTTGCGCAAGGTGGAGGCAATCGTGCGCGAGGAGATGGACACCATCGGCGGCGCCGAGCTCCACATGCCCATCGTCCACCCGGCGGAGCTGTGGGCGAGGACGGGGCGGCTGGAGGACTTCGGCCCCCAGCTCGTGCGGTTCGCGGACCGAGCGGGACGGGAGATGGTCCTTGGGCCGACCCACGAGGAGGTCGTGACCGACCTCGCCCGGCGCGAGATCCAGTCCTGGCGGCAGCTCCCTCTGATGCTCTATCAAATCCAAACCAAGTTCCGCGACGAGCCCCGCGCGCGGGGGGGCCTCGTTCGGGTCCGCGAATTCACGATGAAGGACGGGTACAGCTTCCACGAGGACGCATCCGATCTCGACCGTTACTACCCCGAGGTGTACCGCGCCTACGAGCGGATCTTCCGCCGGTGCGGGCTCGCCACCGTCGCCGTGGAGGCCGATCCAGGCCTCATGGGGGGATCGGGATCCCACGAGTTCATGCTCATGAGCGACCAAGGCGAGGACACGTTCGTCCAGTGCCCCGGGTGCGGGTACGCCGCGAACCGGGAAGGGGCGGTTGCGGTCAAGAGCTCAGACCCCGACGAGGGGCTGCGCCCGGTGGAGGAGGTGGCGACCCCCGGCTGCTACACGATCGAGGCGGTGGCGGGGTTCCTCGGGGTTCCCACGCGCAAGACAGCCAAGGCCGTGTTCTTCCGGGCCGGGGCCAGGGTCGTGTTCGTCGTGATCCGCGGCGACCTCGAGGTGAACGAGGCCAAGCTCGCCCGCCTCCTCGGCACGGCGGAGCTCGCCCCCGCTTCGGAGGAGGAGATCGCCGCCATCGGCGCAGTGCCGGGATACGCGTCCCCGATCGGTATCTCCGCCCGCGGGGCGATGATCGTGGTCGATGACTCGATCCCGCAGGCCCGCAACCTCGTGGCGGGCGCGAACAAGGAGGGGTTCCACCTCCGGAACGTGAACTTCCCCCGCGACTTTCAGGCCTCGCTCGTCGGCGACATCGCCCTCGCCCGCGATGGGGACCCCTGCGTCCGCTGCGGGGCTCCTCTCCGCGTCCGGCGGGGGATCGAGCTCGGACACATCTTCAAGCTCGGGACGAAGTACTCCCAGGCGCTCGGGGCGACGTTCCTCGACCGGGATGGCCAGGCGCGGCCTCTCGTCATGGGTTGCTACGGGATCGGGATCGGCCGGCTCCTGGCGGCGGTGATCGAGGCCCACCACGACGAGGAGGGGATCGTGTGGCCGGCATCGGTGGCCCCGTTCCACGTCCTGGTGACGGCCCTCAACCCCGAGGGGGATCAGCACCTCGCGCTCGCCACCTCGATCGCCGCCCGCCTCGCCCAGCACGGCCTTGACGTCCTCCTCGATGACCGGAAGCGGAGCCCGGGGGAGAAGTTCCACGACGCCAAACTCGTGGGGATCCCCGTGCTCGCCGCGGTCGGCCCCCGCAGCCTGCGCCGGGGCCAAGTAGAGCTCGAGCGGCGGTGCGATGGCGTTCGGGATGTCGTTTCCGCCGATCTGGCTGCGATCGAACGCGCCGTGGGCGATCTCCTCCGCGCCGCGAGCGGTTGAAACGTTCCCAACCCCTCGCTATACTGATCGCTGCCAGGTCAAGGTACCCGATGAAGGTCTCGGCCATTATCCCGGCTTTCAACGAAGCGGAACGGATCGCGGCTGTGCTCCAACCCCTCCTCTCTTGCCCTGCCGTGGACGAGGTCGTCGTCGTGGACGATGGGTCCACCGATGCGACCGCCGAGGTGGCGGCGAAGTTCCGGGTGCGCGTGGTGCGCCTCCCGGAGAACCGTGGCAAGGCGGCGGCGATGGCGGCCGGGGTGGAGGCAGCCCGGGGAGATGTGCTCCTGTTCCTCGATGCCGACCTCACGGGGCTGACCCCGTCCCATGTCGCGGACCTGGTCCAGGCCTACCAGGCTGGGGACGCGGACGTGGCGATCGGGGTGTTCCGGAACGGTCGGCTCGGGACGGATCTCTCGCAGCGGATCGCGCCGTTCCTGTCCGGGCAGCGGGTGATGTCCCGTGCCCACTGGGAACGGGCGCGCGGTGCGGTGGAGGACACCGAGTTCGGCATCGAAACGGCGCTCGCGCGTCTGGCGCTGAAGGAAGGATGGCGCAAGAAGAAGGTCGAGCTATTCGGGGTGAGCCACGTCCGCAAGGAGGAGAAACGTGGATTTTGGCTGGGTTTCACGGATCGGATGGCCATGTACTGGGACGTGGCCCGTTCGTTTTTCCGCAAGCTGTGAGGGCGAAAGGATCCCTGGCGTCCGGAAGCAGTACGAACCGATCGAGAGGTGATGTTCCATGGAGATGAGCGAGGTCCGCGCGCTGGATTCGGAGAAACTGGCGGGGCTGGCTCAGACCCTCGGGGTCAACGGCAGTGGGGATCTTTCCTCCGTCGAGCTCGAGTTGGCGGTGATGCGCGTTCTCGCCGGGCGGCAGGAGCTATCCGTGGAAGGGGTCCTCGAGATCATGCCCGATGGCTACGGGTTCCTCCGCGACCGGTCCTGCCTCCCCAGCCGGTACGACGTGTACGTGTCCCCGTCCCAGATCAAGCGGTTCGCGCTCAAGGATGGGGACCTCGTGCGCGGGCCGGTCCGCCATCCGCGGGAGGGCGAGCGGTACTTCGCCCTTCTCAAGGTGGACCAGGTCAGTGGGATGGATCCCGAGCGGGCCCGGAAACGGCTGGACTTCCAGCAGCTGACCCCGCTTCACCCCAACGAGCACCTCGTCCTCGAGCACGACCCGGATGAGCCCTCGACGCGGATGATCGACCTCTTCTCCCCGATTGGGAAGGGACAGCGCGGCCTGATCGTGTCCCCGCCCAAGGCCGGCAAGACGACCCTCCTCAAGCACATCGCCCAGGGGATCGAGGAGAACCACCCCGACGTCCGCCTCTTGATCCTCCTCGTGGACGAGCGGCCGGAGGAGGTGACCGACTTCCGGCGCTCCGTGAAGAAGGCGGAGGTCATCGCCGCGACGTTCGACATGGAGCCCCAGCACCACACGCGGATCGCCGAGCTCGCCACCGCGGAGGGGAAGCGCCTCGTTGAGTCAGGGTACGACGTCGTGATCCTCATGGACTCCCTCACCCGGCTCGGGCGGGCGTACAACCTCTCGATCAGCCCTTCCGGGAAGCTCCTCTCCGGTGGCATCGACCCCACCGCACTCTACAAGCCGAAGGAGTTCTTCGGAGCGGCGCGGAACATCGAGAAGGGAGGGTCGCTCACGATCATCGCCACCGCCCTCATCGACACCGGTTCACGGCTCGATCAAGTGGTGTTCGAGGAGTTCAAGGGAACCGGGAACATGGAGCTTGTCCTGAACCGCGATCTCGCCAATCGCCGCATCTTCCCGGCGATCGACCTCGTCCAATCCGGCACGAGAAAAGAGGAACTGCTCCTCAAGCCAGATGTCCTTCGCCGGGTGTGGATCCTCCGTAAGCTCCTCATCGAGATGCCGGATCCCGGTGCGGCGTTGGAGTTCATCAAGGGCAAGATGGAACAGACGCGGACGAACAAACAGTTCCTGGAGCTGATGAACAGTGAGTGAGAACCCGTTCCTGGTGGTAGCCCTCGCCCTCGTGTTCCTTCCGCTCCTCCTCGTCCCGTTCCTGGCATCCGATCCCGCCGGGGGTCCGGTCGTTCCGATCGCCGCGGCGGATGGCGCGTGGTCCACGTACACCGTGCAGGCCGGGGATACCCTGTCCGGGATCGCCAAGCGGACCGGAGTCCACGCCGACTACCTCATCGCCAGCAACGACGTCGATCCCGCGCGCCTCCAGCCGGGGCAGCAACTCCTCCTGCCGAAGGGAGGGGTGCTGCACGCCGTGCGCCCCGGTCAGTCGCTGGCGGACATCGCCGCGAGCTATGGGGTGACGGAGGGGGCGATCCGGGTGGCGAACGATCTGAGCGGGGAGCCCCTCGCCGGGACGCGGATCCTCGTCCCAGCGCCGTCGGTCGTCCCCCAGGCCACGGCGGTGACGCTCGGCAGGAGCTCGGAAACCCGCTTCGCCTGGCCGGCCCGCGGGCCGATCTCCTCGGCCTACGGCCCGCGGATCCATCCTATCCAGCAGGTCCCCTCGTTTCACACAGGGATCGACCTCTGTCTCTTATACACATCTCCGAGCCCACGAGACCGTACTAGATCTCGTATGCCGTCTTCTGCTTGAAAAAAA
>OMKS01002603.1_pt1 | contig 14941 bp, 14 predicted proteins | sample 1674721 | NCBI WGS metagenome assembly OMKS01 (sample SAMN06264996, study PRJEB25208) | sediment metagenome | isolation source: hot spring sediment | place: USA: California | collected 2014-09-02
ATATTTGAGGTAGATTCGCATGGAGTAAGTGCGCTTGATGTAGCTATCAAATTTAAACGACGCGATGTCGTTTCGCTATGTTTGGACAAAGGATTTGAGCTCAATGTCACAAAAAGACGAAGTGGGATAACGCCACTCATGCTTGCTGCCTGTTTTAATGATATTGCGATCATAGATCTGCTTTTATCTAACGGAGCCGACATCAACCAAAGAGATGCCCAAGGGATGAGTGCCAAAGATTATGCTAAACGGCTTGGTCAAAAAAAAGTTGTTGAGTTTTTGGACTCTAAGGGTGGTCGCTTTTTCCTCTATCAAGAGGAGCAAGAGTAACTAAAATACGGTAACTCTTTTGTAACTATTTTTTTTTATACTTCTGCCATCTTAAAACAAGAAGGAAAACAAGATGAAAAAGATAGTATTATCAATGACGTTGGTGTCGGCATTTGCAATGGCAAAAGGTGGAAGTGGCACAATTGAGCCAGCAGTAGATGTAGTTGCTACTGCAGTTGAGACTCAATCTAGCTTTTGGGATAGGCTCCGCATGAAAGGTGATTTAAGACTTAGGCATGAAGAGATTACAAGAGACGACAAACGAGACACCTTTAGAGAGAGATACCGATTTCGGTACTTTTTAGATTTTGATATCACCGATCAACTCATATTTGAGAGTTCTATCACTAGTGGAAAAAGAAACCCAACTTCTGGAAATACTTCATTTAGAAGTGATGAGCCTTGGAGTGACTATTTTGTAGATGAACTTAAAATCGATATACTTGACCTTGCATATACTTTTGACAAATCATGGATTAGAGCAGGTTTGAGTAAACACTTCTTCTATAGACCACTAAAAACTCAACTTGTATGGGATAATGATTTACGATTTGAGGGTGTAAGCTATGGGTATGCTGATGATACTAGAAGTTACACACTAACTGCAAGCAAACTTCATAGATTGGAGAATGATGCACTCAGCACTGGTAGTATATATATGTACAATGGTCAATATACACACTCAATGAACCTTGAAAATTCTAAACTAAGATTGGGTGCTGGGTTTTACTACTATGATGGCATCAAAGGGAACACTGCTCCATATGCGAATGGGGTTTTAGGCAATAGCCATAATGATGGTTTCTATACTGAAGATTATGCAATAGCTGATGCGTTTGCAGAGATTAAATTTGCTGATGTGATGGGCAAGCCATTCACTGCAGCAGCTATACTTGCATACAACACAGCAGCAAGTAGTGATAATTTTGCTTATGAGCTTGGTGTTGGACTTGGTGAGACAAAAAATGATTATGACTGGAAAGTTGGGTATGTATATAGAGATATCCAAAAAGATGCAGTATTTGGAGCTCATAACGATTCTGACTTCATTGGTGGCGGAACAGACGGTAAGGGTCATATCTTAACTGCTGGTATGAGACTAAATAAACATTTGGACATCGGTGGAACATTTATCGTAGCGACACTCAATGATTCAAGGAGTGCAACAGGTGTAAAAGCCGACTATAACCGCCTACAGCTAGATGCTACAATCAAATTTTAATACTATTTAAACTCCTTTTTGCAAGTTGGACTGTGCCAACTTGCCCCTCTTTGTATTTGATAACAATTTGGTAACAATTTAGTAATATTTCTCCTCTATAATCTCATATATTTATACTCTAAGGATATGTAATGCATAGTGGATTAAAGCTAGTTTTGGGTGTTTTGTTTGCGCTTGGTGTTGTGTTGTATGTAGATTATGCTTTGGGAGAAGTGGCAAACAAAGGATTTTTGATATTAGCAGCTGTTTTTGGTGCATATATGGCGATGAATATCGGTGCCAATGATGTGGCAAACAATGTAGGTCCAGCAGTAGGTTCTGGTGCATTGACACTAGCAAGTGCTATCGCGATAGCTGCTATATTTGAATTTTTGGGTGCTGTTATTGCAGGTGGTCAAGTAGTAGGGACAATCAAAAAAGGGATTATTTCACTCGATGCTTTTGATGGAAATCCTATGGTGTTTGTAGAGGCGATGAGTGCCGCGCTTTTAGCAGCGGCTATTTGGCTCAATCTTGCAACATGGCTGAAGGCACCAGTCTCTACAACTCACGCTATTGTAGGCGGGGTGATGGGTGCTGGTATTGCTGCTGGTGGATTTGGGATAGTATCGTGGGGGACTATGGGGGCAATAGCTGCTTCATGGGTGATATCTCCAGTACTAGGTGGGGTTATCGCTGCAATTTTACTCTATATCATAAAGTCCAAGATTTTATATAAAAATGACAAGATAGGTGCAGCTAAACAAGTTGTGCCATGGCTAGTTGCATTTATGATAGGTGTATTTGTATCTTATCTGTTTTTAAAAGGTTTTGCTCAAGTTTGGAAAAATATCACGCAAGTTGTATCATTTTTACCACAAACCAATAAGCCACCATTTGGAGTGGCGGCACTTTTTGGTTTGGGTGCGGGGACTCTAACTTATTTCTTTGTTAAGCCACGGATTGAAAAAAAGGTTGCACTTTTGGGAGATTTGAGAGATGATCTCAATACACTTTTTACAATACCTTTGATTTTCTCTGGTGCATTACTTAGTTTTGCTCACGGGGCAAATGATGTTGCAAATGCTATCGGACCCCTAGCAGCAGTCAATGATGCACTAGTGCATATGACTATCTCATCTAAAGCCTCTATACCAATGTGGGTAATGATAGTTGGAGGTCTTGGGATAGCTATAGGGCTTGCACTCTATGGACCACGACTTATAAAAACTGTAGGTTCTGAAATTACAGATTTAGATCAGATGAGAGCATTTTCTATCATGATGGCAGCAGCTATTACTGTACTGATCGCTTCACAACTAGGGCTTCCTGTATCATCGACACATATAGCTGTTGGTGCTATCTTTGGTGTCGGATTTCTAAGAGAGTGGCTAGAGAAAAAAAATACAACTATCCATAGAGAAAAACTCAATAATGAGCTTCAAAGACTGGAGGAGTACAAACAAAGACTTAAGAGTTGTCCACTTGATGCATACAAAGATAGATTTGACTTAACACAAGCGATAAAATCGCAAAAGAAAAAAGTAAAAAAAGTAAAAAAAGTGCTTAGAGATAACTATATCAAAAGGGGAATGATCAAAAAGATAGTAACAGCGTGGATCGTGACAGTTCCATCAGCAGCAATACTCTCTGCACTTGTATTTTTTGTGATACGAGGAGCAGCTCTTTAGAAGTGTTATTAAAATGTTACCTATTGGTATTAGGATTATTTCATGGAAAATACAAACAAAAGAGAAATTGTTGTCATAGAAGACCAAGAAGATCTTCTTGAGCTAATAGAATACCATATCTCAAAAGCTGGTTATAGTGTAATTGGATTTACATCGACACAAAAAGTTTTACAATTTTTGGAAGAGGAGTCTCCTTCTTTGATGATTGTTGATAGAAACCTTCCTGGGCAAGAGGGTAGTCAGTTTGTATCTGAATTAAGAAGACTCGGATACGATATCCCTGTGATTTTTTTGACTGCTAGAGACAAAGAGTGTGACTTGCTAGAGGGTTTTGATGTTGGTGGCGATGACTATATGACCAAGCCATTTTCACACAAAGAGTTATTAGCTCGTATTTTGTCTCTACTAAAACGCAGTGGCAGTATAACCAAAGAGAAGCTTAGATATCGTGATTTGGTGATAGACACCAACAAAAGAGAGGTTTTTGTAGACCAAAAAATTATAGAGTTGACAAACTTAGAGTATAAGCTCCTTTGTACTTTTGTCAAAAGCCCACACCAAGCACTTGAAAGAGATTTTTTGCGCGATGAGGTGTGGGGAGATGAGAGTGCATCGTTTCATGACAAAACTATTAATGTTGCGATGAATCGATTGCGAAAAAAGATTGACCCTAACAATACTAAAAATTACTTCACTCCAGTTTGGGGGATAGGCTATAAACTCTCCTAGTGGTGTTACCATCGTGTAACTCATTTGTCTTATACTATACGTATCTTAGGCAAGGAGATTTAAATGGAGATTAGTGTTCAGCGGTATTTGTTGCACCACTATTCAATGTTTGAAAAATTCCCAATTTGGGTGCGAGATGTCATAGTTAAGGTTGCAAAGCGACTCTTCCACGAAGAGGAGATAAATGACTTCTTGGAAAAGAATCAAAACAAAGATACCCATAGTTTTATAGAGTCAATTTTGGACTATTTTCATATTGCTACGGGTTTAACTAAGCAAGAATTGGATTATATCCCATCATATGGTAGGGTAGTTGTGGTGGCAAATCACCCGTTGGGTGCGTTAGATGCTTTGAGCTTGTTGCACCTTTTGAGTGATGTGAGAAAAGATGTAAAAATTGTTGCGAACTCATTTCTCTCTCATTTTGAGCCACTCAAAGATATTCTCATCCCTGTAGATAATATCCACGGAAAAATTGATAAAGACTCTTTAAAATATATCTATGAGGCACTCCAAAAAGAGCAAGCGGTTATCATTTTCCCTTCAGGAGAGGTGAGTAGAGCAAGACCAACAGGGATAAAAGATACACAATGGAAAAGTGGATTTTTTAAAATCGCCTCTAAAATGCACGCACCAATTCTACCGGTATTTATAGATGCAAAAAATTCACGCAATTTTTATCTCTTTTCACTGTTTAACCGCACTTTAGCAACGGCCACTTTGCCTCATGAGATGTTCAAATCCCAACATAAACACATAGATTTCACCATAGGCAAGCCTATACCGTACGACTCGTATAGTAGAGTCAATCTCCTACCAAAAGAGAGTGTGAAATTGTTACGAAAACATTTTTATAGAATCGCAAAAGGTGGTAAAGAGATTTTTAAAACACACAACGAAATATCTATGCCAGAGTCTAGAATAGAGCTCAAAAAAGGACTCAAAGAGGGGCAGCTGCTAGGAGATACATTTGATGGCAAGCAAATCATTTTGTATGAGAGTAGTGTGGAAAATGTAGTGCTCAAAGAGATAGGGAGACTACGAGAGATTAGTTTCCGTTTTGTGGGTGAGGGCAGTGGTAAAAAAAGGGATATTGATAGTTTTGATTTGTACTATAAGCATCTAGTGATTTGGGACGATGAAGCGTTGGAAATCGCAGGAGCATACAGGATAGGAGTGTGCAAGGAAATCGTTGAAAGTTTTGGTATAAAAGGCTTGTATACCTCTAGAATTTTTGAATATAAAGACCCTTTTGATATCTATATCAAGCAAGGTATTGAGTTAGGTAGAAGCTTTGTTCAACCAAAATATTGGAACACAAGAGCGCTTGATTATCTCTGGCAAGGGATTGGTGCATTTGTGCGACAAAAACCACAGATTCGTTATCTCTTTGGAGCAGTAAGTATAAGTGATGCATTTAGTTTACAAGCAAAAAGTATGATTGTATATTTTTATACTCACTATTTTGGAACAAAAAGCGACGCAGTCAAACACCGTTATAAGTACCAAATGCCAACTTCTATGCAAGAATATTGCAAGAGTATATTTGCAGGAGATAATTATAAATTAGATATAAAAACGCTTAAAGATGAGTTGGCTCTCAGAGGATTTACCATCCCAACACTCTATAAACAGTATAGCGAAGCATGTGATGAAGGAGGTGTAGTGTTTTATGATTTTGGATACGATAGTGAGTTTAATAATTGTATTGATGGGTTTATCTGTGTCGATTTACATCTTTTAAAACCATCAAAAAGAGAAAGATATATAGGCGTTGCTTAGTTGTTGTCAAAATGTAATCGTTTTACTTTATACTTAGAGTCATTGCTTATCTCAAAAGGAATATAAATGCTTGAAACCAATATAGAGAAAATATCCCAAGTACGGGAAAAAACGATAGAGATTTTAGAAGATTTAACTATCTCTCAAAAGCTTGCACTACACGCACTAGAGGCTTGTGATGAAAAAAGTTTTTTACAAATCAAAATACCACTGAAAAAAATCAACGAACAAGTTGAAGATGTTGACAATCTCATCGTGACAATATTGGCTAGATACGCACCAGAAGCAAGTGACCTAAGAGAGGTTGTAGCATTTTTGAAAATCACCTATTCTCTCCAAAGAATCGCTACGAATGAAAAAAACTATATGAAAAATATGTCTATTTGTAACGCCCAAACAGACCCTGAAGCAAAAAGAATCATCCAGGAGTCTTTGGCTATCAATAGATGCACTATCAGAGCTTTGGAGTCTATCATCGAGATGATTCAAACTACAAATGACCATAGTGCACTTGAGGATTTAGAGAGAAAAATCAACCTTGAAAATAGTAAAACAGATGACATCTATTCGGTAATTGAAAAAGAGGCATTACAAGTGATGCACAAAGAGAGCAATATAAATGATATATCGTGGGATTTACTTAAGTATATCCGTAAAAATTTGAAAATTATGGAGAGGCTAGAGGATATTGCTTCTAAACTGATTTTTGCTCGTATTGGCGGGAAACTCTAAGTCTATTTGATGGGCATACCTTGTATAATAATGTATGTCAAAAGAGAAAATAGAGATTGTCATTGTCGAAGACCAAAGTGACATACTTGAGCTTATGGAGTACCACCTCCAAAAAGAGGGGTACTCAACTATAGGTTTTTTTTCTACTGAGCGTGTGGAGCAGTTTTTAGAAGAAGAAAATCCATCTTTGATGATTATAGATAGAAACTTACCAGGCACAGAAGGCGGGGAGTTTGTCGCCTCTTTGAGAGCTAAAGGCTACACTTTGCCAGTTATTTTTGTCACAGCCAAAGACAGTTCATCTGAGCTTGAAGAGGGTTTTGAGATGGGTGGCGATGACTATTTAACTAAACCATTTAGCCCAAAAGAGTTGCTCCTTAGAGTTCGTGCCTTATTGCGTCGTTCTGGAGTGATAGATGCTAAAAAAGTACGATACAAAAATATCACTATTGACAAGAGCCTCAAAAAAGTTTGGGTAAACTATAAGTCTTTGGAGTTGTCACCTTTGGAATTTTCTTTGCTTGTTTTATTTGTAGAAAATCCAGATAAAATTTTTGAGAGAGAAACACTCCATGAGATGTTTTGGCAAGACAAAAATCAAGAGATCAATACCAATGCCATGAATGTCACTATAAGTAGGCTCAAAAAAAAGATAGACCCTACAAAAGAGTACGGATATATAGCTTCAGTTTGGGGTCTTGGATATAAATTTCACTAAACAGGGGATAGATATGAAAAAAGAAGATTTTATTGATTTATTTGCAAACGATGAGGTGTTTCAAGAGTATGTATATCAACAATATATAAATGTACTCCAAGAGGATTCACTAAAAGCATATCAAGTAGAGCTTATCAAGCTTCAAGAGTATCTCGAAGCCCAAAATAAAAAAATGATAGTTTTAGTTGAGGGTCGCGATGCAGCAGGAAAGGGTGGAGCTATCAGGAGAATTACTCGCTACATGAACGAAAAGCACTACCGAGTAGTTGCATTAGGTAAGCCTTCAGATGTACAAAGAACTCAGTGGTATTTCCAAAGATATGTTGAGCAGTTTCCACGCGGAGGAGAGATAGTAATCTTTGACCGTAGTTGGTACAATAGAGCCATGGTTGAGCCTGTATTTGGATTTTGTACAAAAGAGGAATATTATACTTTTATCCAGAGTGTTCCTGCATTTGAGACAGATTTGGTAAATCACGGATTTTATTTTGTAAAGATATATTTTTCAGTTACCAAAGAAGAACAAAACTTGCGATTTTTAGAACGCGAACACAATCCTTTGAAGCAATGGAAGCTAAGTGAGATAGATTTGCAAATGCAAGAGCGATGGGATGAGTTTACCCTAATGAAATATGAAATGCTCAAAAGAACCCATACACCAAAAACTCCATGGACAGTGATCCGAAGTGATGACAAATTCAAAGCTAGACTCAATGCTATAAAAACTATCCTCAATAGTGTTGATTATGAAAACCGTAATGAGATTTTGGATTATTCAGTCGATACTGAAATAGTACACAGTGGACATAGAGAGATTGAGATTATGGAATCTGATTTGAGAAGTCAAGGTAAATTTGTAGGATGATTGTATCAAGAACACCTTTAAAAATAAAAAGGCAAAGTAAGGAAGGAGCTGAACAATGACTATGGTGTTCTTGATATAATGCAATCATACTACACAAGGGTAAATGTTTGCTCAACAAAAAGTTAATGCCACTTTGTGGCATAGATGAAGCAGGTAGAGGACCATTGGCTGGCCCTCTTGTAATAGCTGGAGTTGTGTTGGAAAATTCTATTGCGGGGTTGGATGATTCAAAAAAACTTTCACTCAAAAGAAGAGAACAGCTCTATGATTTGATACTCCAAAATGCCACATACCATATCGCAATTTTTGATGCAGGTTGTATAGATGACTATGGTATTGCAAGTGTTATCAAGCAAGGACTTTTTGAAATCACACAGAATCTTCAAGGGTGTGAATATCTCTTTGATGGCAATACTTCATTTGGTGTTGATGGGATAAAGACCCTCGTTAAAGCAGATAAGTTGGTACAAGAAGTGAGTGCTGCTAGTATTTTGGCAAAAGTGACAAGAGATAGGTTAATGGTAAAAATATCGAAAGATTATCCCGAATATGGGTTTGATAAACATATGGGATACGGGACAAAATCGCATATAGAAGCAATAGCACTACATGGGAAATCACCAATCCACCGCAAAAGTTTTCTGATTCGTTCTTTGGGCGAGAAGTCCTAAGCGAGTTCCTCTAGTAGGTAATCGTATTTTAAATTTTTAGGTTGATTCAATAAGAAAAGTTTTTTGCTTAAGTATAGATTCAAAATCAAATTCGTAGAAGTTTGTTTGATGGTGGCTCGAGGCGGAATCGAACCGCCGACACACAGATTTTCAGTCTGTTGCTCTACCAACTGAGCTATCGAGCCAAACAAGGTTAAAATTATATCGATTTAAAATTAATATCCCCTGAATTAAACTAGATTTTTAGCACTATTCATAAACATTTCGCCTCTTTGCTGATAAGAGTTAAATTGATCCAAACTTGCTGCCGCTGGAGAGAGTAAAGCGATAGATTCTAAGGTGTGGCATTTGTCTATTTGGCTTATCGCATTTGTAATAGTTGTACATTGGATAGCATCTAAAGCGTATTTTTGTGATAAATCTAGAAGTTTTGCCTCATTTGCTCCAACAGTGTATATGGTAGGGTTGTATGGTTTTATGGCTACAAAGAGCTCATCCAAATCAACCCCTTTATCATCCCCTCCTAATATAAGGTGGAGTTTTTTCTCGCCATACACTTTGACTGCTTGTATAGTTGCATCAAGATTTGTAGCTTTGGAGTCATTGACCCAAAGCCTCCCTTTGGTATCTCTGAACTCTTCTTGGCGATGCCCTTCGACTATAAAACTATTCATAAGCGCATAATCTACTTTGTCGTACAAAGTTTGGGTGACTGCTAGAGCTAGTAGAGCATCTTGGAGGAATGCTCCTTTAAATTTGAGCTTAGTGATATCTATACTAAAATAGTCCCCTAAAAATTCATTTGTATCATACTCTACAATATAAGCTGAAGTTTGTGGCAGTGGCAACCCTTTTGGTACAAGCGCCATTTCCCCTTCTCTCATAGTCAAAAGGGGCTTAAGCTTGTCAGCTATATAGCTTTTGGTATCTTGATGCCAATCTAAATGGTCAGGAGTGATAGGGAGTAAAAGGTATATATTTGGTGAAGCTTTGTGGGTATAGTGGAGAGTAAAGGAGCTACTCTCAAGGACCCATATAGGTGCTTTTGGGTCAAGTTCTGCTAAAGGCGTTCCTATATTGCCTCCACTTACAGCTCCTTTGGCGGCGAGTAGATGGGTGAGCATCTGGGTAGTTGTCGTTTTACCATTGGTGCCACTAATCCATATATTGAATGGTTTATCTCTATCATGACCCAAAAAATAGTCATATTCACTCAAGAGATTTTTTGCTTTTGTTATGAGGGGGTGAGTAGGCTTAAAGCTAGGGGTTGTCACTTCAAGACTACTTTTTGCTGGGTCAAACTCACTTGAAGGGTGGATAGTATTTTTGGCTTCATCTATAAAGGTCGTTTTAGTGTTGTCATCAAAAAATGTACACCCACCTCCAAGAAGCTTAGCTATCGCTTTTGTTGTTTTGCCATATCCAAAAAGTGTTGGTTTATTTCTCATCAATTTACCTAAATTTAAATGAGATAAGGGCTAGTAAATTTGCGAGGAATGAAATCATCCAAAATCTTACAATGATTTTGTTTTCTGCCCATTTTTTGAGTTCAAAATGGTGGTGTATCGGTGCCATGAGAAATATCCTCTCTCCTCTTAGTTTGTAGCTTCCAATTTGCAAAATTACAGAGACAGTCTCAATAACAAAGATAATCCCAATAAGCAAGAGCAAGATTTCACTCTTACCCAAAATAGCCATATAAGCTATGAGTCCCCCGATTGCTAGACTTCCCGTATCGCCCATAAAGATTTCAGCAGGATAGCAGTTGTACCACAAAAACCCAAACAAAGCCCCACAAAAAGCACCAACTAATATAGCCACCTCTCCAACACCTTTGATATTTGGAACTAGCAGGTATCCACTAAAGATAGCATGACCTGTCATATATGTGATAATCCCAAGGGTGGTTAAGGCTATGATAGAAGGAACTGTAGCTAGTCCATCTAATCCATCAGTTAGATTTACGGCATTCGTTGTCGCTAAAAAAATCATCACCCAAAAAGGGAGAGCAAAATAGCCCATGTCAAAAATCGGATTTTTGAAAAAAGGGAGATAAAAGTGTGTTGGAAAATCTATAGCAATAAGAAGAATTACCACAACAAGAGAGATGATGATTTGGAGGATAAATTTCCCTCGAGGGGTTAGTCCCCCAAGGTTATTTCCATTGAGTACTTTGCCCAAATCATCTTTTAGCCCAACTAGACCAAATCCAATGATTGTGATAAGTCCGCCAATCAAATAGAGATTTGATAAGTCGCCACTAAGGAGTGTTGCAAAAACAGCACAAAGGACAAATACAGCACCGCCCATCGTTGGGGTATGTTTTTTCCCCTCATGCGATGTGACATATTTGCTTATTGGTTGGTTTGCTTTTTTTTGCTTCGCCCATGCTATATAGCGAGGAAATACAATCAAACTCAACACAAGAGCGATAAAAAAAGCGATTCCGGCTCGCACAGAAATGTAGCCAAATAGAGGGTAAGGAAAATATTGTGACAAAGTATAAATCATGGTAAGTAACTCTTTTGGATGAGAAATGTTAAAGGAGTATTGTACTATCATTTTGATAAAATCTAACATGATTATAAATATTTGAGGATAGTAGATGCGACATTGCAAAAAAACACTTTTGATTATCACTGATGGGATAGGGCATAAGCCACATAGTAATTGCAATGCATTTGCAAGTGCTAAAAAACCAACATATGATTGGTTATTTGCCAATGTTCCACACACTTTGATATCTACTTATGGACTTAGTGTAGGACTCCCTGAGGGTCAAATGGGCAATAGCGAAGTGGGACATATGACGCTAGGGAGTGGTCGGATACTTTATCAGGATTTAGTCAAGATTTCAAAAGCACTAGATGATGGAAGTTCGGGACAAAATAAAGATCTACTCAAGCTATTTGAGGTCTCAAAAGATATCCATCTTATAGGACTTTTAAGTGACGGTGGAGTCCATTCTCATATAGACCATATCATCAAGATTGCTAAAATAGCCAAAACAAATAGCAAAAAAGTTTGGCTTCATCTTATCACCGATGGCAGAGATGTCTCTCCTGTTTCAGCACCCAAATATTTAGCACAAATTGAAGCGATTTGCGATGAGGATATCAAGATAGCAACTATTGGCGGTAGATTTTATACCATGGATAGAGATAACCGTTGGGAGAGGGTTGAGAGGGGTTATCGTGCTATAGCTGAGGCAACACCTCAAACTACCCTTAGTCCAAGCAGATACATAGAGGCAAGTTATGCTAAGGGTGAAAATGATGAGTTTATAGAGCCAGTTGCTTTTAGTAATTATAGAGGCATGAGTGATCATGATGGTGTAATAATAGCAAATTTTCGCTCCGATAGAGTTCGAGAAATTACAAAAGCATTGGGCGATGTGAGTTTTGATGGGTTTGATAGAAAACAAATCAAGCTACATATAGTAACCATGACAGAATATGATTCGACATTTAACTATCCAATTCTCTTCCCAAAAGAGAATCCAGATAACACTCTAGCAGAAGTTATAAGTCAAGCAGGACTTAGACAGATGCATATAGCAGAGACAGAAAAATATGCCCATGTAACATTTTTCTTCAATGGTGGCAAAGAGGAGCCATTTGAGAATGAAGATAGAGTCCTCATCCCAAGTCCAAATGTACGAACTTATGATTTGCAGCCACAGATGTCAGCTCCAGAGGTTGGCAAAGCTACCAGGCGAGCTATCGAAGATGGCTATGATTTTATAGTAGTCAATTTTGCAAATGGTGATATGGTAGGACATACAGGCAATTTTGATGCAGCTGTTAGTGGAGTTGAGGCAGTTGATAAGGAGTTAGGAGAGATACTAGAGGTTGCAAAGTCGCACGATTATGGTGTAGTACTTACTAGTGACCATGGAAATTGTGAAGAGATGTGTGATAATGAGGGGCATGTGCTCACTAACCATACAGTTGGTGAAGTGTGGTGTTTTGTGTTAGCAAATGGCGTAACTAACCTCAAAGAGAATTGTGGACTAAACCATATAGCTCCTACAATTTTAGAGATTATGGGATTAGAGATACCATCTCAAATGGATAGTAGTTTATTGTAAAGGGGGGGTTGCATGGATCAAGCAAAAGCTTTTTTGGAACAAACTATACAAAGTGACTATGAGTATGACTTAGAGGAACATTTAGCAGTTATCAATCAAGCATTATGTGATGACAAGCTTTGTAAAATGCATATCCTAGATAGTCTCAATAGGATAATTTGTGCCGATACAATCACTCAGCGAGACTATGAAGAGTTTGAAAGGGTAAAAAAAGTATTGTTTTGTGATAAGGAGTGATTTTATCCAAGGCGTGATACAATGCAATAGAAAAAACATTTATAAGGATAAAGATGGTATTTACAGGTAAAAATGTACTTGTTACAGGAGCTAGTAGAGGTATTGGTGCAGAGATTGCAAAAGTATTGGGAAGTTATGGCTTGAAAGTCTGGATAAATTACCGCAGTGGTGAAGATGCAGCAAAAGCGGTTAAAGATGCTATAAAAACCAATGGTGGTGATGCAGAGATTATCGGTTTTGATGTGAGCAATGAGGGTGCTTTTGTAGAGGGTATCAAACAAATTGCCCAAACAGATGGTTCTTTGGGGTATCTAGTCAATAATGCTGGAATCACCAACGACAAATTAGCACTTCGTATGAGTAGTGAAGATTTCATGAGTGTTATAGAGGCAAATTTAAAATCGGCTTTTGTGGGGTGTAGAGAGGCATTGAAGCTTATGAGCAAGGCTAGATTTGGTGCAGTTGTCAATATCGCTTCTATAGTTGGAGAGAGTGGTAATGTGGGGCAAACCAATTATGCAGCAAGCAAAGGGGGCATGATAGCTATGAACAAAAGTTTTGCCCTTGAGGGTGCTAGCAGAGGAATTAGGTTTAATACCATAACCCCTGGATTTATAGCTACAGAGATGACCGATATCCTCAAAGATGAAGTCAAAGATGCCTTTATTAGTAAAATTCCCCTTGCGAGATTTGGAAAACCAAGTGAAGTTGCTGATGTAGTTGCATTTTTGCTTAGTGACCATGCTAGTTATATAACAGGAGAAACACTGAAGGTAAATGGGGGCATGTACCTCTAAAGAGGGGAGCAAAATGCAAAATATACTTTTAGTCGAAGATGATTCTGGTTTCAATGCAACACTCAAAGATTTCTTAGAAGAAGAGGGCTTTAGTGTCGATGCAGTATTTGATCCATTGAGTGCATTCGAATCTACTTACACCAATAGATATGATCTCTATTTGCTTGATGTTAACTTGCCATACGAAAATGGTTTTGTATTTTTAAAGCGCCTCAGAGAGAGTGGCGATTTGACCCCCGCTATATTTTTGACATCAAAAGATGGGGTTGCTCCACTCAAAGAGGGGTTTGATGCAGGTGGAGATGACTATATCAAAAAACCTTTTGAACTTGATGAGCTTTTGTGTCGGATAAGTGCAGTGCTTAGACGACAAATACGAACAGAGTATGTGACAATCGGAGAATACAAGTTTGACGCAACAACAAAAAGACTTTTTTTAAGAGACAAAGAGCTTATTTTGGGCAACAAAGCAGCACAGCTTTTACTTCTTTTGCTCGAGTCAAAAGGCTCGTTAGTCTCAACTGATCGGATAAAAGAGCGTTTGTGGAATTGCGATGAAGATGCAAGTGATGGTGCAATCAGAGTCTATATAACCCAACTTAAGAGGTATTTTGGCAAAAAGATAAAAAATATTAGAGGGACTGGATATTGTTTGGAATATTAAAGATAAGCAGTTACCACAAAGAGTTATTTGGTGGCATGTTGTTGTTTGTTTTTTTTGTTTTTTTGTTGTGGGGCGTTATATTTTTATATCTATACTATTATGGGTTTGATCTCTATACCTTTCTTATTGCCTCATTGGCGATGTTTTTGCTAGCTCTAGGCTTGGGATATCTGTTTGTTTCCCATTTGCTAGATGCAAAACACCATATGCAAAGCCATTTACTCTATGTTGTTGATGAGATTATACATGAGCTCAATCTCCCCCTCTCTACAATCCGAGCAAACGCTACAATGCTTAAGAAAAATACAACAGATGAAAAATCTATCAAGAGATTAAAGCGCATTAGCGAAGCAACCATTAGGTTTGAGAGGCTTCATAAAACATTGGTTTATGAGATTGCCAAAGAGGTGATGCCAATTACAAACGAGCAATTC
>OMKS01002604.1_pt1 | contig 14936 bp, 13 predicted proteins | sample 1674721 | NCBI WGS metagenome assembly OMKS01 (sample SAMN06264996, study PRJEB25208) | sediment metagenome | isolation source: hot spring sediment | place: USA: California | collected 2014-09-02
GCCTACAAGTATGGGCACATAGGCGGCGAGAAGAATAATGGTATAAACCTTTGCCGCTGTCTTTCTGCCGATCACTATGGGCAGATGCCACCTCCCTACCTTGGCGTCGGCCTCAACATCCGGGAACTGATTGAGCAGCAGGAGATCGCTTACCAGAAAAAACGGCACAAGCGAGGCAGTAAAAGATACCCAGGAATAGCTGCCTGTCAAAGCGAAATCCGTACCCATTACCATGAGCGGACCGAAACCCAGCCCCGGAACGATAAGGCAGACAACAGGATTCTTCGTGCAGACCGTTGTATATGCTGCAACAGTGATAATGCCCACAAGCCCGAGCGGCAGAAGCCATAGGCCTCTTACATAGAGAAAGTAGAGACCTATTGCGGCCGTGATGATCAGCGTGAGAACGCCGGTAATCAGGGCATAATGGGCCTTGTCCGGATTTGCCGGCAGGGCACCGCTTCCCCCGGAAAAAGGAGTAGGTCTGGTGATAAAATCCAGCCCGCTTTTAAAGTCATGGTATTCATTCAGGGCGTTCACACTGATTTGTGCACACAGGGCGCCTGCAAGAATCAGCACCACGTGAAAGAGGTTTATGGAAAAACCAGAAAATGCCGCTGTTGCCACTCCCAGCACCACGCATGCAGGGGTAAGGGTAAGAAAAGACAGTTTCATGGGACCGAAGATTGCACTATTCATCACTAAATATCTCCATCTGTTTTTGTTTTTCATCTGCATCAAGGAGTGCATATGCCTTTGCACACACCTCCCTGCCCCGGGGTGTGCGCCTGATATAGCCCTTCTGAATGAGGTACGGTTCGTAGACATCCTCTATGGTGTCCTTGTCCTCGCCCATGGAGGCAGCCAGGGATTCTATACCCACCGGTCCTCCGGAGAACGAGCTTATCATGGTTTCGAGGATCTTCCTGTCCATCCTGTCAAGGCCGGAATTGTCGATATCGAGCCTGTTCAGAGCCATATCCGAGATTTCCGGGGTAATGACGCCGTTGGAAAGAACATCTGCAAAATCCCTCACCCTCCGAAGCAGGCGGTTCGCTATCCGCGGTGTCCCCCGGGAGCGTCTGGCGATCTCGTAAAGGCCGTTGTCATCCGAAGAAATGTTCAATATCCCGGAGGTCCTTTTCAGGATACTTGCCAGTTCATCCATACTGTAGAATTCCAGGTGGCCGATGATGCCGAAGCGGTCGCGCAGCGGGGATGTGATCATGCCTGCCCTGGTGGTTGCAGCGACAAGGGTGAAAGGATTCAGGTCTATGCGTATAGACCTGGCCGACGGCCCCTGGCCGATAATGATATCCAGCTTGAACTCTTCCATGGCAGGGTACAGGATCTCTTCAATGGCATTGCCCAGGCGGTGTATCTCATCGATGAACAGCACATCGTTGGGTTCGAGGTTGGTGAGAATGGCGGCAAGATCACCGGACTTTTCAATGGCAGGCCCGCTCGTGACACGCAGCCCCACGTCGCTCTCATGCGCAATGATATATGCCAGCGTTGTCTTGCCAAGACCGGGCGGACCGTAGAACAGGCAGTGGTCAAGGGGTTCCCTGCGTGAGCGTGCCGCCTGGATGAATACATCGAGGTTTTCCTTCAGGGCAGCCTGACCGACATATTCACCCAGTGTACGCGGCCTGATATTGGCTTCGAACTCGACCTCGCCCCGGTCAGTATGGGTACCTTCCAACTCTGTTCTCATTACATCAATTCCTTCAATGCCCCACGTACCAGGTCTTCTACACTGTCTGCCCTCACACAGCCAACTGACCTGCGTGCCTGGGTCTCAGAATACCCCAATGCAACAAGGGCTGCAACAGCATCCTCACTGATATTTACCGGACCGCCGGTCCTGGCGCGTACCTTGTAGAGCTTTGCGATCTTTTCCTTGAGCTCCAGCACGATCCTCTGGGCACTCTTCTTTCCTATGCCCGGCAGCGTACTGAGATAGCTGATGTTCTCGTTTACCACCTCATCCAGGAACTGGTTCGGGTCTATGCCGGATATAACATTCATGGCAGTCTTTGGACCTACCCCTGAGACATTTAAAAGCAGTGAAAAAATCTCCTTTTGCCTCAGATCAGTAAAACCGTACAGGTCCATGGAATCTTCCCGCGCAATGAGCGTTGTGAAAAGGGTTGCCTCATCTCCACAGACAAGGCTCAAAGAGGTACCTGCAGGCACATGCACAAGATATCCTACACCGCAGACCATGAGCGTGATGTCCGTACCGGAATTCTGTACAACCTCCCCCTTGAGCATGCTGATCACTGTGTAAGCTCCTTGAAACGCCTGCACGATGAATGACACACCCCGATAGCCAGTGCATCGGATGCGTCACGCGACGCGATAAGATCTTTGGAAAGGTGGAGTATGGTGGTGATCATGGAGTAGATCTGTTCCTTGTCCGCCCGTCCATACCCGCAGGTGGCCTTCTTCACCTCTGTGGGTGTATACTCGAACACAGGTATATCCATAAGCGTTGCTGCAAGAATGATTGCCCCGCGCGCATGTCCCAGCTTCAGCGCGCTCTGGGCGTTTACAGCATGAAACGATGTTTCTATGGCTACTTCTACAGGCCGGTACCTCTTGAACACATCGCTTAGCCCGAGAAATATCTCTTTGAGCCTGCCTGCCAGATCATTCGATTTCGGTCTGATGGTCCCATGTGATACATAAGCAATGCTGCTTGCCGAGGCTGAATTGATCTTAAGCATGCCATAGCCTGTTGCACGTGTTCCGGGATCAATGCCGCAGATAACCATCATGCCTGCAGTTGGGCCATTTCCTCGTCGTCAATGTCAAAATTGGAAAAGACTGACTGCACATCGTCAAGGTCTTCCAGTGCATCCAGCAGTTTCAGGGCCTGCTGAGCCGGTTTACCGGTCAAGGTCACATTTGTCTGAGGAATCATCTGCACTTCAAGCTCATTATAGGCAATAGATTTATTTTCCAATGCCTCACGTACAGTCTCGACATCTTCCGGCGCAAACAGGATCTCGAACACATCGCCCTGGTCGGAGATGTCATCTACACCGGCCTCCAGCATAACATCGTAGAGCGTGTCTTCATCCACAACGCTTTTGTCGATCGAGGCAAAGCCTTTCTTGTCGAACATCCAGCTTACACAGCCTGTCTCGCCCAGATTGCCGTTGTACTTGGTGAAGAGATGCCTGATATCTGCAACTGCACGGTTCTTGTTGTCGGTAAGGACGTTTACCAGCACAGCCATACCGGCCGGACCATATCCCTCGTAGGAGTTCTCTTCCAGATTATATCCTTCCAGCTCTCCGGTACCTTTCTTGATAGCACGCTCGATGTTGTCTTTGGGCATGTTGGAAGCCTTTGCAGTAGCTACTGCAGACCTCAGACGCGCATTGCCGTCCAAATCTCCACCGCCCATACGGGCCGCAACGGTAATCTCTTTAATGAGCCTGCTGAAGACCTTGCCTCTTTTGGCATCTGCAGCACCTTTCTTGTGCTTTATCGAACTCCATTTATTATGACCGGACATATACATCCTCCCATTCTTGTTTATAACATGTAGACCTTCTATCATAGAGTACGGATTCTGGCAAGACAGCTGTATGCTTTGTCGAATCCCATTCTCACTGTGATTACAAACAACATTCCATCAGCTTTTGCCTTTATCATTGATGAACCCTCAGCATCAAGAAGACCCTGTGGAACCCTTGCAAAAGCATCATTCTTCCATACAAGTAACAGCCTTGATAATCTCAATGATTAGAATGTGTTTCTCGCAATGCCTAACTCCTTCAAAGGACGTTTTGCGGTTTGCAGATCATCACTTGGAGCCAGGCATCCATACAGATTTGTAACCGTACTGACAAAGATGTATACCTTTTACCATGCTATCGTTTAAAGATGATCAGTGACATATTAAACAAGACGTCATATGGATCATCCCAAGGATCTCCATCTGAGAACTACTATTGCTAAGGCAGTTTATCCAATATAGTTCTAAGGTTGTTGTTCCTTGATGTTATTTATGGATCTATCATGGCGACATACCTCCTATTATTCCATGCCCCATGCATGCATGTATCCCAGGGTATTATGCTGTCCCTTTTATCAACCGGGAAAAAGAAGCCTTCAAGGCTTGGCATATCTATTGCTCTCTCAGTATAAGTACCATGGTGTGGACCTGTTATTGGAATTACGTTGGGGGCTATGAGAAAAGCGCCTAGGAGGCCATATGAAACGTGTGCAATCAACTTCCTCAGGTATTTATTCACCCATAATGGAATATAAGGAAAAGGCATCCAAACAGATCGAGGAATCTCCACTGCCGACAGGAAAGGAGTTTATCCTTTTCGTAGATGATGAGCCGCAGATAGGAAATATAGTAAAAGACATACTCGAAGGCCTTGGATATACTGTTACTACAAAATCTGACTCTCCGAAAGCACTGAAATTGTTTCAGAAAGACCCATTTTCCTTTGACCTTGTGATAACCGACATCAATATGCCGAACATGACGGGCGACAGGCTTGCCCTTAAACTTATGGAGATCCGCGGCAATATCCCAATTATATTCTGCACTGGAAACAAGGAACTCATTCCGGAAGACAATGCAAAGATACCGGGGGTTAAGAACTATATCCTTAAACCGTTCAGTATAGAACTTTTGGCCGAAACAGTTCGAACAGTGCTGGATGAAGGGATAAAAAATGACCCAGGGCACTCAAACCATACATGATGGTCCCGGCACTATTTTCCTGTCGAACATGAACTCCTGGCAATGAAGCACCGCTTGGCAAGCTCTATGGATATCATATGAATGAGAGCAAAAAAGTACACATAAGGTAGCTATTACTGTGACTATCCCTGATTATCCATCTCATCGCGTATTTCGTTCAATACGGAACATTCATTCTCTCACCTTGCGCATTATCTCCCTTCCAAAGCCGGAGACATCAGCGCCTGTTTTCATGCAAAGGGTTACATGTCCAGTGATTTCAGAAGGCTGTCCACATCATCCTGGGAAGAGGCCACGCCCATTTCCTCTCCAGGGATGGCTGGTCCATGAAGTTTCGTACCGGGCACACTGGACTCCCTGATATCCTCAAAACCTGCATGATGGCCGTATCTCCTGATAAGATCCACCAGCCTCTTCTCCATATTGTCAACAACCCTGCTTACCTTCTTGATGATCTGATCCACGAGGTCTGCATGGATCTGCAGTTCGCTGATTCGCATAAGCTCGCCTACAAGTTCCGAGTTGTGCGTCTTGAGTTCCTTGATCTTCAGCAGCGCTCCTTTCTTGTCATCCGATACAATGAGCCGGGCGATCCTGTCATACGTCATATTGTCTCCGAGCGCGATCTCCTGTCTGGAAAAAAGCAGATCCAGTGTCCGCTCAGAGGTATCCTTGACTATATTGGAGACATAGGCAAGTTTGGAGGTTAACCCCTGTACATCCTCTTCAGAGATGTTTGTCAGGATAGGCTCCAAGAACTTCTGAATATCCTTGATAGACTCATGGAGATCTCTGGTGATCTCGCCTATGCCCCGGAACAGGTCCGTGGCAGCAATGGTGGAAAGTTTCTTCATGGACTCCGATGCCTTCTCGAGATCCCCGGCAGTAAGAGCAATGATGGATTCTTTCAGGGTATCCATAAAGACAATGAGCTGTTCTATGGATCCGGGGCCCTCTTTCTCAAGGTATTCCTTGAGTGCTTCGGCCTGTCCGAGGATATTATCAACATAGTCCCGGCTCTTTGTTCCTCTCGTCTTTGCCATTAACGTCTCCATCCACCTTCATCAAGGTGCTTACAAAGCCTGTTCATTGTCTCAATGCCTGCATCCAATCCTTTAGCATTTTTCCCGGCAACTCTCATAAATAAAGCGGTTCCTGCTGACTATTCCTGTTCGGAATCCGATGCACAAATCTTGAACCCGGCACTGTTCAAATAGCGCAGCAGGCATCGATGCTTTCATAAGGACCTCTTTTACTGAGCATCGGGGATATTCCTGAGATCCTCTATCCATGGAGCATCTTCACTGTCGCTAGGTGCGCGGTAATCGCCCCGGGGAGAGAGAGAACCGCCTGAACCGACCTTTGGTGAATTCGGAACACACGATCTCTTGTACTGACTGTTACGGAAGAACCTGTGCAGAAATATTTCAAGCCAGTGCCTGATCTCTCTTATCGTATACTCGTTGCGTGTATTCTCCGGAACGTCCGGCCATACCCCTTTGTTTCTGTCATGCCATGCATTCCAGCAAAGATATGCGATCTTCGAGGGTCTGTATCCGTAGCGGGTTGCGTAAAAGGTATTGAAATCCTGGAGTTCATAAGGGCCGATAACCGCCTGCGTACTCTGAGCAGGCTTATCCTCCGCGTTACCGGGAACAAGTTCCGGGCTTATCTCAGTTGCAAGTATGCCGCGCAGACAAGTTGAAACATCAACACCCAGAAGATCGTTGCCTTCTATCCACCTGATAATGTACTGGATCAGTGTCTTTGGAACACTCGCATTGACATTGTAATGCGACATGTGGTCCCCCACTCCATAGGTACACCAGCCCAGTGCCAGTTCGCTCAGATCACCTGTGCCCACCACCATTGCATTGCGCTGGTTTGCAATCCTGAACAGAATCGATGTGCGCTGACCGGCCTGAACATTTTCAAAGGTAACATCATAAAGTTCCTGCCCGGCTGCATAGGGGTGAGAAATGTCCTCCATCATCTGCATGCATGACGGTTTAATGTCAATCTCGCCGGATTCCGCACCAAGGGCCTTCATGAGTTCGACCGCATGTCTGTAGGTCATGTCCGAGGTTGCATATCCGGGCATGGTATAGGCCTTGATATTGGTCCGCGGCAGGCCGAGCGCATCCATTGCGCGTGCACATACGATGAGCGCATGGGTGGAATCAAGCCCCCCTGATACGCCGATGACGAGGTTTTCCAGGCCCGTTGATTTCATGCGTTTGGCAAGCCCCTGCACCTGAATGTTGTATACCTCGTAGCATCTCTTGTCCCTGAGATCTGCATGCATAGGAACATACGGGAACCGCGCAATCTCACGATCGAGAGGAATTTCTCCGGAAGGAGGTTCCACACCGAGACAAACCGTTTTGAAAACTGGCGAATTTCGCATGTTAAGACTGCGCGCACCATGAAAGCTCGTTTGACGCAGCCTGTCCTGAGCAAGACGGTCCAGATCGATGTCCGCATAGATGATCTGAGGATCAAAAGAGAACCGTCTGGATTCTGAAACAAGGGTCCCGTTCTCGTAAATAATGGCATGCCCGTCCCAGGCAAGATCGGTAGTGGATTCCCCGAAACCCGCAGCAGTAAAGATATAGGACCCTATACACCGTGCCGACTGGTTCGAGGCCAGGCAGTGACGGTATTCGTCTTTACCCGCGGTGATATTGGATGCAGACAGATTTACCACGACCGTGGCACCTGAAAGCGAAGCATAACTCGATGGAGGTATGGGGGACCACAGGTCCTCGCATATCTCTATAAAGAACCTGAAGTTGGGTATCTCGAGCACATCAAATATAAGGTCCGATCCTATTGGAACATCTTTGCAGCCAAGAAGGTCCAGCGTGCAGACAGGAATTTCATGAGCGGGCCTGAACTGCCTTGCCTCGTAAAATTCGCGGTAATTGGGCAGATAACTTTTCAGCGCTATCCCCGCTATCTTTCCTGCATGCAGGACAATACCGCAATTGAACAGTGCATTCATGACCACGAGCGGGGCACCTACTACAACGGCCATATTCATGTCTGCAGTGGCCTTCATCAAACCCGCGAGGGCATCCAGCACACTCAGTTCAAGAGCGTCCTGGAAAAACAGGTCTTCGTTGGAATATCCCGAAATGCCGAGTTCAGGAAAGACAGCCAGGACAGCCTTGCTCTCATATGCCTTTTCTGCAAGCTCCAGGGTCTTTTGTGCATTGAATATTGGATCTGATACTTTCAACTCGGGGATGCATGCGGCTACGCGAATGAATCCGTGACGATAGAGATTGAAAAAGGTCGACCTGCTCTTCACAACATAACTCCTTGACTTCGTTTATCGCGACTGGTGCCTAGTTTCTTATAATATACAGCGTATTTACTCCATACGCAATGAGCGTGTATGCCCCAGGGCTGACGGAAAACGTTCATTACCTGGCTGCAGGGCCTTTTTTACACGATCTATGTACCAGGGGGATAATTCATACTTGAATTTAACCTATTCATCTTGTAAGGATTATGAAGGTCAAAGGAGTACAGGTAATCGCTGGTGATCTGCGCTACGCAGACACGAGAGGAAAGTCCGGGCTCCACAGGGCGATGGTGGTCGTTAATGGCGACCGGGGGAAACCCCAGGGAAAGTGCCACAGAAAACAGACCGCTATCCTATAGGGTTAGCAAGGGTGAAACGGCGAGGTAAGAGCTCACCAGTTCCCCGGGTGACCGGGGAAGCTTGGTAAACCCCACCTGGAGCAAGACCAAAAGAGGGGCTTATGGGGCTGCCCGTCCCGCCCCTGGGTAGGTCGCTGGAGGCGGCAGGCAACTGCCGTCCTAGATGAATGATTACCGATAAGGAACCAGGGAAACCTGTTCCTTATAACAGAACCCGGCTTACGGACTTCTTCTGACCTTCTTAGCAATTTTTTATGATGGAGCGGATCGGTCTTACATGGAAAAGAAATCAAGGTTCGAGCTTGGTCATACGGAAAAGATTCGTCGTTCCATCTATGTCTTTTTGCGTGACGAGCTCGAACGCAGGCTGAAATCCATTGCCCTGGAGGAGCCGTACCGGGCATGCCAGGAAAAAAATATCCCTTATCCTTATGTGGATTCCAGCGAGTTGAGGCCTAAGAAAAAGGAGTTCTCAAAGGAATCGGACGAGGCCAGGCCTTTCTTCATACTCTTTTGTGAAGACACAATAGATGATATTCACCAGAAATATATCAGATTTTCCGATTCAAACCGCGTAAGGAAAGATACGATCGCCCTGGTACCCGATATCAGGCTTCACCGCTCGTTCTATTCCGCAGTAAGGTTTTTTGAAAGGGATTCGTTTTTTGAATTCCTCGACCAGCTCATTGACATTGATTACTGCCTGCTCATTCAGCGGGATAACCGGTATAAAAAACGCAACCGGTATTCCCTTACCCATTTTCATGTTAAGATCGACTGGCCCATAGCAGATGCCGCGGAAAGCCTGGGAAAGGAACTGCGGTATATCTCAAAGAGCCTCTATGAAAAAGGCGAGCGTTACGCAGAGATACTACAGCAGAAACTCTTCGAATACTATGGCTGTCATCATCAGGCATCGGGAGGCCGGAGGTCTGCAGCGCTTATCGCAGCACAGTATCTCAAAAGCACATCCGGACTCGCTACCGTATATGTATCCAGTTCCGAGACAAAAACCCTGACAAGGTACTCGGAAAAAGGCGTGGCAAGATATGCAGTCATTCAGATCGACAAACAGTTCGCAAAGACTGTCTACGAGAGCAACAACCTTACGGAAGAAAGTTTCCGCCAGGGATATGCCCTTGGAGAATCAGAGACCTTTTTTGATGTGATCATCTTCGTGAGCTACAAACATACCGAATGGGGGGCGCCGCCTTCTGACGGGAAACTCAGAATCCTCAAACCGGATTTCAGCTGGCTTGGAGTGGATATGGAGATGATCCTTCCCATGCCCCATGCCGTGAGTTTTCGTCCGATTCATGTAAAATGGGTTTATAAAACGTAAAGTACAGTACAAGGAGGCAAGGTTGGGTAACATCATTGACGGCAAGATTCTGGCAGAGAAGAAACGGGAGGATATCTCAATGCGGGCCCATGCCTTTGCAGATACATACGGAAGGCCTCCGGGGCTGGCCGTTGTTCTGGTCGGCAATGATCCGGCCTCGTCGGTCTATGTAAGAAACAAGAAGCGCGCTTGCGAACAGACCGGGATCACCTCTTTTGATTATCATCTGGACGAAGACACCACGCACAAAGAGATCCTGGCGCTGATCGACAAACTCAATGAAAGAGACGATGTCGACGGCATCCTGGTACAGCTGCCCCTTCCTTCGCAGCTTATGGAGGAGGAGATCCTCGTGAAGATCGATCCGGGAAAAGACGTAGACGGATTTCACCCCTATAATCTCGGCAGGCTCTTAATGGGGGAGCCGTCTCTTGTGCCCTGCACCCCGACCGGCATCATGTACATGCTTGACGAATACGGGGTTGACATTGATGGGAAAGACGCGGTTATCATAGGCAGGAGCAACATCGTCGGGAAACCCATGGCAATCCTCCTCATGATGCGTCATGCAACCATCACGATCTGTCATTCTCACACAAAAGATCTGCCGCAGCGAGTGAAATCCGCTGATATCGTTGTCGCTGCAACAGGCAAACCCCATATGGTCAGAGGCGACTGGATCAAGGACGGTGCGGTTGTCATAGATGTAGGTATCTCACGGACAGAATCAGGGCTGGTAGGTGACGTGGATTTTCATGAGGCTATACAACATGCAAGCCTGATAACCCCGGTCCCGGGCGGAGTCGGCCCCATGACCATCACCATGCTGCTGGAAAACACCCTTATTGCGGCAAAAAGCCATGTATCGTGAAGATATGGAAACATAAGACATGTTTCTCTGATATTAATGCAACAAATGTCCTGATCATCTTACATTTTCAGGGCAAAGCAGCTCTAACAACTTAAAATGAGGTTTATCCTTTGTCAGGACAGAACACATGGTGTTTATGTTGCTGTTGAAGGCAGCCTTGGATTGGAGACCTGGAATATGAAGACATCGCTTTATCCCGAACACGTAAAGCTCTGCGCAAGAATTGTGGATTTTCACGGATGGGATATGCCTGTATGGTATACCGGCATCAAAGATGAACACATGGCCACAAGAGAATCGTCAGGGTTGTTCGATGCAAGCCATATGGGAGAAATATTTGTCAGTGGAAAGCATTGTACCGCCTTTTTGAACCGCATTCTTACCAGGGATGTATCATCAATGAAACCCGGCAAGGTGTACTATACCTTTTTCCTGAATGACAAGGCAGGCATTATCGACGACCTTACCGTCTACTGCATTGAAGAGCAGGAGCGTTATATGCTGTGCGTCAATGCCTCGAATATACCTGTGGACCTGAACTGGATTCATGAACAAAACAAGGAAAAGGCCGTCATTGAAGACAAGAGCCCTCAAACTGCGCTGATTGCGTTGCAGGGACCGGGCTCTGCAGAAATCCTGAAAACCTGCATGGATTTTGATCTGGAAGACCTCCGCTACTTCACCTTCTGCAAGATCAACTCCCCCGAGTACGGGGATCTCATGATCTCAAAGACCGGCTATACCGGGGCAGGCGGTGTGGAGATATTCTTGGCTGCGGAAAACTCATCGCCATTGTGGAGATCTTTTGTCGACGCCGGGGCCACCCCCTGCGGGCTGGGAGCCCGTGACACCTTAAGGCTTGAAATGGGCTATCCTCTTCATGGCAATGACATTGACGAGACAACTACCCCTTTAGAGGCACAGCTTGATTTTGCCATAGATATGAGCAAAAATGACTTTATCGGCAAGGAATCTCTTGCCGCTCAGACATCCAAAGGACTGAGCAGAAGGCTCTTTGGTGTGGAACTGCTCGAAAAGGGCATCCCCAGACAAGGATATCACTGTCTGAAGGCTGGTCAAGAGGTTGGGATAATAACCTCGGGGAGCATTTCACCGGTCCTCGGCCACGGCATAGCGCTGGCGTACCTCGACAATTCGGTTCATGAAGATGAAGAGATTGCGGTTTTAGTAAGGTCAAAACTGATCAGGGCAAAGGTGAAAAGACCGCCCTTTGTTAAAGGAACAATATCAAAATAAAAAAACGAACGAGGAGAGACATGAAGATACCTGAAGGTTTGATGTATACTCAGGATCACGAGTGGGCAAAGATCGAGAAAAAAGCGATACGGGTGGGTATCACGGATCATGCGCAGAGCGAACTCGGTGATATCGTGTTCGTGGAATTCATTGAAAAAGGTTCTCATATAACCGCAGGAGAATCTCTGGGAACCATTGAATCCGTCAAGGCGGTATCCGAGATCTATGCCCCGGTAAGCGGAACCATCCTGGAAGTCAATGAACTGCTCTTAGATACGCCGGAGCTTGTCAATCAGGACTGCTACGGTGATGCATGGATGGCCCTGATTGAAATGGATGACCCGACCGAGACGGACAATCTTATGAATGCCAAGGTATACGGGGAGTTTCTCTCAGCAGAGGCAAAATAGATGTCATACCTGTGTCAGACAAAGAACGATCTGAATACCATCCTTGATTCCATAGGCATTTCTTCCGCCGAAGAGGTCTTTTCCTCAATACCCGAAACATTGAGATATCGGGGGAAACTCGATATCCCGGGTCCTATGGACGAAGAGTCTCTGCGCAGGACATTTACCTGCCGTCCATCAGGGATTGTCTTCGCAGGCGGCGGCATATACCGCCATCACATTCCGGCCCTCGTCGATGCAGTCGCCTCACGCCAGGAATTCCTGACCGCCTATACGCCTTACCAGCCTGAAATCAGCCAGGGTACGCTTCAGACCATCTTCGAGTACCAGAGCATGATGTCGGCGCTGACCGGCATGGACGTATCCAATGCCTCCATGTACGACGGTGCCACTGCCCTTGCAGAGGCAGCTCTCATGGCAACAAGAATCAAGGGCATCAGACGGATCATCATCTCCCGTGCCACACATCCGGCATACAGGGCGGTCCTGAAGACCTACCTCGACAACTGCCCTGATATAGATCTTGTCGAAATACCCTTTGATCCGGCCACAGGGATGATCAACCTATCATCCCTCAATAACGAGGCCGGCGCCAGCTCGGCATTCTTCGTCCAGCAGCCCAACTATTTCGGGATCATCGAACCCATGGATGAGATAGCCGAGGTATCATCGAATATGGGTTTCTGGGGCATAATAGTGACCGATGCAATCTCTTTGGGCATATTGAAAAGCCCCGGGTCCTATCATCCGGACGTCGTTATAGGAGAAGCCCAGTCTTTCGGCAACCCTGCAGGCGCAGGTGGTCCTCTGCTGGGATTCTTCTGCGTAAACAAGAACCATGTACGGCGTATGCCGGGCAGGGTCGTAGGGATGACAAAAGATCACGATGGAAAAGCGGCATTCTGCCTTACGCTTGCAACCAGGGAACAGCATATCCGAAGGGAGAAGGCAACGTCCAACATCTGCTCAAACCAGGGCCTGTGTGCCCTGCGAGCATCTCTGTACCTGAGTGCCATGGGGCCGGCCGGCCTTCGATTTGTTGCCTCCCAGTGTGCATATGGTGCACGCCACCTCATGAGATTATTGCAGGGCAAAGGTATCGAGCAGGTCTTTTCCGCCGGGGTCTTCCATGAATTCGTCGTAAGAATGGATGAGAAAAAACAACGTATGTTACAGGATCGCGGCATTATACCGGGCATCCCGATAGAGAAGCACTATCCGGAGCTCAAAGATGCCGTCCTTATAACTGTAACGGAAATGAACACGAAAGAGGATTGCACATGTCTGCTCGAGAATCTGTAACGCGCTTCCCGGAGATCCGGGAACCATTGCTCAATACACGCAGTGCCCAGGGGAAAAATACCAGGGTATACCCTGACCCTTTCGATATTGACGACCTGAGTGATCTTGACCCTGCCCCGGCAATGCCTGCCATACCCGATCTGTCTGAAGTCGAAACAGTGAGGCATTTTACAAGGCTCTCACGCCTCAACTACGGGATAGACCATGGCATGTATCCGCTCGGATCATGCACCATGAAATACAACCCCAAGATATCCGAGATGATTGCCGGCGCGTTCGCGGCGATTCATCCGGCCGACACCAGAGCAATGCATACGGTCCTCGGATACTGCTCACTTCTCCAGGAATATCTTCAGGAGATATGCGGCATGGATGCATGCTGCCTGTGGCCTGCCGCAGGTGCGCACGGTGAGCTTACCGGCATGCTGCTGATAAAGAAGGCCGTAAAACTCTCTGGCAGAGGAAAAGACACGGTCCTGATCCCGGATACGGCCCATGGAACCAACCCGGCATCGTGTACAATTGCAGGGTTCAAGACAAAAGGCATCCCATCGGGAAAACACGGTTATCTTACCACGGCAATACTAAAAGAGCATCTCGATGAGAACGTTGCAGCACTCATGATCACCAATCCCAACACACTGGGAATCTTTGAAAGAGAGATCCATGAGATATCGGGCATACTTCACAAAAACGGTTCTTATCTCTATATGGACGGTGCGAATCTCAATGCGATCATGGGCATAGCCAGACCGGGCGACATGGGTGTGGACTGTATGCATGTAAACCTCCATAAGACCTTCGGAACCCCTCACGGGGGAGGAGGCCCTGGAAGCGGCCCGGTCCTGGTGAAGAAAGAGCTGGAAAGGTTTCTTCCAGCCCCTGTCGTTACAAAAGACGATTCACAAAGATACATACTGTCGTGGGACAGACCGGAAAGCATAGGCATGATTCACTCATGTCTGGGCAACACCAGTGTGCTGATAAAAGCCCTCGCATACATTGCAGGCCTTGGCGGGGAAGGTCTTCGCGATGCATCCGTCAGTGCATGCCTCAATGCTAATTATCTCAAAAGCAGGCTGTCCAGGCACTTTGACCTGCCCTTTACCACACCCACACTGCATGAATTCGTCCTGAGCGATCTCAGGCAGAAAGATGCAGGGGTCACGACCATGGACATGGCCAAGACGCTCATGGAATCCGGATTTCATCCGCCTACGGTATATTTCCCGCTGGTTGTATCCGGAGCGATCATGATAGAACCTACCGAGACTGAATCGTTAGAGGAACTCGAACGATTCACACATGCCATGGAGACAATAGCCCAAATGTGCCTGAACAGACCTGAGG
>OMKS01002605.1_pt1 | contig 14935 bp, 14 predicted proteins | sample 1674721 | NCBI WGS metagenome assembly OMKS01 (sample SAMN06264996, study PRJEB25208) | sediment metagenome | isolation source: hot spring sediment | place: USA: California | collected 2014-09-02
ATATATAAAAATAGAATATGTGGGGTTTAAACCCCAAAAAACCTATTCACGAGGCTTTTTCAGCATCAACGCAACCACTGCGGCAACAATGCAACCGACAGCAGCAATCAAAAAAGGCGTCCTCCAAGCGTTTACGGCCTCCTGAATCGCGCTTCCGGCAGCCCTAATCGCCGCATCCTTAAAATATCCGGCAACCTGCGGGCCGGCTATTCCCGCAACACCATACGAAAGGAAAACCCACCCATAATTTTTCCCGACATTCTTGTTCCCGAAAAAATCTGCGGTCGCCGCCGGAAACAACGCGAAATTCCCCCCGAAATTGAATCCGATAACGCACGCTCCAAAAATCAATCCAATCTCGCTTGCGCCAAGATTGAAGAACAAGAGCATTATGACGCCCTGAAAAAGGCACATCGCAAACAACGCAATCTTCCTGCCAACCCTGTCGGACACCGCACCCCAAACAATCCTTCCAAGACCGTTCAATATCGCATACAACGCCATCGCAGTCCCCGCAACAATCCCAGCAGACGAGGCGTCGGCAACAGCGCCGCTGGCCTGAAGCGCGTCAATCCCGAAAAGCTTTATGCAAGATATGACCATGAGGCCCGCAAGGGCTGAAAGACAAAACATAAGCCACAACATGTAGAATTGCGGGGTCTTAAGCATTTGAGAACTCTCCATCTCAATGTGGCCTGACGCGTTCTTCGACTTGGCGAGCTTTTCAGGCTCCCAGCCCTTAGGCCGATAACCCTCGGGCGGGTTTATCATGACAGTGCTTCCGGCAAGAACAAGAATGAGGAATGCAACACCGTAAATGAAGAAGACGCTCTGAACACCGGGAAGCCCCAAAAAATTAGTCGTGTTCAAAAGACCGCCAAACCACGAGTCCGCGAGCTTAACCCACAATGTCGCCCCAAATCCGAATCCGGCGACCGCAAGACCCGTGACCAAACCCTTCTTGTCCGGAAACCATTTAACTCCAACCGCAATCGGGACGACATAGCCAAGACCAATGCCCGCGCCACCGACGATTCCGATGAAGAAAAGCTGGGATAAAAACGAGCTTCCGAAAAGCCCGGCAAGCATGTAGCCCAAACCCAAGACTATTCCCCCCGCCGCCGCAAGACGCCTTGGAGTAGTCTTGGACTGCATGCGTCCCGCCAAGACCATGACAATCGCGAACGTGGCAAGACCCGCGGAAAAAATCCAGGCGGACTGGGTTGCGGTAAAACCGTAGATGCCGCCCTCAGAAAACGGGAGCGTGATAAGCCGAGTGAATACGCTCCAACTGTATATCGCCCCAAGACACAACTGTATCAATAGCGCGCCAACAACAACAATCCAACGGTTCCCTATTTTAGATTCAACATCACCCATTACAATCAAACCTCGAGTATCAAGAAAAAAATATTTACGAGTATTGGTTTGAGAGAATATAAAAAAGAGACCGTGCAGGCAAGTCATGTATGGAAAAACAAAATAAAAAAAATTATTTCTTCAGGTTTTCGAGTATGCTCTTAAACACTTGGAGTCCCGCGCCATCAGAATACCTGCTCCTCGTCCAATCTCCCATCTGGCCGGCATACATCACTCTTTCCGGGTGGGGCATCATGCCCAAAACATTACCCTCCAAATTGGAGATTCCCGCGATGTCTGCGAGACTCCCGTTCGGATTCCACGGATACCCGTCGGCGTCGCCACCGTCCGGCCTGCAGTATTTGAAGACTATCTGGGAGTTGTCTTCAAGCGTTTTTAAAAGCTCCTTGTTTTTCGCGCCGAACGTGAAACGGCCTTCGGCGTGGGCGATGGGAATCTGGAGGACTGCGTCCTCCTCGACGCTCGCGGTAAGCCTGCATTTTTTAACATGCTTTAGATACGTCGGCCGGCACTGGAATTTCGGGGGATTGTTTATCGCCAAAACCGCCTCAGGCTTCGCGCTAATCCCCTTGAACCCCGGGAGTATGCCGTATTCCACAAGAATCTGGAATCCGTTGCACACGCCTAAAATGAATTTTCCTGATTTTATGAAATCCTCGAGTTCCCCGCCAATCTTCGACTTCATCCTGGCAGCGAATATCGCGCCAGCCCGGACATAGTCGCCGGCGCTCCAGCCTCCCGAAAACATCAATAAATCATAGTCTGCGACATTTCGGGCCAACAGTTTCCCGCAGTCGCCGTAAAACTGTTTCAAGTGGACTTTCTCTGCTTCAAATCCGACGTGTCTTAGTGCGTGCAGGCTCTCGTCCTCGCAGTTCGTCCCCTCGATATACACTACCGCAGCCTTCATTCCCGCTCAACACCCCCCGCCCAAATCTTTTGCAGGTCTGTTGTGACCAAGTGAAGTTCGACTTCCCCGTCCTTCACATACATGCTCTTGTTTCCGATGACCCTGCCCAAGTCTATGGCATCAAGCTCTTTGGAAACACGCCCGGCGTTTTTTTCGCCGACTTCAACAACCCAGCGTGTCGGAGATTCTGAAAAAAGCTTGAAGTCCGTGCGCAACCCGCCCATGACAGACAAGTCAAGCTCAACTCCAAGCCGCCCGCCAAAACACATTTCAGAAAGGGCGACAAAAAGCCCGCCCTCGGAAATGTCGTGGCATGAGCGTATCAAACCCTCCTCGATGATTGAAACAAGATTTTCAGAAAGCTTCTTCGTGACTTCCGGATTGGGCTTTGGAATTATCCCGGAGTTGATGTTGTTCAATTGATAGTATGCGGAGCCCGCCATCTCCCTTGTCGTCTCGCCTACAAGAAGAATCCTCGAACCCTTCTTCTTCAAGTCGGTTGAAACAACCTTGTTCACGTCCCCGACCATGCCCACTCCGAAAAGCGTCGGAGTCGGCGCAATCGGCCCGAGAATCGACTCGTTGTAGAGGCTGACGTTGCCTGAAACAAACGGAACCTTCAGAACGTCAGTCATGTAGTGGAGCCCCCTGCATGATGCCTCCAATATTCCAAGCTGTCTTGGCTTTTCCGGATTCGCGAAGTTCAGGCAGTCGGCCATACTGTGCGGCCTCGCACCAACCGCGCAAAGATTTCTGACCACCTCGTCGACCGCGTTAGCCGAACCCCAGTAAGGGTTAATCCTGCATAATACTGGATTTACGTCGCAGGTCAACGCCAGGCCCCTGTCGGAGTCCGCAAGAGGCTTTAGGACGCACGCGTCCCCGTGAGTCTGATAGTTCACAATACCCTGCATTGGAGTGAGTATTGTGTTTCCCCGAACCTGATGGTCGTATCTTCGTATGACGGCCTCCCGGCTTGCGATGTTTTGCATTCCAATAATCTGGGCGCACGCCTGCTCCAAGTCGAACATCTTGAACTCGACTTCGCTTTCACTGTATTCGAAAGGCTCGCGCGGGCGGTCGTAGCAGACGCCTTTGAGCAGAAACTCCAAGTCGAGGTTTAGGATTGTGACGCCGTCGTATTCGGCGGTAATCCGTCCTGAATTGTCGACGTCGCCTATCACCACGGCGGGAACGTCCCAGAATTTGAATATCTCGAGTATGTCGTCCACGTCCTCGGGCTTTGCTGAAAGAAGCATCCTCTCCTGGCTTTCGGAAACCCAGATTTCCCAGGGCGACAAGCCCTCCTCCTTCAACGGAATCTTGTCTAAGTTTACCGCGGCCCCGCATCCTCCGGCGTGCGCCATCTCCGCGCAAACGCACGACAAGCCTCCGCCCCCGAAATCCTTTAATCCCGTGAGGAGCCGTTTCCTGTTGGCTTCAAGGCAGGCGTGGATTAAAGGCTCTTTCATTATCGCGTATCCAAGCTGTACTGCGGGACGGGATTCCTTCTCAGACTCCTCGTCAAGCTCGGCTGAAGCGAACGTGACGCCGTGTATTCCGTCGCGCCCGGTTTTTCCCCCGGCGTATATCAGAACGTCGCCCGGTCCCCCGACCCTGCTTCCAATAACCTCGCTTTTAGGCAGGATTCCAAGGCACCCGACGTTGACAAGACAGTTTCCGACGTAGCTTTCGTCGAAAAACACCATTCCGCCGACCGTTGGGATTCCAACCCTGTTTCCGTAGTCGCCTATGCCGGACACCACGCCGTGGAGGAGGTATTTCGGGCTTTTAGTCCCTTTCGGAAGGTTTTCGTCTGGAAAGTCAAGAGGCCCGAAAAAGATTGGGTCGACGAGGGCGATGGGCTGTGCGCCCATGCAGACGACGTCGCGGATTATCCCCCCGACTCCTGTTGCGGCGCCCCCGTATGGGTCGAGGGCTGAGGGATGGTTGTGGGATTCGAGCGCGAGGACGTAGGCGTGCCTTTCATCGAACTCCATGACCGCCGCGTCTTCGGCTATCGCTGAAATGCTTGCGGGGCTTTTCACCTTGAAGACTGTCTCCCGGAGTATGTTTTTCGAGGACTTGTAGCAGCAGTGTTCGCTCCATGATTGGGCGAACGCTTCAAGCTCTATGTCTGTCGGGTTTCTCCCGATTTTTTTGAAGTGGTTTTGGACCAGCCTGAGCTCGTCGGCCGACATTCCAAGATGACGGGATGATGCGAGTTGTTTGAGTCCTGCGTCGTCCAAACCCAAAAGTTCTATCTCAAAGACGTTTTTTGTTAGTTCCTTATACAATTCTCTTCACACCACCTTTAAGTCGAAGTCTTGTATCACGGGGTTGGCCAGAAGTTTTTCGCACGCCGAGCGGACTGAATCCAACGCCTCAACCTCCGAGTTCGCCTCGACTTTTATCGCGTAAACCCGGATTGTCTCGACTTTTTTGACTGGATAATCCAGGAGTCCTAGACTTTTTTGTATGGTCTCGCCTTCAGCGTCCAACACGCCTTTTTTAAAGCTGATTCTCGCCTCGACAGTATAGTCCACTTTGACATCGCCCCCTTTGATAGGCTCAAGAATTTATTTTACTTGGTAATAAACTATTCGCAACTGTTCCGGCCAACACTATATCTTGTCTTTTATTTTAGCCTCGAATATCGCGTCTTCCACCCGGTTTAGGTTGTATTTGATTTGGTCGGACTTCTTGCGGGCTTCCCCGCCCCCCAAGTCAAGGCTCAACACCGCCTCGCATATGTCTGAAATAGCCTCCCGAAGTGTTAATGCTTTTTTGTAGTCCCCCCGTATCATAAGGTCGATGGTCTTGCGCATTAATTCGCCGGTCAAGTCTGAAAGACCCATGACGTACTGGTCGGCTTCCGCCTTCAACTGGACGTGAGTTGGGATTTTACCGCGGCTTAGGACGCTTTCATAGGCCGCCGCCTCGACATACTCTTGGACTCCAATGCCGTATGCGCCTACATGGCGGAGTTTGGGTGTTTTCGCGACCTTGTCGAGCTCCCCCCTCAAACCCTTCAAGTCTTTGAGGAGTTTAGCGTGTTTCCCGTCCCCCCGGTGGAGGCTGTATATCAGGAGTTTTGACGCTCTTACAAGACGCCGGCTGACGTCGTTCAACTTGATTTTGGAGTTTTCGAAATCCCTTATCTCCCGCCTGATTTTCGCGACATCGTCTGAATCCAGCATTGTCTTATGATTAAATAAACTCTCTCATATAATAATAGAAATTGTTGAAAGGGTGATTTCAGGCGAGATGGTTTCTATTGTAGTCGGCGGACATTATGGCGACGAGGGGAAGGGCAAGATGGTGGCGTACCTTGCCGTCAAAGACGACCCGGATGTGATATGCCGTGCGGGAGTCGGCACCAACGCGGGACACACAATCCATGTTGACGGGAAGAAATACGGCCTTAGGATGATAACATGCGGGTTTGTGAACCCGAAACCCGATTTGATGGTGGGCGCCGGAGTTCTCGTGGACCCGGAAGTTTTCCTGAATGAGATTGAGGTTACAGACTGCGGGGACCGCGCATATGTTGACAGGCGTTGCGCCATCATAGAGAAAAAGCACAAGGACGCCGACAGGGCGGGCGGCGGAAAAATCGGGACGACTGGGTCCGGCTGTGGTCCTGCGAACGCAGACAGGGTGAATCGTGTCGCAAAGCTCGCGCAAGAGATTGACGAGTTGAAGGATTATGTCGTCGACGTGCCCATGAAAGTAAATGAAGCTATCGACTCGGGCAAGGAAGTTTTGGTTGAAGCCTCCCAGGGATTCGGATTGAGCCTGTATTACGGGAACTACCCGTATGTGACGAGCAAGGACACTTCAGCATCCACTGCGTGCGCGGACGTTGGAATCGGCCCGACGCGCGTTGACGAGGTTTACGTGATATACAAGGCATATATGAGCAGGGTCGGGAAAGACCCGTATGTCAAGCCTTTGACTGACGAGGATGTTGCGGAAGACGAGTTGTGGACGACCATGCTTTCACGCGCGGAGGAAAACGGTTTTTTGGAGGGGAGTTCCAACGAGAAGATTGCGGCATACCTTGGCGAGGTCGGGACTGTGACGGGACGTCCGAGAAAGATTGCGGCCTTCGACATGGAGCTGGCGAAATATTCTTCAAAGGTGAATGGGGCGACCCAGGTTTGCCTGACATGCCTTGATAAATTGTTTCCAAAATGCTATGGTGCGACCACGCTGGAAAAGCTTGGCGGCGAGGCTCTCGCCCACGTGAAAAAGATTGAGGGTGGCCTTGGAATACCGGTATCCCTTATTTCTACGGGACCTGACGCCAAACACGTAGTCGACTTGAGGGGGCAGTAAGATCAGCGGATTAAGATGAGCGAGTTGGAGGAGCTTAGGGCACGGGTGAGGGAGCTTGAGGCGGAGCTTGTCAGGCGGGAGCAGTGGATTGCAAGCCTTCAGGAGGACGCAGTCCGCAGCATGAATCCTGAAGACATAATCGCGGGAATCGAACGCCAGCAGATACAGTCCCTCTCATATCATCTGATGCGGGAGAACCGGAAGAACATCGAGCTTCAGGCGAAAGTCAGGGAGATTGAGAAAAAGCTTGGGGAGAAGGAGCGTGAGGTAAACAACATCAAGATAAAATTGTCGGAAGGCCTTGAAGACTTCGACTTCGAGGTTTCCGGCAAAGCCAAAAAAGGGGGTCAGGCCATCGACATATGCGAGATAATACCGGAGGAGGAGGTCATGGAATTGTTCAAGATAGACACTTCAAAAAAGGAAAAACGGAAGGCTCCGGACGAGCTTCGGGAACTTGTGAAGTTCATTGCGAAACACAAGAACGTTAAGATTGCGGACGCGGCAATAGTCTTGAAGATGGACAAGGACAGGGTGAAAAAGCTTGCGGACTGCTTGAGGGCTAAAAATCTCGTGGTGGGGGGAGAAACTTTGGATTCAACAGTCTCCGCCACAAAAGCTCTTTTGGATGTTGCGGGGAGGCTGTAGTTTCCAGATGGAATATGACACCGCAGTTGTTGGCGCAGGACCCGTTGGCTCAATGTCTGCGATACACGCGCAGAAACGGGGGGATGCCTTAATTTTAGGGGTGCCTGACGCAAGATGCAGGTGCGCGGGGCTTGTGAGCACTTCAGGCCTTCAGGCTATCGGAGCCTACGACAAGAAATTCATCCTGAATACTGTGAGGGGCGCCAGGATTTTCTCGCCCGGCGGAGTTGAAGTCGAAGTCGACGCGAAGGGGGAGAAGGCGTGCGTTATTGACAGGGTGCTTTTCGACAAAACGCTTTTTGAAAGGGCGCTTGACGCAGGTTGTGAAAACGTTTCCGAAACCGTGACTAACGTGAAGTACGATGTCGTCACGTCATCCGGGAAAACATTCAGTGCCGGACGGCGGATTCTTGCGACGGGCGCCGACTACAGCCTCCACAAGACGTGCGGTCTGACTTATCCGAAAAGGTTTCTGACGAGCGCCCAGTACGAGCTTGAGGTAGAGTGCGACCGCGATTTCGTGGAGCTTTACTTTAACGTGCCCGGATTCTTCTCCTGGCTGGTCCCCGTCGAGGATAGCGTGCGTGTTGGGCTTGCCACTTGGAGCGAGCCGGTGAAGCACCTCAACGAGTTCATAAAATTTTTGGACAAGCAGGGCCGTTTGAAGTCCGACAGGATATTTTCAAAATCATACGGCCCCATCCCGATATACGAGCCGTCTGTCAAAACGCAGTGCGGAGAGTGTGTCAGCGTCGGCGACGCCGCCGGACAGGTGAAGGCGACGAGCGGTGGCGGAATAGTTTTCGGATGCCTTGCGGCAATGCACGCCTGCGAGGGCGATTATGAAAGACTTTGGAGGCGCGAGCTTGGCGGGGAGCTTCGCCTGCACCTGTTAATCCACAATTTCCTCAACAGGCTTTCCCCTGAAAAGACCGACAGATTGTTTTCCATTGTGGCCGAGCATAAGCGGGATTTGGAGTCGTCTGGGGACATGGATTACGCGTCGAAGACGGTTTTGGGTTTTTTGCGGGATCCGGGATTCGTATCGAAGTTTTTGGCGAACGCTCCCGGACTTTTGCTCGACATAATCCGCTAGGCCAAAAAAAAAAGTGTGTGCGCGCGGGAATAACGCTTTTTATTTCTGGAAACAGTAGTTCTTGACAATGGAAACAGGCGCCATAGTTTACACGAGCGTTCTCCTAACGCTTTTGGTGGTCATTCCCGGAGTCGCATTGAGCCTTGCGGTTTTCCCCAGAAAGGAGGATTTGACTACGCCCGAGCGGTTTGGATTGAGCATACTTTTGGGTTTGACGCCCGCACTAATGCTTTATTTCCTCGACAAGAATTTCGGGGTCTTGATAACGACCGCGAGTTCTATCCTCGCGTACGGCGGTCTGACTTTGGGGGGGCTTGGAGTCTGGCGGTTTAGGAGGAGTCAGGCCGGATAATTTCTGAAATCTTTTTGGGGGATTCAAGTATTTTCACTTCGCCCTGCTCCTTCAGCCGTTGCATGTTTTCCAAGTCGATTTTCCTGCATTTTATCTCGACAAAGCCGTCCTTCCACGCCGACTTCACATTCGGCGCCGTGTCGGTCGGCAGGACGAACACTTCGACATTCCGCTTCAACGCCTGGGCCACAATGTTTGAGGCGAGGCTGTCGGCTATGCCGTGCGCGATTTTGGCGCACGTGTTGGCGGAAGCCGGCGCGACAATAATCCGGTCATACATTGAAAGCCTGACTATGGACATGGGGGATGCGCCGACCGCGGACTCGTAGAAAACGTTTTTCGCAAAAGCCTTGAAATTCTTTTCAAAACCGAGGCTTTTCGAAACCATTTCGCCCGAAACAGTGAATGCGACGTCCACCTTGGCTGAGCAATCCCGGAAGGCCCGGACGGTTTCCGAAAGCATGTGGCTTGCGCCTGTTACGACGAGCAAAACATTCATAGTATGCTTTTAATCCCCTAACTTAAATAAATATTTATGGCCGTCCCGAAAAACAATTACATTCTCGCCACGATAACCCTCATTGTTATAATAATAGTGTTGGCGTCGGCATACTATTCAAACCTGGCGCTCGACTTCCTGCTGGTGGCGATTGGAGTTTCCGCCGCAGCATTCACGTCCTACATACTATACCGCTCGTTCATGACGGAAAAGGGGCTTGTTTTGGGCGAAGGTGAAAAACTCCTCCTTGAAGCGTCTGACGGGGGCAGTTATATTGTTGTCAGAAGGCTTGAGGGCAAGCCCCAGCCCAACACGACAATATCCGCAAACCTTTATCTCACAAACGTGGGCGTAGCCTGCGAGGACCGTTCGAGCAAGCAGACGATACTCTTCATACCCGTAGACATGATAGCGAAAGCCGACCTCGAGGGCAAGGGAATCAAGATAGACTTCTACGACCATGCCGGAAGCCTCGCCCAAGTAGTATTGCACGTCGGGGAAAAGAGCTTCCACAAATGGACGATGCAGATATACGACATGCTAAAAGAAAGAGCGCCCCCGACGGCATAAAGAATATTTTTTCACCGCACACTCCCGGATTTATATCACCCACCCCTAGTCTTAAACCATCATGGAATTTCCAGTAGAGCTTGAATCACACATCAAAGAATTCAACAAGAAACTCTTGCAGGAGGAAGACGTTCTCGTAGTCAGCCACCATGACGCCGACGGCATAACATCCTGCGCAATCACAGTCGACCTCCTGCGAAACAGGGAGATAAACACGGAATACAAGTGCATTAAACAGCTGGATTCGGTCACAATCGGCGAGATCGAGGAATACGGCAGCCGAACTCTCGTCTTCACAGACATGGGGAGCGGACAACTACCCCTGCTCGCAGAACACAATATGAAAGACTTCTACGTCATAGACCATCATCCTCCCGCCGAAAAATACAGTCTACAGGTGAATCCGCACGACTTCGGATACGACGGGGGGTCGGAAGTGAGCGGGGCCGGCATGGCGTATTTCGTCGCCAAAACCGCACAACACATGGACATGGCGCATCTTGCGGTCGTCGGCGCGGTCGGCGACATGCAGGATTCTGACGGAGAACTCAAGTCGCTAAACCGGATACTCCTCCAAGACGGGGAAAATCAGGGGACGATACTTGTGGAAAAAGACTTGCGGATGTTCGGAAGACAATCACGAAGCCTAATCCAGATGCTCGCCTACTCGAGCGAGCCGATACTCCCGGAAATCACTGGAAGCCAGCAGGCTGCCGCACAGTTCATTGAAAACGCCGGGATAGACTTGAAGGACAACGGAAACTACAGAAACTATGTCGAACTCGACCGTGGGGAGCGGGAGAAACTCGCCTCCGCAATCTACATGCACCTCCTCGACTACAACATGCCGGAATACATAATCCAGTCGATGGTAGGGGAAGTCTACACGCTCGCGAAAGAAGAATTCAAGTCAGAACTAAGGGACGCGAAAGAATACGCGACAGTCTTGAACGCGTGCGGACGGCAGGAAAAAAGCGAGCTCGGAGTCGAAGTATGCCTGGGAGACCGTGGAGTCGGCTGGCACAAGGCGAAAAACATGCTCGAAAGCCATAGAAGAAACCTCAGGGAAGGAATCGAATTCCTGCGCGAGCAAGGCACAACAGAGATGAAAAACTTCTACTACTTCGACGGAGGCGACAAAATCAAGGAATCCATAATCGGAGTAATCGCCGGCATGGCCTACGGCGCGCGGATAATCCCGCCAGACAAGCCGGTCTTAGCCTTCGCCCAAGACCGCGACGACGAAGACATGCTCAAGGTGTCGGGACGGGCGAACAAGGCGCTACTGCGCAGGGGCATACACCTAGGCGAAGCACTGCGGGAAACCTCAAAACTGTTTGGCGGAGAAGGAGGAGGCCACGACATCGCAGCCGGCGCAAGATTCCCAAAACAACGACAAGACGAATTCCTCCAAAAAATCGACGAAAAATTCGCAAAACAATTGGGGAAATAAGACTGCTATATGAATAGTAGGAATAAGTGCAGGGGTATTGCAGGATAGTTTTCCACTAAGTCGATGGTGTTTTTTGTTATTAGGATTCCCGTCTTGTGTTTTTTTATGTGTTTGTAGTCTGACGAGTTTATCGTATTTTGATATTTCACTTTGATAGGCAGAAACTGTTCTGGCAAGCGCAATATGAAATCGATTGACTCTCCAGAATTGTTTTTCTCGTAAAATACGGAATTAGATTGATCGTAGAGGTCTGAAGGGTGGGCATTGTAGGCGCATCTCGCCAGATGATCGCCCGTAACAAATTCTGCCAGCAATGTTTTTCCGCCGTTCATAATGTAATCAATTGCTTGCTTGAAATAATCTCCCGCCGGATTTTCCAGATAACCCCTAAAAGCGTGGAAGAAAAATGGGTTTGGTATTTGCAGTTTCTTTTCTGAACGGTGTTTTGGCCGGTTTTTACTGCGGTCGAACGCGTGGTATATGTTGAGGACGAAAAGAGTCTTCAAGACTTCCGCGTATTCCGCCACTGTTACGGGCTGAGGTATATCCATGGTTTTTTGGATTTTGGTCCAACCTATGGGTGCTGGCGCATGTTTTAGTACGGCGGTTAAAACCTTTTTCGCGGTTGACTCATCCCGTTTTAGTTTTACAAGATCCCCGAAAAATAGTTGCAGGTACAGTTCATAAGTGCTGTTTTTTATTTGTTTATCGCGTGCATACTGGTTGACTGCCGTCATGACTCCGCCAGTAATAAAATATTCCAGCAACAATGTTTCAAGCTCGCCCAGGTGAGGGAGAATCGGGTTGATCCATTCGCCAGCCTTGAGGGTCGTGAGGTCGTTAAATGCATTCCGCCTCACAGCATTGTCGTTGAGTCTTAGTTTTTCTATAGTCTGGTGTATTTGCGGGCTTCTTAGCTGGACGTATTCCGCGAACTTCATTGGAAGAAGGATTTTATGGTTTTGCTCTCCGCAAGCTTCGCCTTTCCTGCCTGGAAGACGTTCCACCCCGTGTTTTATGTCCCAACAGGATGAGCCGGTAAGTATGAATGTCTTCCCCTCAAGACCGTAAGTGTCGACTATATGCTTGTACGCGTACTCCCAATTTTCCACCCGAGATATTTCATCGATTACTATCAGCTTTCTCCCACTGCTCTGCTGGCCCGCCCATTTAAGGTATATTTCAAAGAGTTCGGAAAGCTCCTGGAATTTCGTCAACAAATCACAGGAATAGTAGAGTATGTCCGCCGGATTCCTGGTCTTAAGCTCCTCGCGTATGATAAGTTTTACCAGCGTCGTCTTACCAACCTGCCGGGGCCCGCGAACACTATACAAGATATCTCGTCCAGGATTGAGGTATTTGCGCAGACGCGGATTCCACTTAAACTTCGCCAAATCGAAATCCCTGATTTTAGGGTCGTCGTTTATCGCCGACGGACTAGCCCACCAGGGATTCTGCTTGGAAATATCCTGAAAATCCATGCAATAAATATATCACAATACAGTTAAAAACGTGTTTTTAATGCATCCCGATACAGTAAAAATGGTGTTTTTAATGCATCCTGATACAGTAAAACAGGTCTTTTTATTTTAAAACGCATTAAAAACCAGTTTAACGCAGTTTTAGAGATATCCATGGAAAATAAATATCCCCGCCATGAATGGCGGGGTATTTAGAAAAAACCGCAGAAGATGCTTGTGCATTCATCCGCGACTTTAAAGTCGCAGTATCCTGCGGTTTTTCTGATAATCACGACCCCTCAACAATCCTAACTTCGTCTTCCGTAAGCCCGTAGAGTTTGTAGACCAACTGGTTTATTTCGTCGTCGGTCGCCTCAATCTGACGCTCCAGAACGCTTTTTTCCTGCGGGGTTTTAACCTCATTCAGTCGCTTGTGCAAATCCAACATACGAGAAACCAAAGACGCGAGATCGTCATGTTGTTTCTTTTCAGATGGATTTGAGGTATTGATTGTGTAAATGGGAATTTTCAAGAGAGGTTCTTTGTCAACTTGGAGTGCCTCGCCCTGTTTCTTCCCTTTTTTATCGAGCCAGAAGTGACAGAGACTGGAGTTAAGAATAGCAGTCAAGTATTTGAGATTTATGCCTGTTGGCTTCAATACGAAGAATGTTTGTGACACATAACATGGGAAATCAGTGTAAGTAAAATGAGGTCTATCAGTTTTACGTAATGAAATGATTTTCTCCCCAAGAAAGAATTTTTCATTACGCGATCGATGCAATCCATAAGGTCGATTATCAGACGTGATAACAGAAGCGAACTTGTCCAAATGTGCTTTGATGTGTGGAAAGTCTGTGATATGTTTTACAACTTTGGAGTCCGTATAAATTACCCATAACTCATTTTTTGGATTGCCATAGTATCGATATAATTGAGTGGTCGTATAATATGGTTTTACTATAGCCATTTCTGTTGATGAGAGATGAATTGAATTTTTTTCTTTATCTGACAAGATAAAGATGCCATCACCCTTTTTTATGGTATTACCTTTTAGCTTTTGAAGATGTTTTGAAGATACAAAATCTTGATGGACGTCTATACCGGTAGCAACTTCACCTGGACTGAGTCGGTAATTACCAACTCGTGCAATATGCTGTAAAATTTCCTTATCTCTATCATCAACAAAGGTAATTGCTTGCCCCCCCCCCCGTGTCATCTGTTAAAGTGGCTTTAAAAGAAACTGCATAATTTTTAGTAACCGTATCATGTAGAAATTGAATAACATCAGGCGCAGAAACCTTGGGGTTTGTAAGACGTTTATATAAAACCTGAGTTTTATGCGGTCGATTAGTTTTCTCCAAGATATAGATCATTGTTTGTATACCCGCAGTCTCAAATACACGATAGTCTCCAAAATCTGTAAATTCATGGAATTGTGTTTCTGAAAGTATTTTTTTACGCAATATGCTTGCGCCACTATTTGTTATCCAGTTGTTTGTGGCAATGAAACTGTGCAGTCCACCCGTTTTAAGTAGGTCGATTGATAAACAGGTGAATACATACCAAATATCCATCTTGCCCTGATAATACTGCCCCAATTTAGTTTTTTGTATGTCATGAAATGGCTTACTATTGACGTACTCTTTTATGTATGGTGGGTTTCCGATTATTGCGTCGAATTTGAATGGGAATTCTTTTTGCCAGTTGAATGCGTTGATTTTTAGTTGTTCTTCGGTGTCGAGTAGTTTAGTTTGGTTATTGTAAAAGTCTGGTCCGATTAGGCTGTTTCCGCACTTGATGTTTTTGTTGAGGTCTGGCAGCGCCCTTTCTTGCACGAGTTTTTTCTGGGCGAGTAGGGTGTCCTGGTTTTCGTTTTCAAGTACGGTCAGCAGGAGGTTTAGTTTTGTCACTTCCACCGCCTGGTCGTCAATATCTACGCCGTATATGTTGTTTAGTAGTATCCGCTTTTTTTCTTGCGTGGTGAGGTGCCATTGGCCTCCCTTGCCCTGATAGATTTCGTTTTGGTGTTTTTCCGGATTGTTTTTCACGTACCAGTCCCGGTGGTAGTCGAGGAGGTGGTGGTATGCGCCTATCAGGAACGAGCCGGAACCGCACGCCGGGTCGAGTATCTTCAGCCCCGTTATTTGTTTTGGGGTTTTCCCCTCAATCAGTTTTCCGACCGTGTTTTCGACGATATAGTTTACGATGTATCTGGGAGTATAGTAT
>OMKS01002606.1_pt1 | contig 14927 bp, 15 predicted proteins | sample 1674721 | NCBI WGS metagenome assembly OMKS01 (sample SAMN06264996, study PRJEB25208) | sediment metagenome | isolation source: hot spring sediment | place: USA: California | collected 2014-09-02
CTCTTCGTCGGCAGCGTCAGATGTGTATAAGAGACAGGTTGTGTCTCTTACATATTTAATCTTTTTTGCGCCGTTCTTTGCGGCTTTTTCAGCTCCAAGCGCGGCTTTTTTCCTCATGGCCGCGCTTATTGAGCCATACCCGATGTCAAAGCATTCGACACTTTCAGCCTGCGCCGGGTTTATCAAAGAATAACTTTCAAAACCTCCTGTATGAACAGACTCGGCCGCGCGCTCAAACGCGTTTTTGAGCCCTTTGACTGTCATGAAGGTAAAATATGACATGCCGCATTTTCCCGCCCTAAAAACCCTTACAGCTCCGCCAAAAGAATCATAGCTGTTAACCCTTTCGATTTTTCCGTCGTTTACAGCTGTTTCATTACCCTCTTTTCTTTCCATGTAAATGTCAGACGGCATGCGATATTTGCTGATAATTGAAGATGCGTTCCTTATCAATCGTTCCAATTTATTGCCTCTGAAGCCTGTATTATGACTGACGCGGCCGCAATCGCAGCGGTCTCGGCCCGAAGCGTATTGTTCCCGAGAGACACGGCTTCGTAACCCTTTTTTATGAGTTCTGCGGCTTCAGCTTCCTCAAAACCGCCTTCGGGGCCTATTACAAATATAACGGAATCAGCGCCGGGTATCTTTTTTATGGCAGAGTCAATAAGCATTTTTTTATCCTCGCGTTCCCACGCGAAAAATCCGGCTGTGGAGCCCTTTACAGGCAGAAGCATTTTGACGCTGTCAACAACCGGAGACAGTGAAGGCTCCTTGATTCTTCCGCTTTGTTTGACCGCGGAATAAATTATCCTTTCCCACCTCTCCTTTTTCTTTTCGCTGTCTTTTATCTTTACAACGGCCCTTGACGCAGCAAGAGGGATAATCTCGTCAACGCCGAGCTCTGTGAGTTTTTCAAGGACAAATTCCATCCTGTCGTTTTTAATCAGGGCCATTACGGCGCTTATATATACACGCCTTGTTCCGGCATCCCTTATTTTTTTTACGGTCTTTAACACTGCTTCACGCGCTTTGGTGTCTATGGATTCTATTACTGCCTCAAATTCACCGCAGCCGTAATTAAAGACAATAACAGAGTCCCCTTTTTCTTTGCGCAATACGGACACAAGGTGGGAAAAATCATCCCCGCTTATAACACATGAACTGCCTGTAATTTTGTTTACAAAAAATCTGGGATTAGCCATAATTATCCTTCCGCGGATTTCAGGGGCCGAACAGTTTTATTGAGTTTTTTTCGCCTGTAAAGACGTAATCAGAGGCTATCCTTATTATAGACGGCCTTATTACTTTCCCGCTGCCGTTTCCATAGTCAGCCATTGAGCCGGTCTTTAAACCTGTCTCATAGCTGTATATCATTATTCCGTCTTCTGTAGGCACATAAATTGAACTTCCTTTAAGCGCGAAACCCTGAACAGATTTTCCAATAAAGATATCTTTTACAAAATCGCCTGCTGTGGTAATTACCGATATCTTCTGCTGAGCGCTGTCAGCGATAAGAAGGTTGCCGCTCGAGTAGTGCCAGGCTATTTCGGATATATTTTCAATCAAATCCGGGGGCAAGGTTATATCGTGATATGCCGTGATTGTTTTTCCCGCGAAATCAAAGGTATAACTTTTTACAGCCGGCGGGTTTGAAACAGCCGCGTATATTATATTTGCCGGGCCGGCGGTAATTCTGTCGGCGGCGTTGACTACGTTTAATGGCCAGTTGTCGTTTAAATCAGCCTCGTTAAAAACAATAAACCTTCCCGCGCCCCTGTCCATTATTATTATATGCTGGTTTGATACGCATAAAGCGTTTGGTGAGGTAAAAATAGGCGCGGCAGGGGGAGGGTTGTTTCCCCAGCCAAGCACATAGGTTCCGTCAGTTTTATATTTGTAAGCCATCAAATCATAGCTGTCAACACAGTATATGTGGTCAGGTGTCGCCACAAAATCAGCGAGGACGCTGAAAGAACCTATCGTTCCTATAAAATGCCAGCCGATGTAATTTGAGGAAAGCGGGTCAGTGGGGTTTTTTCTTTCAATGGAGCATCCGCATGATATCAGCATGATAAGGGCAAGGATTGTAATTATGTCTTTTTTCATCTCACCACCCCGCTGAAGCGGCGATAAAAAAACCGCTGTTTTTAGGCCTCAGTGTTACGGACATCGCGTCCAATGAATCGTAATTAAGCGCGGCGTCAACAAGATTGCCAGCGTATACAGCGCCAAGTATAACGGCCCACATAATCGCGGTATTATTGGAGTCTTCGGCTTCCTTAAACGCTATGTCGTGGTTTTCGTTTGTATTTATGTACCTGTTGTATTTAAGAGAGGCGTCATTTATATTATATATGGTGAGCCCCAGAGAGGTCAAAAATGCGCTGCCAAAAAGTATTCCCTTGACCGTCTGGTTGTTATAAACCTGCCCCCAGCCCGGAAGAAGGGCCGAGCGCCAGAGCGGGCCGGTCATCTCCCTTGGTTCCTGTTTTTTTACGGCTTTTTCCTGCATTGTTTTATAGAAATCCATGAAATCCTTCGCTTCTTTGTCTGAATCGTCAAGCGCAAGCACTTTTTTAAAGGCGTTAAAAGCTACATTGTGCCTTTTAAGCTGGTAGGCGCAAAACGCCGCTTTTTTCCACGCTTCCTTATCTTTAGGGTTTAATCTTGCTGCTGCGCCAAAATATTTGAAGGCCTCCTCGTATTGCCGTTTCTTAAACAATTTTTCACCCGCGTCAAAATACCTCTTTGCCCTTGTTTCAGAGGCTGTAGCTGCTGCCTGTTGCCCGGCTGTGTTAATCTCCATAGAGGCATCCGGCTGCGCTGCGGCTTTTTCCGGAAATACCGTAATTGCCGCGCTGAATAAAACGATTAAACCCGCTGCCAAAAAAATTTTCTTCATGTTACTCCCCGAATATTTTTATTACATGCCCGTCAAGGACATATGTCTTTTTTCCCACGCTGTCATAAACTATGCTTCTGCCGTTAAAAACCCTTCCCTCCCCCTGTCCGTAATAACCCCACTTAAAAAGAGTATTGATTTCCGTATCAACCCTGTAAACAGCGTAAGCGCTTAAAAGCTGGGTTTTATCAGCGCTGTAAACAGCTGAATCAGTGATGAAAACCGGCATTGTATAAATATCTCCCGGAGAAAGGCCTGCTTCCAGCTTGACCATTTCAGAGGGGTTTTCCAGATTAATTACAAAAATTCCTGAACCGGCTTTAAAAAGCTTTCCGGGAGTAAAAGAACCGTTTGCGGTAAAGCTTAATACCTGTGAGTCAACCGGGATGCCGTTTTCAGAATACCTGTTAATGGTTTTGTCATAAACAGAGCTAATGTATAATTCATTGCCGCTCCACTCGATAAAGAGCCCTTCTCCGGAATTAGTGTTATGCCCAAACGATGTTATGACACCGCCCGGTGAAAGGGTATATATGTTTTCGCTTCCGTCTGTAATGTAGATATTACCCGCCGCATCATCACACATATCAAGGATTCCGCCAAATTCCGCTGCAGCAGGCTGCGGGTCGTTAAAAAACTGCGGTGCGACTCCGGGAGCCATTTTAACCACGCAATTGGAATAGGCTGAGTTATATGCTCCAAGATAGAGAGAGCCGCTGTTCCAGCGCATCACCTTTATGGTTGTATCAGCAGGATAGGATACTTCGCCTTCGTATTTAATTCCTGTGTAATCAGGCGACTCAGGGTCAAGCGGGTTGGCTCTTTGCAGCTCTTTACAGGCTGACAAAACAAGAAGAGCCGCTGCTGCAAGTATGAGTATTTTTTTCATCTCTCCGCCTTAAAACCTTACCGCGCTTACGGTAAGAGCCGCTGTATTTTTATCAGGCATGATAAACCCTATTCTTTTAGTATTATCCGACCCGGTAAGGTATCCGTCAAGAATAGACAGCCCCCAGACCAGCGCGGTTGTGCCGATGGCAATGTATACCTTTATATTCGCCTCCTCTGCAGCCCTGTATTTTTCGTCAAAACCGGTATTTGCGTTCATGTAGGCGTCAACAGCAGACTGCTGGTCAAGCGTGTATTTAATAATTGCCGATGTTCCTGCCAGAAAACCCAGAGAGTATATGTATCCTTTTGCCTTCTCGTCGTTGTAGAACTGGCCCATGCCCGGAATCAGGGCCGAGCGCCACATTATACCCGCTTTGGATTTTTGTTCCTTGTGCGCGGCAGCTGCGCTGATTCCGCATGGCAATAAAACAAAAACCGCCAACAGGGCCGCAAAAACCGATGTGATTCCCTTTTTATGCATATACTTTCACTTCCCGGTTTTATGAGGTTTTTTTAATATTACCGCTATCAGAAGAATTATAGCAACAACCATGAAAAATGGGACAACTATGCTGTCCCTGTGCGTAAATATATAGAGAAAAACCAGCACTCCGAGAAAAATCACTATCTGCATCAGCATCATTCCCCTTCGGGAACCCAGGGAAGACTGAATCCTGTTTATCTTTCTTGCCATGGGAGGCAGGTGCGCGTCTGAATGGGCTTTTTTTGCCCGGGCCCTTACTTTTTCGCTTAATTCCTTTGGCATGCCCGCTTTCATTGAAGAAAGTTTTCTGTTCTTTTGGCCAAGGTCCTGCCAGAGCATCAGTTCCCTTTTGCATATATCGCAGCCCTTTATATGCTCTTCCAGCGGGCCTAAATCCTCTTCTTCCGTAAAACCCTTTGAGTAATCCTTAAGCATTTTTCTTGCGTCTTCACACCGCATTTTTTTCACCAAGCCCGTCCATTCTTATTATGAGTTTTCTGACCTCTTTTTTGTCAACTCTGAAGCGCCGTATATATGACCTGTCCTTCTCTATTCTTTTTACCAGTTCCTTTAATTCCTTTTCCTTAACGCTGAACCTGTTGATGTAAGCCAAAAACTCCGGCATATTTTTAAACACATACTCAAGAGGCAGTTTTCTGTTAAAAAAATTTCCTTCTCCCTTTAAATTACAGGGCTCAATGTCATGAACTATCCTGAAAAAACCCGCTGTTTTAACAGCCCTGTCAAAGTTCCACATAACTGCCGCGCCGCGGCTTGCGGCTTTTAACCCGCAAAAATCACAGTCAAACGGCTTCATATTACAGCATTTTAAGCTTGGCGAGCGTCTGCCTGGCTTTTGATGCCTCCTCGGCATTGCCTGCCCTGTCATAAGCTTTTGCTAGCTTTTCGTATGTATCAATGAGCTGGTTTTTCATATTTTTCTTTGAGTAAATCAGGGCAAGAATCTCAAATACTTCAGGGTCTGAATCGTTTACATTAAGTACTTTATGGCACAGAGTAATGGCGGCGTCAAGCTGTCCGCCTTCAGAAAGAAGTTTTGCCGCTTTAAAATAGTATTCGCCGGATTTTTTGTCTTCCCTCATTTTCAGGTAAGTGTCGCCTATCTGCTCAAGTATTTCTTCGCTTCCGTTGACTATTTCCGGGTCAAGAGACAGAAGGACATTTTTTCCTTTTTCATACTCTGCGCTCTTAAAGTATATTTTGCCGAGCAGCACTTTTTCCTCAGGCGTTAAATCATAACTGCCTTCAAGTATTTTTTTTGCCTCGTCTGTTTTATTTTCCTTAAAAAGGAAATAGGCGTAAAACTGTTTGCCGTATTCTATGCCCTGCTCCATTGCCCTTTTGGCTATTTCCCGGCCTTCTGTTGACGCCCCTTTTTCCGCCGCGGAAATCAGTATTTCCTTATACATGTCCTCTGCTTCGGTTCTCTTTCCCTTTCTGATAAGTTCTTCCGCCATCATTGACATTGCCTCTGTATTGGATTTGTCGAGGTTCAGGATTTTCTTAGCCATATCAATCGCTTCCTGGGAGGACCTCTTTTCTATATACAGCCTCATTGCCTTTGTATATGCTTCGGCGCCTTCGCCTATAAGCATCTGTTTTTCACAGGCTTCGCCGAGCTTGACATAAAGATCCACATTGGCACTGTCAAGTTTTACCGCTTCCTTGAGAGCCGGGACAGCCCTTGTCAAATCATCCTTGTTAAAAAAATCAACCGCTTCCACTATTCTCGTTATCTTGTCAAACAGGGCTTTGCCGTCAAGGTCAAACTTGCGCGGGTTTAGTTTGGCTATTTTTTTGTATAAAAAGGGAATTTTGGATGTATTCCCCTTTTTTTGATAGTCATCAAGAATTTTTATATAAATTTCAAAAGCTTTTCTGTTTTCGCCTGTTTTTGAAAGCGCGTCAGCCATTGAATTGAGCAGGTTAATATCATTAGGCTCAAGCTGGAGCAGTTTTTCATACTCCTTTATCACTTTTGGCCAGTCGCCTGCCTGCGCGTATCTGGTGACTGTCTTTAATATGTCCTTTTTTGACTCCATTACGCTTCCTTTATTCTATAAGTTTGACCGGTTCATAAATCTTTACCGGGTCCTTCTTGCCTTTTACCATTATGGGTTCGCGTTCCTCATATATGATTCTGTCCTTTGTCTCCAGATAGGTGGAGTGGCTGACATAAACCGTCCCGGCAGGCGCGTTTGCTTCAAGCCTCGCCGCGAGGTTTACGTGGTCGCCGATAACAGTATAATCCATTTTTTGCGGGGAGCCCATATTGCCGGATACAACATCACCCGTATTGACGCCGATGCCTATGCCTACGGTCTGCTGGCCGCGGCGTTCTCTGATTGCGTTAAGCTTAAATGTGCTCTCCCGTATATCCATCGCTGTCCTGACTGCCCTGTAAGAGTCGTCATCGTGAGGGACAGGAATTCCATAGACAGCCATAACACAGTCGCCCACGTATTTATCAAGCAGGCCTTCCCACTTAAAAACCTTGTCTGTCTGCAGGGTCAGGTATTCATTTATAACCGAAACAACCGCCTCGGGTTCAAGATTCTCTGACATTGAGGTAAAGCCCCTTATATCGGTAAAGAGCATGGTTGCCTTGATTCTTTTGCCGTGCAGAGACAGTTTTTTCGGGTCCTTTAATATTTCCTCCATTACTTTGCTTGAAACATAGGTTGAAAATGCGCCCTTTAGAAGTTCTTTTTCCTGAAGGCTCTTTGCCGTTGTGTTGAAGGCGTCTGTTAAATCACCTATCTCATCGCGAGAGCGTATATTTATATGCACATCATATATGCCGTCACCAATTTTTTTGACGCCCTCCACAAGATATTTAATGGGATTTATCATGAAATTAACGAGTATTATTGAGAAAAATATTCCGAGTATAAGTGAGGCAAGAGTTATGAGAAGGACCTTAACAGCGTTTGCGAGAACTACCTTTTCAATAACGTCCTGCGCAACCGTTAAATGAACCTCGCCTATGTCGTTGCCAAGGGCCCGGATAGGAACAGACACATCAAAATAATTTTTACCCTTAAAGGAGTATTCCTGTATTTTAACATCTTCTCCCTCTTTTAATGGAGTAACACCCGGCGGCGGGGAATATATCTCATCTTTTTTCTTGATGTCGCTGGCTGACACGATTCTGCCGTCTTTTTTTCTTACGACTATCGCCTCAAGAATCCCTTCGTTTTTGACTGTGTCTCTTTTTTCGTCACGGTCAAGGAGGTCGCTTTTTATTATTTCAAGAGTCTTTTTCCAAAGCTCCATTTCCGCTTCCTCGATGGCTATGGGATCCTGAACCGCCTGCCTTGCCAGCAAAAAGAGGGTCAGTTCGTCATTTGTTGTCAATGCTTCGGCCGCGTTGTTCGCGAGGTTGTCGGCAATTGCGGTCGCCCTTTGTTTCACCTCTTTTGAGAGCGCTTCCCTCTGCTGGTTATAAATAAATACGCTGATAGTTACCATGATGACAGTAAGCAGCAGCCCCACGAAAAAACTGAATTTGAGGCCGAGCCCTATTCTCATTCCTTTTTTTCTTTTTTGTGAAACTGCTGCGTCAGCAGCCGGTTTTTTTGGCATTTTATAAGACTCCTTTTTTATTTATCATTTCAACAAACGCTTCTGTGATATCCGGGTCAAACTGTTTTCCTTTATTCTGCCTCAACTCATATACAACCTCATCAACCGCGAGAGCGTCCCTGTGCTCGCGTTTTGTTGTCATTGCGTCAAATGCGTCTACGACCGCGAGTATCTTCGCCTCTTTTACGATCTCGTCTTTTTTCAGGCCGTCGGGATATCCGAGGCCGTCATATCTCTCGTGATGCTGCATTATTATGGGAATAATATCCTTAAGCGCGCTTATATTATTCAGTATTCTTGCGCTCATTTCAGGGTGTTTTTGTATAAGAACAACATCATCGGGTGAGAGCATTTCTTTTTTGCCCAGAACAGCCCTGTCAACGCCAAGATTGCCGACGTCCATAAGAATGGCGGCCAGCCGCAGGTTTTCCACGCGTTCCTCTTCAAGCTTAAGATATCTGGCCGTCTCAACCGCAAGCATTGCCACCCGCATGGCGTGTCCCGGAGTGTATTTGTCCTGTGTATCAAGGGCAACGATAAAGGCATTCAGTATTCCGTCATAGTATCCGCTTAATTTTCCGGTCATGTCATTAAAACTGTTCGCAAGAGCCTGAAGCTCGTTTTTAACGTTTACTTTTATTTTATATTTAAAATCGCCCGAGGACACTATTTCCGCGCCTGTCACAAGCTCCCTTATTGGTTTTGTTATCCTGCCCGCTATGAACATGGCTATAAAAACGGCAATAAAAAAGACAACGGTTCCGAGTATTGCCGTTTTTATATAAAACGGAAACAGGAGCCTGTCCGCATAACCCGAGTCAAACCCTGTTTTTATCGTCCCTATGAGAACAGGTGAATTATCAAGCTTTGCCTCTATGGTTCCGGAAAATACCTTTACCTCGGTTGTTTCCCCGCCCAAAGAATAGTATGAAGTGCTTTCTGCCTCGGGGTAAAGTTCTTTCATCTCTTTTCCGATGTCATCAAGACGGGTGGACGCCGCAATTATTCCCCTGTTATCCGCCACAATAATATAGAGGATTCCCGGAGTAGCAGAGACTCTGGAAATGTATTCAGCCATTTTGACAGAGTCTTTTTTCAGGAGGGGGTCGGTAATAACGCCCTTAAGATAGTTAACAACAAGTTTTCCCTTTTCGTCAATTTCTCCGGATAAAATAGCCCTGGTATCCCTGATGTGTATCCAGGTAAAAGCAGCCATAGAAACCAATATAATAAAAGCAAAAGCGGCTATTATCTGGGTCTTGATTCTCACCCTTTAAGCCTCCGTTTTGGTTTACGCGTAACGCGCAAAAACCCATAGTAAATTAAGTTTAGCATAAAGAATTATATAGGGCAATACCAAACAGTACATAGAAGTAACCCGTTAGTTACGCCGGGTTTTCTGTCACTTTTTCGAGGTAATCTGAAAAAGCGCGTGAAATATATTAATGCCCATATTAACAGACAGTCTTTCCAGCACATCCTGGAATACAGCCGCAGGATTATCGTTTTGTTTCTTCAGCGTCTGAAGAACCGTCATAAGTATCTCCCGTGTTCTGGCCCCGGCATCCGACTGAGAACCAAAACTCAATTTACGGGCGATAACCAGCGGTCTTAGTTCGCGCTCGGCCAGGTTATTATCTGCCGGGATATCGCGGGCCCTTGCCCAATGATAAAGGCGCGCTTTGTTACGGCGAAAAATATCCTGTATCCGTTGTATCCCCGGGTGTTTTGCTTCCTTCTCCACGGCTTTAATTATTTTCCTTTTTATCCTGCTGGCACGGCGTTTAAATTCCCGTTTCCCAATATCAACAGCACGCAGGCCCATTGCCTCTGAAAGAAGCGGCGCCATGCAACCTGCAAATGCCTTTATCTCCACGTTATCGGGTAATTCTTTCTCCAGATCCTGAATTTTCCTTAAGAGATGCGCGTAGCAATATTGTATTTCGCATGGCATTTTGTTGTAGGCATTGTATCGGTCCACGACAAGTACTCCAGGCAGCCTGTCGTTGCCAAATATTTCTTTTGGCACCGCCGCCGAACGGCTGCCTCCAAAACGGTAAATGCTCAATTCTTTATTGGCAAATAACCACGCATATCCGTTCTTCCCGTCATTCCGCCAACCTGTTTCATCGGCGTGTTTGACATCCGCGGCTCGATATAATTTTATCAATCCCTGCGGCACTTTAGAAAAAATCCCCGAAAGCCTGTGCATCGCGCATATCAGTCCGCCATGATTTACACCCAGTTGTTCTTCCAGCCTTCCCAGCGGTATCCCGCGCAAATAATGTTCCACAGCCACATGCGTTAAAAACCTGTTGGAATACAGGCTTTTTGGCAACGCGTCTTTCATCACTGCCTTAAACATCCTGCCGCATTTGGGACATTTCTTTCGTTCAAGATTATATATCTTTTTCTTAACTTTCACTGCCTCACAATCAATTATCGTACGTTTCCGGGTTCCTTTGTTTTCCAATTTTACTCCGCAGTCAGGGCACATGCAAGCTACAGTAATTTTTTCTGTCTCATCCGCCTCTTTTTCTTCGATAGAAATTCGCCCATGCCCTTTATGCCCGAGTTTTGCTCCGCCCTTTTTTCTCTGATTTTCCTCCAGCGTATTGCCTTTTATGGGTATCTTTGAACTCGGCGTGGACGAACCAAAATACCCCTCCCTCGCCGTCCGCTCCTGATATGCCAGTTTGTCTTTCAGACGCTCTATCTCTTCTTTCAGCCGGTCTATCTCCCTCTGTTTTTCATAACAGCCTTCGCAATATCTCCTGCTCATTTTCCCGATTTCCTCTTCTCACGGTATTCCCTTATCAGATACGGCCCCATTTCTTTCATCATCTTCTCAATCTTTCGCCCGTTCTGCAACGCCTCTTTTAGTTCCCGAACCAACCCTTTGGGTACATACATACAGTAGTGTTTTTTGTCCTTCCAATACGTTAATATCGTCGCCGGGTGCTTTTCTCCTCTCCTGCATGTCTCGCAGCTCTTGTTAATGCATGGTTTACGAACGTTCGTAATCGAACCCTGCGCCGCCGGCCATAACCGCGCTACTTCATCTTTCGTCATCCTGTTCTTCATGTCAAACCTCCTGTTCTTTTCTTTTATGTATATTATATAGCATACATAATGTCAAGAAAAAAATGATAAAATCTTTCAAAAACATCATTTTGGTTTTAACAGACGAAACCGAAAATCGGTGCTATGCAACGCAACTTCTTACCCCCCCAGTAACTAACCGATTACACATAGAAACAGCGCAAGCCTCACTGGAGGTGGGCCGGGGCAGGCAGCGGAGAAATTTCGCCGATTTACATCGGCGGCGAGCCCGGTCATCCAGTGACTAGTGAATGGCCGCGATTAGGCTTGCGCAGGTTTTAGGACGTCTTGAACGCTGAGGTGCCTTGATGTTTGGGATGGCGTTGAATAGCGAACAGCACAGACGCGCCCTGAGTTCTCGACGAAATTTTCCACTGCCTACCCCGTCCTGCGTCAGTGTGTTTTGGGGCAAGGGTTGTTTAGCAGCCGGCAAAAACCGGCTCGTTTCTTTTTGCCGTCCACTTGCAAATTGCAAATTCTAAATTGTAAATTGCCTCACTTGAGGTGGGACGGGTAAGTGTGATTCCCTTATAACATCTGTATTATTAAACTAATAAAGTTAATCGTATCTAACTAATTTCCTTTATTACTCCCCCATGTTCCACGTGGAACATTGCCGCAGGCTCGAAACCCTTCAGGTTTTCCCTGTATGTTGTTGTTATTATTATCTGTTTGAATCTGCTGAATGTGTTGCCGACAAAACTTCTGTTTGGGTTGTCAAGTTCTGATGAAAAATCATCCAGGAGAACAACCGGATAAGTGGACCGCTTCTCCCTTATTAGCAGGCCTTCGCTCAGTTTAATCAGTATTGCTGTTATACGCTGCTGCCCCTCTGACGCGTACTGTTTTGCCGGAGCATCATTGTAGTAGATGCTGATATCATCCCTGTGCGGGCCGGCGAGAGTTGTGTTTCTGGATATCTCTTCTCCCCTGCAATTGTTAAAGTGCGCCTCAAGGGCTGAATGGACAGCTTCTCTTGAAAACGAGGAATAGGTTTTGGATGCGTACTCCAAACGGATCTTATACTTTGACGCGCCAAGTTCTGTTTCTAAGATTCTGTTAAGGCTGTTTACTGCCCTGGCCCTCTCTTCCACTATAAGCGAGCCGTGTTCTGATATGAGTTTATTCCAGATGCTTAAGGAATCAACGGATGCTGTGCCTTCCCTGATTTTTTTCAGCAGGAAATTTCTGTGAGAGACCTCTTTTTGATATTTTACCATTGTCTCATAATATTCCGCGCTTATTTGTGAGAGCATGTCGTCGATAAAACGGCGGCGGAATACAGGCTCATCTTTTACCATCATTATGTTTTCGGGAGAAAAGAGAACTACGGGTATTTTGGCCACTGCATCAGCTGCTCTTTTGATTCTGGAATTGTTTTCTTTGATTGTTTTGCGCCGGGTTTCAGAGCTGTATTCAATTGAGAAGAGCTTATCAAGCCGGTTTTCAGAAGCTTCAGCAGAAACTGACATCTCTGAACTGCCTATTCTTACCAGAGTCCTGTCATCGTTTGATCGGAAAGACTTAACTGCTGATAACCAATATATGGATTCAAGTATATTTGTCTTTCCTGATCCGTTTTCTCCGTGAAATACATTGATACCCGGTAAAAGGGCAATGCTTAAGTTCGTGTAATTTCTAAAATTTATCAGCTGCAAGTTCTTTATAAACATCTTCTGCTCCTTACGCGTCCTGTTTTGGCCAATGTTCCACGTGGAACATTGCGGGTTATTAACAACCTAGTATCACAATTTATAATGGTTTTTTCTTTATCTTTGCATAATCCCGCGGGTATTTCTTATCGGTTTTCCACAACTTCTTAACAGTAATAATTGAGTGTTCACCCATATCTCCTTCTAATGAATAGTTAAATATGTCGGCTATCTTTAAAGACAGCCTATGGTGCACCTGTTTATTGCTTTTTGCAGCATCTGTCTGCTTCTGACTGGAATAATAGAGCAGAATTCCCTGAGGAGAGACAAGGCTGCTGCAGACTTCCATTGCAATCGGATATGCTGAAAGCGCTCTTATGAGGCAGCAGTCATATTTTTCCCTGTGTTTTGGGCTCCGTGACAATACCTCAGCCCGGTCTCTAAGTACCTGACAATCTTTAATCTTCAGTTTATCTATAATGTAATCCAAAAAGTCAGCCTTTTTGTTATTTGATTCAACAAGTGTGAGTTTTATAGCATTCCGCATAAATTTGATTGGTAATCCCGGGAATCCTCCGCCTGAACCAATATCAATTATAGTTTCACAATGCGAAACAGAGTCTGTTTTTAGAGCGGCAAGCGAATCTACAAAATGTTTCACTGCAATTTCACGTTCAATTGTTATGGCAGTAAGGTTTGCTTTTTTATTCCACTCCATAAGCTCATCGGCAAACACAACAAATTTTTCAACTATCCCGTCAGTAACCCCTTCTATTCCGGCCGCGCTGAATGTGTCTTCTATTATTTTTTTATCCATAAGTAATTATCACAGTTTTTATAGCCATTAGCAATAAAAAATTTCTGTTCTTAAATGTAAAAGAGGAGCAACAGTTATGTCCCCCTCGAGGAAGGCAACTGAAAACTAAAAATTGAAAGTTTAAAGTTAGTACGAAACCGGAAAACCCACTTTGGACGATTCGTCCTTCGGTAAACTCAGGACAAGTGAATCGCCCCTACGAAAACAACACATCGGTATTTAATTCGTTGTTTTTTGCAGGCTGCTAAACAACCTTTGCCCCAACACACACTATCGCAGGACGGGGTAGGTAGCGGAAAATTTTCCTGATTTACCGCCTAGAAAAGGTATAAGCAACTCCCCGCCCCGTCTCGAATCTACAAGCCTGCAGAACAGACCCGCCCATAATAGTGCGTAAGCCGGGTCGCGCGCAGCAGTCTATCATGAGATTAACTTGATCAGGCCCATTCCAATCAGGGAAATTTCTCCGCTGCCTGCCCCGGCCCACCTCAAGTGAAGCAATTTAAATTTAGAATTTGCAATTTACAAGTTAATACGAATACCGAAAGACAAGACGCTTAGACGGGCACCTGCCTTCATCGAGATTTCGGCAGGCAAGCAAGGTCCGTCTCAAGTAAGACAGCTAAAAGCTGAACTTATGACTTGAATTATCAATCTCAAGCATATACTATTATTCCTGAAGCCTGAGGAGGAAAGATGCTGAAAAAAATAAACGACTTCTCTTTTATGCTCGAAAAAAGAGGCGGGATGAATGTTCCGGGAATAATATACGCCGATGAACAAATCCTCGCTGCAGCAGGCAGCGCGGCAGTAAAGCAGGTGGAAAACGCGGCCTGTCTCCCCGGGATTGTTACTGCATCCTTTGCCATGCCTGACATACACGCGGGTTACGGCTTCCCTATCGGCGGTGTTGCCGCGTTTGATACGGACATCGGCGTTGTTTCCCCGGGCGGCGTGGGGTATGATATCAACTGCGGGGTCCGCCTCATCAGGACAAATATCGAAGCGGCTGATATAAAAAAGCGCGCGGCAGAACTGTGCGATATGCTTTACAATGCTGTTCCATCAGGCACGGGCTCAAGCGGCCCCCTTTCACTCTCCGGTAAGGAGCTGAAAGCAGTCCTTAAAAAAGGAGCGGCCTGGGCTGTTGAAAACGGTTACGGATCCTCTTCTGATACCGCGCTTACCGAAGACAACGGCAGAATGGAAACCGATGCTGATTCAGTTTCAAAAAAGGCCATAGAGCGCGGCAGGAACCAGCTCGGCACCCTGGGAAGCGGCAATCATTTTATAGAGCTTCAGGAAGTGGATGAAATCTTTGACGCTAAGGCCGCGGATGCCTTTCATATATATAAAGGGATGGCGGTTATCATGCTGCACACAGGCTCGCGCGGGCTCGGGCATCAGGTGTGTGATGACTGTCTCTTATACACATCTGACGCCTGCCGACGAAGAGGATAGTGTAGATCTCGG
>OMKS01002608.1_pt1 | contig 14922 bp, 10 predicted proteins | sample 1674721 | NCBI WGS metagenome assembly OMKS01 (sample SAMN06264996, study PRJEB25208) | sediment metagenome | isolation source: hot spring sediment | place: USA: California | collected 2014-09-02
CGACCTTTCGCGGGGCGGCGCAACAGGTGGGGATGAACCCGTACCTGTTCGAGATGGCCAACATCCGCGAGCAGTGCTCGTGGGTGCACGGTGACCGGGAGCAGGCGACGGAGAAGGCCAAGTGGTTGGTCGCCTCGGTGGTGGCCAAGGCGGCGGAACTGGAACCGTTGGAAGAGCGGGAGGTGCCCGTGACGCCGGGCGTGCTCGTCGTCGGCGGCGGGTTGGCCGGGATGGTGGCCGCGTTGGACGTGGCGGAGACCGGCTTCCCGGCTTACCTGGTGGAAAAGAGCGATCACCTGGGCGGGCGGGTGGCGGAATTGAATCGCACGTTCCCGACGTTGGAATCGGTGGAGGAATTGTTGAACCCGCTGATGGCCCGCGTGCAGGAACACCCGGATATCACCGTGCTGTTGAATGCCCAGGTCGCGGCGGTCGATGGTTACGTGGGGAACTTTGAGGTCGAGGTGAGCGGTGACGGTCGCTCTCCTTCCGTCTTCCAGGTCGGTTCCATCGTCATCGCCACCGGTTACGACGTGTTCGATCCCCACCGGAAACCGGAATTGGGCTACGAGTATCCCAACGTCATCACCTCCCTGGAGATGGAAGAGCGGCTGGCCGGGGGAGATTTGGCCGTCAACGGCGAAGATCCACAGCGCGTGGCCTTCATCCAGTGTGTCGGGTCGCGGGACGCCCAGGTGGGCAACCCGTACTGTTCGCGGGTCTGCTGTATGTACACCGCCAAGCAGTCGCGCCTGGTGCGCGAGATGTTGCTCGACGCCGAGGTGACCGTTTTCTACATGGACGTGCGCACCTTTGGCAAAGGGGGCGAAGAGTTCTACGACGAGGTGCGGGCGACGGGCGTGCGCTACAGGAAAGGGAACATCTCGGAGATTTATCGTAAGCGGAGCGACCGAAGCGACGGTGGCGACCGGGTGGTGCTGGTGGGCGAGGATACGCTGTTGGGCGAGCCCATCGACTTCGAGGCCGACCTGGTCGTCCTGGCGGTGGGGATGGAGGCGCGCGCAGACACGGCCGACGTCTCGACGATGCTCAAATTGCCCCGCTCGTCCGACGGTTTTTTCCTGGAACTCCATCCCAAGTTGCGGCCGGTGGATACGGCCGTGGGGGGTGTGTTCCTGGCCGGGTGTTGCCAGGGGCCGAAGGATATCCCCGACACCGTGGCCCAGGCGAAGGCGGCCGCGTCTTCGGCCCTCATCCCGCTGCTAAAAGGCGCCGTGCCGGTGGAGTCGGCCACGGCGAAGGTGAACGAGGGATTGTGCGCGGGGTGCGGGATGTGCGTGGAGGTGTGCCCGTACGGCGCCCCGGGCCTCGATGAGCGGTGGGGCGTCTCGCGGATCAACGCGGTGCTGTGCGAGGGCTGTGGCGCCTGCGCGGTGGCCTGCCCTTCCAAGGCGATTTGCCTGCAACATTTCACACCGGTGCAGATTTTGGCACAGGTGGACGCGTTGGTGGGCGTTTAGGTGAGAGCTTACTATTTGAGGCACACCGGTTGTGTGTTTCTTAAGATGGATTGCTCGTAAAATTGACTAAATATCTCAAGGGGGAAGTATGGCTGAAGAAAAGGCGAACAATAAAGCAGATTCGTTCGAACCCAAGATCGTTGCGTTTTTGTGCAATTGGTGCACGTACACCGGGGCGGACCTGGCGGGCACATCGAGAATCCAGTACCCGCCCAACGTGCGCATCATCCGGTTGATGTGCTCCGGCTCGGTGGACTCGACCTACGTCCTCAAGCCGCTCCTGGATGGGGCGGACGGGGTCCTCATCGGCGGGTGCCATCCCGGCGACTGTCACTACCAGTCGGGGAACTACAAGGCCCGGCGGCGCGTCGTCGCGCTCAAGGAGATTCTCAAGAATGCCGGATACGACGAGGATCGGGTGTGGCTGCGTTGGATCAGCGCCAGCGAGGGGCAGCGTTTTGCCGACACGATCACCGAGATGACAGAAGAGATGAGGAAAAAAGGCCCTAACCCAATGCGTCGGAAGTGGGCGGTCTAAACCGAGAGGGGAGATGTAATGAGAACTACAATTCCTGTTGAGAACAACGATACACTGGCTGCTGTACGGGGTTTCCTGAAGCAGATGCTGGAGGCCGACGTCGTGGACGCGCTCCTGGTGCCGCTGGAGACGCCCTCTGGCACGATCACGCCGGCGTTGGTGTCGGATCCGGATATGCTGGACGCGGCCGATCCGTTGGCCCCGATGATGGGACTGAACGCGGCCCGGTTAGCGGGCCGGGTCTCCGTCCGGGAGCCTCGCGGGCGCGTTGGGGTCGTGTTGCGACCGTGCGAGTTGCGGGCGCTGACCGAGTTGGTCAAGCTCCAGCAGGCCAGTTTCGACGACCTGGTGACGATCGGCGTCGATTGCCTGGGGACCTACGACGTGTCGGATTACGTCGCGATGTCGAAGGCCGGATCGCTCGACCGGGCGGCCCTGCTGGCGACGGCCCAGGACGGCGACCTGGCACTCCAGGGAGAATACACGTTCCGCGACGCCTGCCAGATGTGCGAGAAGCCCCACGTCGAACAGGCGGATGTCACGTTGGCGCTCTTCGGCGCCGACCTGGGCAGCGGCGTGCCGGTGCTCATGTCCGACGAGATCGCCGAGAAGATGGGTGTTGAAAAGGCTGATGGCGATGGAAAGCAGCGAGACGAGGTAGTGAAGCAGTTAGTTGAGGCTCGCACCCAGGTGCGCGACGAGCGCTTCGCTGAGATCCGCCAGCAGCTTGACGAAGAGGGCGTCGAGGGCGTTTTTGCTGCTTGCGTGCGGTGTCACAATTGCATGACGGTGTGCCCGATTTGCTACTGCAAGACGTGTCTGTTCAAGAGCCCGGTCTTCGATCACGATCCGCTCCAGTACATGAACTGGGCGCAGCGCAAGGGGGCCTATCGCCTGCCGGCCGATACGATGCTCTTCCACCTGACGCGGCTCAACCACATGGTGCTCTCGTGCATCGGGTGCGGGATGTGCACCAGCGATTGTCCGGCCGATCTGCCGGTGGGGCAGGTGTTCCGGGCCATCGGCCAGCAGGTGCAGGGGGTGTTCGAATACGAGCCAGGACGTGACGTGGAGGAGCCTTTGCCCCTGATCACCTTCAAAGAGAATGAATGGATCGAGGTTGGAGAGGATTAATCTTGAGGGAGTTATGATGACAACTGAACAACAAACACTTGAAGTAACCAAGGCCGATACCCGTTCTTCTGAGCGGCACGAAGAGGTTGATTTGATTCGTGTCTACATTATGGGCAAGCGCTACATGGTGCCGCCCACACTGACGATCATGAAGGCCATGGAGTACGCGGGCTATACGTTGATCCGGGGTGTGGGATGTCGCGGGGGCTTCTGTGGCGCGTGTGCCACCGCCTATCGCATTTTGGGAGATCCCAAGCTTTACTTTGGCCTGGCCTGCCAGACGGTCGTCCAGCCGGATATGTATCTGGCGCAGATTCCGTTCTTCCCGGCTCAGCGCTCGACGTACGACATCACCGAGATGGAGCCGATCGCGGCGACTTTGTTCACGACGTATCCGGAACTGTTGCGCTGCCTGGGATGTGGCGCCTGCACCAAGGCTTGTCCGCAGGATATCGACGTGCGGCTTTACATGGCAGCCGGGATGCGGGGCGATATTGAGACCATGGCCGATCTTTCCTTCGATTGTATTATGTGCGGCCTGTGCGCGGCCCGGTGTCCGGCCGAGGAGGCCCAGTACAACATCGCGATCCTGGCGCGCCGGCTGTATGGCCGCTACCTGGCGCCCCGTTCCGAGCACCTGGAGGAGCGCCTGGCCGAGATCGAGTCCGGAGCGTTCGATGAAGTGTTGATGGAGCTCAAGGGACTCGATGAAGATGAGTTGAAAGCGCGTTACAAAGCGCGGGACATTGAACCGAAGTAAGGCATAGGAGGAGATATACTGATGAGCGGTTATCCGTCTGAGATGCAGGATTCAATCCGTCAGGTCGAGTCCACCCGGACCCGACGGATCAAAGAGACGTTCCCGGCGATGAGCCTGGAAGAGCGAAATGAGATTTTAGAGGGTTTCCATCCGGATTATAAGGACGAGACGTTCCACGCCGTGCAGGTGGGCGTCAGTAAGGGGCAGCGCATGCCCATCGAGATGGCCCGGGTGCTTGAGGGGCGCCCGCACGTGGGACCGGACTTCGACCTGGGCGAAGCGGAGATCGAGACCGACGTGCTCGTCATCGGCGGCGGCGGGGCCGGGGCCTCGGCCGCGCTGCTGGCCCAGGAGCAAGGCGCCCAGGTTATCCTGGTCACCAAGCTCCGCTTTGGCGACGCCAACACGATGATGGCCCAGGGGGGCATCCAGGCGGCCGACCGGCCGGAGGATAGCCCCGCCATTCACTACCTGGACGTCATCGGCGGTGGGCACTTCACCAACGATCCCGATCTGGTCGAAGCGCTGGTGATTGACGCGCCATTGGCCATCAAGTGGTTGGAAGATCTGGGGATGATGTTCGACAAGGAGCCAGATGGGACGATGGTCGAGGCCCACGGCGGCGGCACCAGCCGGAAGCGCATGCACTCCGCCCGCGACTACAGCGGCGCGGAAATCATGCGCACGCTGCGCGACGAGGTGCGCAACCGTGAATCGGACATCCGGGTGATCGAGTTTGCCCCGGCAATCGAGTTGGTTTTGGACGAAAAAGGGCAGATTAGCGGCGCGGTGATTGTAAATCTGGAGACTGGCGCCAAACATTTCATCAAGGCGAAGGCGGTGGTGCTGGCGACTGGCGGCGGCGGGCGGCTGCACTTCCAGGGCTTCCCCACCACCAATCATCACGGCGCGACGGCCGATGGCGTGGTGTTGGCCTACCGGGTCGGCGCTCCCCTGGGCTTCCTGGAGTCGATGCAGTACCATCCCACGGGCGCGGCCTTCCCGGAGCAGATCGTGGGGCTCTTGGTGACGGAGAAGGTGCGCGGGTTGGGCGCACAGCCGGTCAATAAGCTCGGCGAGCAGTTCGTCTACCCGTTGGAACCGCGCGACGTGGAGGCCGCAGCCCTGATCCGCGAGTGCAGCGAGCGGGACATGGGGATCGTCACGCCGACGGGCCAGCCAGGGGTGTGGTTGGATTCACCGATGATCGAGATGATCCACGGGCCGGGCACGATTGAGTCGGCGCTGCCGGCGATGGTGCGCCAGTTTGCGCGCTTCAATATCGACATCACCCAGGAACCGATCCTGATCTACCCCACGCTGCACTATCAGAACGGCGGCGTGTGCCTCAACGCCGATTCGTCGACTGAGATCCCCGGCCTATTCATCGCCGGAGAGGTCAGTGGTGGCGTGCACGGGCATAACCGCTTGATGGGCAACAGCTTGCTGGAGATCACGGTGTTCGGCCGGCGGGCCGGGCTTTCGGCGGCGGCATACGTGCAGCAGGTGACGCTGGGCAAGCCGACGCTGGCCCACGTGGCAGCATGGAACCGGGCGTTGGATGAGGCCGGCGTCGAGACCGACGTGACGTCGCCTATCCTGTTGCCGGATTATACGAGAAGAGTATAATCTTACGGCTGAATGACGTAAGGGGGTTATCATGTCTTACTATCAGCAACAACCGCAGCAACCCATGTATTATGGGTCCCAGTACAGCGGCTGCCTAAAGATCATTCTGTACTTGCTATCCTTTTTCATCCCCCTGGTGGGCGTGATCATTGGCCTGGTCTTTATGTCGCGCCCAGACCCGGAATCGAAGCAGATGGGGCAAACTTGTTTGATCCTGGGGGTGATTTCCATCTTCCTATCCTGTTGCCTGGGAACCATATTTGGCATCGGGCCGTTTCTTATTCTTCCGTTCCTGGATTCGGGGTTTTACTATTAGTCAGAAACGGGTAGTATTCCCTTTGAGTGTTGTTGACAAACTGAATTGAAACCTGCCACGAATTAGAATTAGACCCAAAATTTGTGGGTTCTTTGGGATCTCGCATGGTCGCGGTGAGAGATTAGCCACGAATCCTTCGATTACGCTCAGGACAGGTTTGCACGAATTAACACGAAAAACCTAAAGATTAGTGACAATTCGTGAAATTCGTGGCAAAAGTACCCACACTGTAAGCGTTCAGAGGGTTGAACTATGGGACACAGATCGACACAGATTGCACAGATTTTCTCATCGAGTGCCAAGTAAGGCCTGCTTGATGACCTCAATCTGTGTGAATCTGTGAAAATCTGTGTCCAATGTTCCCCTGGCCTGAACGGTTACCCCACACTTTACAGGGGTGCTACTACATCTTGTAGGGTGCGTTTCCATACGCACCGTTTTTCTGGATCTACAATGATCTGAGTACTAGTTGCGTTTTCGAATTAAGGAGAGTGTTTTTTGATGAGTAAAGAACCTGTTGGCGCTGTTTTGGTTGTTGGCGGCGGGGTGGGCGGGATGCGGGCGGCCGTCGACCTGGCCGATGTCGGTTTGAAAGTGTATCTCGTGGAGAAGATGCCCTGGCTGGGCGGGCGCGTGGCCCAGTTGGGGTACATGTTCCCCACCCACGACTGTGTGCTGTGTCGCGGCACGTCGGATCACGGGTATGGATGCACCCGCCCGACGATTTCACCCGCCTTTTTGGATCACAATACGCATCCCAATATCGAGATTCTGACGAACACTGATCTGATCAACGTGCAGGGATACGCCGGGGATTTCACGGTGACGTTGCACTACCGGCCCACGTACGTGAAGGCCGACCGGTGCATCAATTGCGGGATCTGTGAGGGAGTGTGTCCGGTCTCGTTGCCCAGTCCCTTCCAGGCGGAACTCTCGGTGCGGAAGGCGATTTACAAGATGGCGCCCCGGGCGCTGCCCGATTCCTACGTCATCGACAAAGTGCCCCGCTGCGACACCTGCCGGCGCTGCGAGACGGTCTGCCCGACGCAGGCGGTGGATTTGGAGGAGGAAGTGGCCGAGTACGACCTGGACGTGAGCGCCATCATCCTCTCGCTGGGGTACGAGATCTCCGATTCCAATGAGTACGAGGAATTGGGTTTCGGTCGTTTCCCCAACGTGATCCACTCGATGCAATACGAACGCCTGGCCAGCCGCTCTGGTCCGACAGAGGGGATCGTGATGCGGCCTTCAGACGGCGAGCTGCCCAAGCGGATCGCGTGGTTGCAGTGTGTGGGATCGCGGGATGAGAAACACCCCTATTGCTCGTCGATCTGCTGCATGTACTCGACGAAAGAGGCCATGCTGGCCAAGCAGCGAATCGAGGACGTGCATTGCCAGATCTTCATGATGGACGAGCGGGCTTTTAACAAGGAGTTCAACGCCTACTATCTGCAGTCGCAGGAGGAGTTCGGCGTGGAATATACCCGCTGCCGTATCTCGATGGTCACGGAGGATCCGGAGACACACGATTTGATCTTGCGTTATCCGAACGAAGAAGGCGAGTTTGTCGAGGAACGTTTCGGCATGGTGGTGCTGTCGGTGGGCGCGTTGCCGCCCAAGGATTCCGACGACCTGGCCGATCTCCTGGGGATCGAGTTGAATCCCTACGGCTTCTGTGCGACCGACAAGTTCGCGCCGTTGGAGACGAGCCGGCCCGGTATCTACGTGTGCGGCACGTTCTCCTCTCCCAAGGAGATCGCCGAGACGATCTTGGACGCGGCGGGGGCGGCCGGCGACACCATGCGCCTGCTTTCCGACCGGGTCGGTTTGCCCAACTTCAGCCGTGAGTATCCGTTCCTCTCGGGACCGAACGACCTGCCGCCCGAGCGAGACGTGACGGGGGAACCAGCCCGGGTGGGCGTCTTCATCTGCCGTTGCTATCCCAGCATCGAGGCGGCCATCGATACGAGTGCCGTTGCCGAGTTCGTGCGTGGCTTGCCGGGCGTGGTGCACGTCGAGACGGTGGATTACGCCTGCCTGGAAGAAGATCTGGCGCGGATGCAGGAGGCCATCGCGGCGCAGGATTTGAATCGCGTGGTCGTGGCGGCCTGCAGCAACCGGACGCACGAATCGTTGTTCCAGAAGATGGTACGCCAGGGGGGATTGAACCCCTATCTGCTGGAAATGGCCAACATCCGGGAGCATTGTGCCTGGCCTCACGTCGATAATCCGGCCGGCGCGACGCGTTCGGCCAGGGAACTGATCCGGCTGGCCGTGGCCCGCGCGCGCCTCGCCAGCCCGGTGCGCAAGCAGGCCATCGAGCCGGTCCGGCGGGCGCTGGTGATTGGCGGTGGGGTCTCTGGCCTGACGGCGGCGCTGAACGTGGCCGACGCCGGTTACGACGTGACGCTGGTCGAGCGGCAGCAGGGGCTCGGCGGCAATCTCCAGCACATCTACTACGTGGCCGAGGGGGACAACCCCCAACGCCTGTTGCGCGACCTGGTCAACCGGGTCCTGGGCCACCGGCGGATCGAGGTGCTGACCAACTCGGAGGTGATCGCCAACGAGGGGAGCCTGGGATCGTTTCGCTCCACCGTGCGGACGCCGGCCGGCGAGGTCGAGGTCGAGCACGGCGTGACCATCGTGGCGACTGGTGGAGAAGAGTGGCGCGGTGACGTGTACCTGCTCGGCCAGGACGAGCGGGTGGTGACCTCTCTCGACATGGAGGACATCATCACCCATCGCCCGGAGGAGATCGCCGACCTGGAGGAGATCGTCTTCATCCAGTGTGTGCGGCCCCCCGGCGAGGTAGAGTATTGCAGCCGGACGTGTTGCACGAATACGATGAAGAACGCGCTCCGGATCAAGCTGATCAACCCGGATTGCAAGATCGTGGTGCTCTACAAGGACATCATCACCTACGGGTTCCGGGAGCAGTACTACACCGAGGCCCGGCGACGGGGCGTCATCTTCGTGCGCTACGACGACGAACATCCGCCCCAGGTACGTGTGAACGAGGAAGGGGAGTTGGTGGTCAAGGCGTGGGAATCATCCCTGAAGCAGGAGATTGAACTGCACCCGGGCCTTTTGTCGCTGAGCATGGCGATTCAACCATCTCACGGCACCGAGGCGTTGGCGCAGACTTTGGATCTACCGATTTCCAGCGAGGGCTTCTTCCTGGAGGCGCACCTCAAGATGCGGCCGATGGACATGGCCAAGGAGGGGGTCTTCATCTGTGGACTGGCGCACTATCCCAAGTTCATCGAGGAGTGTATCACCAACGCCCAGGCCGCTGCCGGGCGGGCCTTGGCCGTGCTATCGGCGCCGAAGTTGTACATCGGCGGCGTCGTCTCCCAGGTCGACCAGGAGAAGTGCGTGGGATGCCTGACGTGTGTGCGGACGTGCCCCTTCAACATCCCCAAGGTGCGGTACGAGGATATGGGGGTAGGCGAGATCAAAGGGGCGGCCTACATCGACCCGGCCATCTGCACCGGCTGTGGCACGTGCACGGCCGAGTGTCCGGCCAAGGCGATCCAGTTGGTGGCTTACCGGGATGAGCAGATCATGGGCTTGCCGCTGGGTGCCTGGAGTGTGTGATCGAATGATCAAGTGACCAAATAACCAAATGACCAAAGGACAAGGGTTTCAATGACTGAACATAACGGAAAAGATTTTGAACCGGAAATCACGGTGTTTACCTGCATCTACTGCGCCTACATGGCGGTCGATACGGCCGGCGCGCTGAAGATCGAGTACCCGCCGAACATCAAGTTGATCAAGTTGCCGTGCACGGGCAAGACGGACGCCCGCTACCTGCTGGAGGCTTTCGAACAGGGGGCCGACGGCGTCTGCGTGGTGGGATGCCCCATCGGGAACTGCCATCACGTGGATGGCAATAAGCGGGGCCGGGCGCGGGTGGCCCATACCAAGCAGTTACTGGACGATGTAGGGCTGGGCGCCGACCGGCTGGAGATGTACTTCGTCTCGGGCGGGATGGGGGAGACCTTTGCCAATGCCGTCCGGGAGATGAATGAACGCGTGCGGGCGTTGGGACCAAGTCCGTTGAAGGGGAGGTAGGTAGTTGGGTGGTTGGGTGATTGGGTGATTGGCGGCCAAGGCGGATGCGGAAATCACGTCCGAGAATGTCTGGGGGAGGAAATGGATGGGATAGATCGAAAGAGTGTGAGCAATTGCTCCGATCAGGTGGATAGAGAACATTTGCGTGATTCACGATATCCCATCGGCGCGGTCATGGTCGTCGGTGGTGGCATTGCAGGTATTCAGGCATCTTTAGATTTGGCTGAGTCGGGTTACAAAGCTTACCTGGTGGAGAAGAAATCAGCCATCGGTGGACACATGGCGCAGTTGGATAAGACCTTTCCGACCAACGATTGCGCGATGTGTATCGTCAGCCCCAAACTGGTGGATTGTGGACGTCATCGAAACATCGAGTTGTTGGTGAACAGCGAGGTCGTCGGGGTGCGGGGCGAGGCCGGTGATTTTTCCGTGCGGGTTCACACGCAACCCCGGTACATCGACCTGGATAAGTGCACCGGTTGCGGCGATTGTGCCGATGTCTGTCCCATCGTGATTCCCGGTCGCTTCGACCTGGGATTGACGGATCAACGAGCGGCGTACAAACTGTACCCGCAGGCGGTGCCCAACGCTTTCGCCATCGAGAAGCGGGGCATTGCCCCTTGCCGGGACGCGTGTCCGGCGGGGCAGCGGGCCCAGGGTTACATCGCCTTGATCCGCGAGGGACGTTACGAGGACGCCCTGCGGGTCATCAAAGAGGATAACCCGTTCCCGGGTATCTGCGGGCGAATCTGCAACCACCGGTGCGAGGATGCTTGCAATCGTGGAAAGCTGGATGAGGCGGTTAACATTCGTGCGTTGAAGCGCTTCGTCACCGACAAGGTCTACGCCCAGCCCCGCGTGCCGCCGGAACCGGTCGAGCGCCGGTACGAGGAGCGGGTGGCCGTCATCGGGGCGGGACCCTGTGGGCTGACTGCCGCCCAGGACCTATGTATGGAAGGCTATGGCGTGACCGTCTTCGAGGCGCTTCCCGTGGCCGGCGGCATGTTGCGCGTCGGCGTGCCCGAGTATCGCTTGCCCACCGGGATCGTGGATCGGGAGGTGCAGGACATCGTCGACCTGGGGGTCGAGTTGCGGTTGAACGCGCGGGTGAACAACCTGGACCATCTCTTTGACGAGGGTTTTAAGGCGCTGCTCATCGCCGTCGGCGCCCACGAGGGGCGGATGCTGCCCATCGAGGGGGTCGACCTGGATGGCGTGATGGTCAACACGATCTTCCTGCGCGACGTGCGATTGGGTAACCCGCCCGACGTCTCCGGACGCCGGGTGATGGTGCTGGGAGGTGGCAACGTGGCGGTAGACGTGGCCCGTACAGCGGTGCGCCTGGGCGCGGACGAGGTTCACGTGGCCTGCCTGGAGGGCCGGGAGACGATGCCGGCCCACGATTGGGAGATCGAGGCCGCCGAGGCCGAGGGGATCCAGCTTCATCCCAGCCGGTCCTTCAAGCGCATTGTCCCCGATGGCGACGGCAAGGTGGGTGGGCTGGAATGCGTCGACGTCACGTTCATGGCCTTCGACGAGGCCGGACGGCTGAACCTGGAGACGGAGCCGGGCTCGGAACACGTCATTCCCTGCGACACGGTCATCTTTTCCATTGGGCAGCGGGCTGGTCTGGCCTTCGTCCCGGAGAGCGCGGGGGTCGGCGTCACCGATCAGCAGACGATTGCAGTCAATCCCAATACGCTGGCGGCTACCCGGCGGGGCGTTTTCGCGGCGGGCGACGCGACCACGGGCACCGCCTTCGTCATCGAGGCGGTGAATTCAGGCCACGAAGCGGCCGAGTCGATCCATCGCTACCTGCGAGGCGAGGCGTTGGAGCGCCCGCCGAAGCCGGATTTGCCGGTGGTCGATCTGACCGAAGAGGAGATCATTGAAGAAAAAGTGCTGACCGGGGAGGTCGAGGTCAAGAAGCGCGTGCCGATGGACGAGTTGCCTGTTGAGGACCGCGTCGCGACTTTCGAGGAAGTCGTCGCCGGGTACACCGACGAGCAGGCCCAGGAGGAGGCGGCCCGCTGTTTGGCCTGCGGGATCTGTTCCGAGTGTTTGAGTTGTGTTTACGAGTGCCAGGCTGACGCTGTCGTTCACGATATGCTCGCCCAGACGCGGGAGGTCGACGTCGGCGCCATCATCCTGGCGCCCGGTTACGAGACGTTCCACGCCGAGGGTGCGACCGAGTTTGGCTGGGGGCGTTTCCCGAACGTGGTGACCGCGCTCCAATTCGAGCGCCTGTTGAGTGCTTCGGGGCCGACGCACGGCCACGTCCGGCGCCCGTCGGATGGGGAGACGCCGAAGAAGATCGCGTTCTTGCAGTGCGTGGGATCGCGGGATCAGGAACACGACTACTGCTCGGCGGTCTGTTGCATGTACGCGACGAAAGAGGCCATCATGGCCATCGACCACGAGCCCGGCACCGAGGTCACCGTCTTCATGATGGACATGCGGGCTTTCAGTAAGGGATATTTCGAGTACTACCGCCGGGCCCAGTCGCGCTACGGGGTGCGTTTCGTGCGCTCGCGGATCTCCTACGTGCGGGAGGATCTGGAGACGCACGACCTGGTGTTGCGATATGTCTCTGAACAGGGCGAGAATGGCGGCAGCGTGATCGAGGAGGCCTTCGACCTGCTCGTGCTCTCGGTCGGGATGGAGATCCCGGGCGATGTGCGCGAGTTGGGGCAGCGTCTGGGCGTCGCGTTGGACGAACATGGGTTCTGTCGCACCCTGCCTTTCGAGCCGCTCCAGACGAGCCGGGAGGGGATCTTCGCCGTCGGGCCGTTCCGCGAGCCGAAGGACATCCCGGAGTCGGTGGTCGAGGCCAGTGGCGCAGCAGCGGCGGCTGGATCCATCGTGGCCCCGGCCCGCTGGACACAGACCGAGGCGGTGATCTATCCGCCGGAACGGGACGTTTCGGACGAGGATCCCCAGATTGGCGTTTTCGTCTGCCATTGTGGGTCGAATATCGGGGGCTACCTGGACGTACCCGGCGTCGCCGAGTACGCGCTGGGGTTGCCCGGCGTCGTTCACGCCGAGCACAACCTGTACACCTGTTCCCAGGATTCGATCCAGCACATCACCGAGCAGACGCGCGAGTTGGGCTTCAACCGGGTGGTGGTCGCTTCCTGTACGCCGCTGACCCACGAGCCGCTGTTCCAGGATAGCGTCCGCCAGGCGGGTTTGAACCCCGGGATGTTCCAGATGGCCAATATCCGCAACCAGTGCTCTTGGGTTCATTCTGATTATCCAGAAGAGGCGACAGAAAAGGCCAAGGATTTGGTGCGAATGGCGGTGGCCAAGGCTTGCCGTTTGGAGCCGTTGCGTAAGACGGAGGTGCCGGTGGAGAAAGTGGTGCTCGTCGTCGGCGGCGGCGTGGCGGGGATGTCAGCGGCGCTGACGCTGGCGGAGCAGGGCTTCCCGGTGTACCTGGTCGAGCGGGAGGCCCAGTTAGGCGGCAATCTACGGAAGATTGGCGCGTTGGTGGACTGGGAGACCGACGATCAAATGGATGGGTTGCGCCTGGCGTGGTCCGATCCCCAGGATCTCCTCCACCAGTTGATGCAGCGGATTGAAGAAAAGGACGCGATCGCCGTTCATTTGCAGAGTGACTACCTGGGGAGCGATGGTTTTGCCGGGAGTTTTACCTCGCGCGTGCGCACACCCGATGGCGAGATCGAGATCCGTCATGGGGCGACGATCGTGGCGACGGGCGGTGTCGAATACCGGGGGCCGGAGTACGGCTACGGCACCGACCCGCGCATCGTCACCCAGCAGGAGTTCGAGGCGCGGCTTTCGGAAGGGGAAGCGTTGCCCGACGAGATGACGATGATCCTGTGCGTGGGGCCGGCGGAGCGTTATTGCTCGCGCATTTGCTGCACGACGGCGATCAAGAACGCGCTGGCGCTCAAGTTGCTCAAACCAGAGGCGCGGGTGACGGTCATCTATCACGACATCCGCACCTATGGTTTCAAGGAGCGCCTGTACGACGAGGCCCGCCGGCAGGGCGTGGTCTTCGTCCAGTACGATTTCGACCGCAAACCGGCGGTTGAAGCGGATGAGGACGGCCTGCAGGTCACAGTCTGGGAATCCTCATTGCAGGATGACCTGGTCTTGAACCCGGACTTATTGGTCCTCAGCATGCCGATGGTCTCGCCCGAGGGGGTGGACGACCTGGCGACGAGGCTCAAGGTGCCGTTGGATCTGGATGGCTTTTTCCTGGAGGCCCACGTCAAGCTACGACCGGTCGATTTCGCCAGCGATGGCGTTTTCCTGGCCGGGGCGGCGCATTATCCCAAGTTCCTGGACGAGGCTATCGTGCAGGCCCAGGCGGCGGCGGCGCGGGCGATCACGATCGTGGGCAAGGACGTGTTGGAGGTGGGCGGCGTCGTCGCGCAGGTGGATGCGAGCAAGTGTGTCGGGTGCCTGACGTGCGTGCGCATTTGTCCCTACGATGTGCCCCAGATCATGGTCCAGGCCGACGATAACGGCCGGTCACGCCCGGTGATTGGTGTGGGCGGGATCGTGGGTGCGGCTTACGTCGAGCCGGCCCAATGCCACGGCTGTGGCATCTGTGTATCCGAATGCCCGGCCAAGGCGATTCAGTTGCTGCGTTACCGGGACGAGCAGGTGGAAGCGGAGATTGCGGCGTTATTAACGCCAGAACCGGTGGAGGTGCTTGGATGAGTGACCGTGTGCAGAACGCGGAGCAGTTTGAACCCCGGATATTGGCTTTTTGTTGTCGTCATTGCGCTTACGCGGCGGCCGATCTGGCGGGCGGATTGCGCATGCAGTATCCGCCCAGCGTGCGCATCGTCCAGGTGCCATGTTCGGGGCGGGTGGAGGCGACGGAGATCCTCCACGCCTTCGAGAAGGGGGTCGACGGCGTGATGGTGGCCGGGTGACTGGAGGGCGACTGCCATTACCTGGAGGGTAATGTAAACGCAAAACGGCGAGTCGCGTACCTGGCGAACCTGTTAGA
>OMKS01002611.1_pt1 | contig 14912 bp, 14 predicted proteins | sample 1674721 | NCBI WGS metagenome assembly OMKS01 (sample SAMN06264996, study PRJEB25208) | sediment metagenome | isolation source: hot spring sediment | place: USA: California | collected 2014-09-02
CAGTATTCCTATTCCCATATCACGGAGCGTTTCTTGAAGGTTCTTTACGAACTCGTTGAAGTCTTTAATGTTAGATAAAATGTTTTTGTAAAATTCAACACCTGCCAGTTTACCAGCCTCATAAAAGATCTCATCTGTTTTTTCCGTTCCGAGATGCCGCTCCATAACGTCTCTGAAGGTAAACTGCATGAGGCGATATACTTCGAGGCGTGTGTTTTGGCCAAGATTGGGGCGACCTAGTGCAATATCTCCTAAAAGATCCCACGAAAATTTGTACTTTCTGTCTGTCATATTAGACCTCCTTATCTCATTAGTTTTATGCCCAACGCTCGAGCTCACTGATTTTTACGGAGCGCAGCGGAGTAAAAATCCAGTGCAGTGATTTGTTAGGAGTCTTCTGCATATTCCGAGTACAATATTTTCATACATTCCGGACAAATTCCATGACTGAACTCTGCTTCAGGGTGCTTAATAAGGTAGTGCTCGATTGGATGCCAGACACCTTCATTGTCTCTTATGGACTTGCAATTTGAGCAAACAGAAACCAGACCACGTAGGGCCTGAATTTCCATCAAATAGTCAGTCAACCTTCTATTTTTGTCTCCAAGATATTGATTTGCATAAATTAGCTCAAGATGAGACTCGATCTGATTTTTGAATTTCAGCATGAGCTGTTCTATTACCGTCGAATATTCATTCCGCTTGGCATCCAATACACAAATGGTCCCAAAGGGCTTCTGATCTGGCCAAAATATAGGGAATCCAAAGTATGAGATCATATTCAATTTTACATCCGGATTGTCTTTCCAATGTTCATCAGCCAAGGCATCTGGAACCAGTAGTCTGTCCCTGGATTTAATTACCGTTTCACAATACAGGCCTGAACCTTCGAAATGTTCTTTATCACCTGGGTGGTAAGGGTTACCTTCGCTTTTGCTGGAAAGGAACACTTCAATATCAGTTTCACGTAACCTCATGATTAATGCGGCAGGCAACTCACAAAGCTGCGCCATGATGTTAATGATTTCCTGCCAGTTCGCCTGAACATCGTCGGGAACATTTATCTCGATTTTCTCGTTTAGCATTCTTGACTCCTGACGTTTAAAATCAGCCGCGCGAGGTACGAGCGTCGGCTGGATTTGACTTGTTATATTTGTACCTTATAAACCCTGCTAGTTTTCCGATGATTCCAAACACCAACGGATAAATGACAAGGCTGATAGTTGTGATCAAGCCCAGCATTGCCCATGCCCTTTGCTCAGAACCACCCGTAATATACGAATACGCATTCATACCTAAGTATGCACTTAGCAGATAGACAACTAAGTCCCTGAACTTCTTTTTATACCCAACCCAAATGGCGATAACTGATAAAATGAACTGACCGAGATAAAAGCCAGCATTACTATCGAATGGTTCGTATCTATCTGACACCAAGCCTACGACAGCCCAGCTTGTAACCCCTGCTATTACACCGACTAAAAAGGTTCTCATTATTTAAAATATAAGCAATAATTGATATCCTGCAACAGAAAACCTTGCTTTTTGATCATCGAGGGTTATCATGGAATTCAGCTTTTTGTTTAAATTATCAATATTAGATGCAGTGCACATAAGTTATGATAAAATTCATATTCGTAAAGTAAAGATCACGTGCCATACTATTGTATTTTACCATAATGCATATAATCTCTGGATACCTCAAATCACCCATGTTCAGTAAACAATAAGCGACTGCTGGGGCAACTCGGCACCAGGCCAAACCGGGCCCCTTGAAGCCGGTGAGCGAGAGAGGGAATATCCGGTAACAAGCAATTTCTGTCTGAGCGCAGTGGAACGGAGCGAGTTAAATTGCTTTTCGATTTTTCCCGAGTGAGCGAACGTACTCGCAGAGCGGCTTCCCGGGGTGCATTTTCTTTGGTCCTTTGACTCAGGCCATCCATGGCCTTCGCCCTTCGGGCGCGACTAAAGCGCGTCCAATTCGGCTGTCCTGCCGAATTGTCATTTAGCACCAAAAAGAAAGGACATATAAAAAAGTGTAGTGAACAAAGGCTTCTTTGCCACATGAACAATCAGTCTTTACTCTCCATTTCGACAAAAAGGTTCTTCAAAAAGGCATATGACCGGTCATAAATATCCCCGCTGGGTTCCGATTCCCTTGGCCCGGCCACGTTCATTACCTGTATACTGTTAGATATGATCCAGGAGACAGCCTCCTTGATATCCTCTGAAAAATCCATGTGAACTATCAGAAACGGCCTTTTATGCCTTAGTGCAAATTCAGCCGTCAGCTTTGTACCGCCAGAGAGTGTGTCTGCGGAGATGATCAATGTCCCGTCTGATTCGATGACATTCATCTCGGTCCGGACACGATACTTTTTCGATTCAGTCTCGATCAGGGGGTACTTCGCCGGTATTGATCCATCTGCGGATAAGCGCCCCCTGGGACAGTACCCTCCAATAGGTATCCCTGCACATATTGCAGCATCCAGGGCAGCACGATCCACACCTGTCTGGCCGCCTGAGATTATCTTTTTGAGTATCATGTCGAAGAATATACCATATATGCTTTGCTGTATCGCAACAGATATGTCAGAAAACCCGGTTGGGGATTGTCTTTCTTAAGAATACCAGAGAAATCACCGATCCAGTATGAACATGGAGAGATTGATATGATCAGTATAATCCTGCCCATCCTGATATATGCCGGATCATGGTGCGTCCAGAAAAGGCTTGCGGCATTTCTGTGCCTGACAATAATTGTTGCTGCTCCTGCTTATTCAACCGCCCAGACCCATGATTATACTGATCTGAGCCTGGAAGACCTCATGGATATAGAGATCACATCGGTGTCCAAGAGGTCTCAGAAAATATCCGAGGCAGCGGCTGCTGTTTTCGTGATCACCAATAAAGACATCCAAAGGTCAGGGGCTGCCAGCATACCCGAAATCCTGCGTATGGCCCCCGGAATACACGTCGCGCGTATAGATGCAAATAAATGGGCTGTGACTTCAAGAGGTTTCAACGGCAGGTTTGCAAACAAACTTCTGGTCCTGATCGACGGCCGCAGCGTATATACACCTCTGTTTTCAGGCGTTTTCTGGGACGTTCAGGATACACTGATAGATGATATCGACCGTATCGAGATTATTCGCGGCCCAGGTGCCAGCCTCTGGGGCGCTAACGCGGTCAACGGGGTTATCAACATCATAACGAAAAAGGCATCAGAAACAAACGGCGGATTGTTCTGCGCAGGGATCGGCACCGAAGACAAGCACTTTGGAAATATCCGCTACGGCGCCAAGCTGAATGCCGAGACCGATTACCGCATCTTTGCAAAATATTTCAACCGCGACTACAGCCTGGACTCTCAAGGACACAAGGCTGAAGATAAATGGGATTCTCTTCGTGCAGGATTTCGTATGGACTGGCAGAGCACTGACAATGAATCAGTAACAATACAGGGAGACATTTACAACAACCATTCGGGCGACACTATCACCATCAGTACCATAGCGCCTCCTTACAGCAATGTGACAGACGAAGATAACATATCAAAGGGAGGTAATATTCTGGCACGCTGGAAAATACAAAACCCTGCTTCCTCCTCTATGTCCGTTCAGATTTATTATGACAGCGCTGAATTCAAAACAGAATTTCTGGGCTCAAAATACGACACCCTCGACATTGACTTTTCACATCTGTTTTCGTTAAGCGACTCACACAAGCTGATGTGGGGGCTTGGTTACCGGTTTATCCATGAAAACAACAAGAACTCATTCTATTCATCGATGCATCCCGATGTGCTCAATGATAAGATCCTGAGTGCCTTTATACAGGGAGATACCACATTAATGGATGACAGTCTCTGTATAACGATGGGGTCAAAATTCGAACGAAATGACTATACAGGCTTTGAGATACAGCCCAATATCAGGGCAATCTGGTCTCCCCGCATGGATCAGGCTGTGTGGGCATCAATCTCCCGTGCCGTCAGAACCCCCTCACATAGTGAAACCTATGGTGAACTCAAGCGGTATGTCTATCCGCCTGAAAGACTGGGAACCAGCCTTCCTGTTGCTATTACCATGATGGGAGATAAGAACTTTGAGTCAGAGGTGGTCATCGCCTATGAGATCGGTTACCGTATCCGTCCTGCACAAAGGTTGTCACTTGATATCGCAACTTTTTACAATGACTATGAAAGACTGCTTTCAGGTGAACCGGGGCCACTCATATACTCGCCATTGCTGCCGTACATAATCTTTCCGTTCAAGGCAAACAACAAGATGAGCGGTATCACCTATGGTGTGGAGTTGAGTGCTGACTGGGATATGCTCGATTGGTGGCGATTCCAGGCATCATATACCCGTTTGATGCTTGATTATAAGATGGATTCAAACAGTTTTGACTTTGCATCTGAATCTTTTGAAGAAGAAACCCCTCACCATCTCTTTTCGCTGAGGTCTTCTATGGACCTCCCCCATGATCTTGAACTTGATCTGTGGTTGCGTTTCGTGGACAAACTTCCCGGTCAACACGTGGACAGCTATACCACCCTTGATCTGCGTCTTGGGTGGAAACCCACGCAAAATATGGAATTGTCTCTTGTTGGACAGAACCTCCTTGAAAGAAAACACGCTGAATTCAGGCAGGAGGTCCTTGAAGTCCAACAGACAGAGATTGAACGCAGCGTGTACGGTAAAATCAAATACACCTTTTAACAATGAAAGTGCTGTTCAAAATGACGGGACAATGTAAAAGACTGAGTATCATGGCATCGATCATCCTTGTTTCATCCATGGGATACGCTGCAGACACAGACCTTTCTGTCAATAAGGAATACCAGGTCAAGGCAGCTTTCATGTATAATTTTGCCAAATTTGTCGAGTGGCCTGAGCATGCATTCCCGGATGATTCTTCCAGCATCATCCTGTGCGTTCTAGGTGAGAACCCTTTCGGTACAGCCATAAATTCGATAGATGGTAAAATCGCAGAAGGAAAACGTCTTGAGGTCAGACTCTATGAAAACCTTGAAGATATAGGCCAATGCCATATTCTTTTCATCAGCAGCTCCAAGGCGGAAGAACTTCCGGTCATCCTGGCAAGCCTGAAAAATCGCTCCGTTCTAACGGTTGGAGATATAGAGGATTTTGCCAAGAGGGGGGGGGTTATAAATTTCATAACAAAAAACAACAGAATTCACTTTGAAATTAACGTGAATGCCGCCCAACGGGCACATCTGAAGATAAGCTCAAAACTGGCAAATCTTGCAAAGATTATCAGGGAATCCGCGGAAGGAGACAACTGATGAACTTTTTCCATGACCTTTCGATAAATCGCAAGATAACGGCAATAATCATGTTTATAAGTGGTATTGTCCTTCTTTTGTCTTTTGCAGCCCTTATCACAACAGACCTGCTCCTTTACCGAAGCAGTATGATTAAAAACATCTCAACCTTAGCAGACATTATCGGCACAAACAGCACGGCCGCGCTGATCTTCAACGACCAGGATGCCGCAGAGGAGATACTCGAAGCTCTCTCAGTCGAACAGAACATTGTTCATGCCACTATCTATACAATCGAAGGCAGTCTTTTTGCCAGCTATCATAAAGGCAACCCGGAGGACAAAGCCACTCATCATGAATCAGACCAAGATGCCCTGAATATGCCCCCTGCTTCAATAGAAGAAGGTTTCTATTTCGACAAAGATCATTTTACCCTATATAAAAGGATCATCCTCGACAAAGAATCTATCGGAACTGTACATTTACATTCAACGCTGAACGAGTACTACTACCGAATGAGACTGTATATGGGCATAGGTGCCGTCATTATGCTGGCCTCCATACTCCTTGCCTTTATCCTGTCATCAAGACTTCAACATATAATCTCTGAACCGATATTGAACCTTGCCCGAACAATGAATCTTATATCACGAGAAAAAAGATATTCGCTCAGGGCCGAAAAGAGAGGCAACGATGAATTGGGAAGCCTCATTGATGGATTCAATGAAATGCTATCCCTTATACAGGCGCGCGACGAAGAGCTTGAGAAACACAGCGACCATCTGGAAAACCTGGTCGAGATACGCACATCAGAGCTGTCAAAGATAAATGATGAACTAAAAGAAACCGTACTTGAGCTTCAAAAAGCACGAAAAGCCGCGGAACAGGCTCAGAAGATGGAGGCAATAGGGACACTTGCAGGTGGAGTTGCCCATGATCTCAATAACATCCTGGCAGGTCTGGTAAGTTATCCGCAATTATTATTGATGGAGATACCGGAAGAAAGCCGTCTGAGAAAGCCGATCATGACTATCAAGAAATCAGGTGAAAAAGCAGCCGCAGTCGTGCAGGATCTTCTGACGCTTGCACGCAGAGGCGTTTGCGTTACAGAGGTGGTAAACTTCAACGAGATAGTTTATGAATATCTGAAAAGTCACGAATGTGCCACCTTGAAATCATATCACCCGAACGTTCATATCGAGGCCAACCTCGATCCCGACCTCATGCATATCATCGGCTCGCCTGTTCATCTATCAAAGACGCTCATGAATCTAGTATCCAACGCAGCAGAGGCCATGCCTGATGGAGGGAATATTATAGTGACACTCGAAAATCGTTATCTTCGAGATCCCATCCCCGGATATGACACCATCATAGAAGGTAATTATGTAACATTGTCCGTATCCGATAACGGTGTAGGGATATCGCAGGAGGACAAGGAAAAGATATTCGAACCCTTCTATACCAAAAAGGTGATGGGAAGGAGCGGTACAGGGCTCGGCATGGCCGTTGTACTCGGGGCTGTACAGGATCATTCGGGATATATTTCCACATACAGCAAAGTAGGAGAAGGGACTGTTTTCGTTCTCTATTTCCCTGCAACCAGCCAGGAGCTCCCAAAAGACGCATCTCTCATATCCATTGAAGAATATACGGGAAATGGGGAAACCATATTAATTGTCGATGATGTCGAGGAACAGAGAGTGACTGCGACTGCTATGCTCAAAAGGTTAGGATATAACGCCCTTTCGGTCTCGAGCGGTGAAAAGGCCATAGAATATGTCAGGAAAAGCAAGGTGGATCTTCTTGTCCTGGATATGATCATGGACCCAGGCATAGATGGGCTGGAGACATATAAAAGAATCTCGGAAATCCATCCGGGACAAAAGGCCATAATTGCGAGCGGATTTACGCAAACAGATCTTGTAAAAGAGGCCCAGAGCCTGGGAGTGGGGGCATATGTCAAAAAACCATACCTTTTGGAATCAATCGGCATAGCAGTCAAGACAGAACTGCACAGACAGGGGAATCAATCACCCTCTCCCTGACAGGGCCGTTACAATGGCGGGAGCACAAACTGCTGGACCTATACTTCAACTGAACAGAAGGTGGTGTTCCTTTCCAAGACTTCCACAAAGAAATTATTCCCCGATTATCTTGACCAGTACCCTCTTCCTGCGTCTGCCATCGAACTCGCCATAGAAGATCTGCTCCCATGGGCCGAAGTCGAGCTTGCCTCCTGTTAGGGCAACCACGACCTCCCTGCCCATGATCTGCCGCTTCATATGGCCGTCTGCATTGTCTTCGCCCACGTTGTGGCGATACTGGTCAACCGGCTCGTGAGGGGCGAGCCTTTCCAGCCATTTTTTGTAATCGTGGTGCAGGCCGCTTTCGTCGTCGTTTATAAACACACTTGCCGTTATGTGCATGGCGTTTACCAGGACAAACCCTTCGCTGACACCGCTTTCGGTTATGCATTGCTGCACATCCGGGGTGATGTTGATAAATTCCACCCTATCCTTCGTATTGAACCAGAGTTCCTTGCGATATGATTTCATCATAGAATCTCCTTCTTGTAGATATCTACCTCTTCCGTATAAGCATAAACCGGCATGCCCGGATAACCGGCCGGATCATACTGCAAGACAATCTATGCTCAATATCCGGGAGGCCTGCTGTATGCGCCTGCTGCCTCGTCAAGCATCGCGGCAATCTCGAGCAGCTCCATATCGCGCCAGCGTTTGCCCACGATCTGAACCCCTATGGGAAGGCCCTCTGTGGTATAACCTATCGGGATAATCACCACAGGGCTTCCGGTAAGGTTGAAGATTGTCGTATATGCACCGTTTGCCATGAGATAGTTGACCGGCTCTCCATCCACCATAATCGGTTTGTCATACAACGGATACGGCCCGAAGTATTTATCCGGCTCGATATGCTCATAAGCAGGCGTACTGGTTACCGGGCACAGCCACACATCCCACTCGCTCAGAAAACCCTCCATGGAAGAGACTTGAGCGTCCCGCTGTGTAAGGGCTTTCATGTACTTTTCATACGTTATGGGAAAGACCATCTCCAGAAAAGGGGTAGCCTTTCTGTATGAACCTCCGAACAGGAAGCTTAGAAAACGGTAGAAGCTCGGGGTATATACCCCGATTTCCATATCCATGATCCGGCCATAGGTGGCCCAGATCTCCCTGGGATTGAAATCATCCGGAGATGTGCGCTCTACGGTACATCCTTTCTCTGCAAGGCTATCGGTGAACTTTTTCAACGAACTGCGCGTCTCTTCTGAAACAGGTATACCGCCGAAATCGTCCATCCAGGCGATGCGCAATGATCCCAGATCCCGCTTTGGTGATTCAATCATCGGGATATCAGGGACATCCTCATCTTTCCTGTCCGGCCCTGCAATCACTTTCAAACAGATCTTCAGGTCCTCGATGGATCTTGCAAGCGGACCGCAGGAGATAAGATGATGCACACTGTCAAACTCGGTCTTTGGAAACCCCGGATTGAGGCCGTACTTCGATACCATGTTCTCTGTGGGTTTGATACCGTATATCCCGCAGAAGTGTGAAGGTATACGGATTGACCCCCCGAGATCATTCCCAAAAGACAGGGCTGACATAAAAGAAGCAACAGCAGCAGCCCCGCCCCCCGTACTTCCTCCGGGGGTCCGGCTTAAGTCCCACGGATTGTTCGTGACCCCGAAGACAGGGCTGTTTGTCTGATAATCCATCCCCAGCTGCGGAAGGTTGGTCTTGCCGATTATCACCACACCTGACTGCAGCATCTTCTCCACGACCGTTGCGTTGAAATCCGGTACATAATCCGCAAGCCCGGGGTAGCTGTTCGTGGTGCGTATCGAGCTGGTTGCATAATTGTCCTTGATGGTAATGGGCACGCCGTGAAGCGGACCCCAGACCTCACCTCGCTCAAGGGCCTCGTCCGCCTCGCGTGCACGCTGCCTGGCACCTTCAGCGTCCAATGTCACAATGGCGTTGATCTCCGGATTATAGAGGGAGATCTGATGGAGGTAGGCCTCGAGTGCCTGAACCGCGGTGATCTCTCCAGACCTGATCTTGCCTGCAAGCCGGTATGCCGGAAGATAAACCAGCTCCCGGCCAAGGCCCTGTTCCCGAGAATCTTCAGTCTCGACAGATGCCCAGACACTGCCTATGCATACAATAATGCAAAATGGAATAATACCTGTGCACAGAAATACTAAACCTGTTTTTCCCGATCCAGTTCGTTTCATGATTCTTTGTCCTCTCTTTTCAAAAGTCATCCATTCTACACCCGGCGATCATACATCAAGGGCATGGCTCGCAATGTTTCTGATATGGATCGCCGAGATATTTAAAGACTCTGATGATAACTCAAAAGAAAACCATGCACGTTCTTACGAGTTTACGGATGCACTTTCCGGCTTCATATGTTCCGGCATCATTACAGCCACGACCTCGCCTCGGGCACATACAGTCCCTTCGGCCAAGACCCTTACCGAAACCACTACCTTGCGGGTCTTTGCCTCTATGACCCTGCCCCGGATCTCCAGAGGAACTCCTAAGGGGGTGGGTTTGTGATAATCCACATGAAGAGAGGCTGTCACGAATCTCAGTGCAGGCTCGGTACCCATCTCACGTCCCTCAAGGGCATGTGCCGCTGCACAAGCCGTACCCGTCCCATGGCAGTCTATAAGTGAAGCAATGAGTCCTCCGTACACAAAACCGGGTATGGCAATATGATAGTCTCTGGGCGTGTACCTGGCTACTGATTCGTCTCCATCCCAGCGGCTCTTTATCTGATAGCCGTGCTCGTTGAGACGGCCGCACCCGTAGCAATAACTCAGATCGTCAGGATAATGATCCTGGAATGCCTTATTCGTCATACATATCCCCCTATCCGTTGACAGATCCAAACCTTCTCGATCTCTCAATTATGTGAAACCCAGGTATCGATCACCTGCCGGTTCAGCATGAGACGAACGATATCGCCGATATAGTCCTTACCGTAGGCGGCATTGAAACCAAAGTGTCCTCCGTTATCGGTCTCGAACGCGACAACCCACGGGTTGCCCTGTGCAGCGCTACGAACCTCTGCAAACATTTCACGTTTCACAGCAGGATCGTCATAGGCACTTACCAGGACGAGCGGCACATCTACCCGATCTATCACCCCGGCAATACGGGTGGAGGCCATGAAGGCATCGAGGTCAGCCAGGCTTATTTCTTCATGATTCCAGCTATCTCCTGCGTGTTCCCGGAGAAAGGCAATCCTGTACTCAAAGGCCTTCCGGAAGAAGACCGCAAGATAGATTCGATTAAGGGTAAACTCAATGTCTGAACTTCGGACAAAATTATAACCCGGGATGAACTGTTTTTTCATGAGCATCCACAGGGCCGTGTTCTGTATTCTCTCCAGCAGGGTCATTTCCGGAATCTGTCCGAAATAATCTGTCCATGGATTCGCGATCCCCTCGGGTGTTTTCAGCTGGGCCAGCTGTTTTCCGGGTGCCTTTTGAAAATCAGGGGCAATGGAAAAAACCATGCCTGAATTGAAAAGACCCAGCCCAAGGCGTTTATCTTCTATCAGCGCATGAACAACACTCTGGCCGCTCATGCTCACCCCGAAAACATGGATTCCGGAGAGTTCCATCGTGTTCTTCAGGTGCAGTGCGATCTCTATCCACATCCTGGCATCGTCGTACGAACCCATGCTCAGGCAGGCGTTGCAGGCGAGAAACGGGCCAGCGCTAGGATGATCGAGAATCAGCACATGGGCTGGAATCCTCTGAGCAGGGTCTTTTATGTAGAGGTTATAGAACTTGGCGGCCTCTGTCCCCCACCTGTCCTGCAGGAAGCCGAAGCTCGCTATGATCAGAGGTTTCGGATCTGCATTACCGTCATTATATTCGAAAAACAGTCCTCCGACCTTTGTGCCGTCCCCAAGAACCATATCGAATGGGGTGCCCCCGTGCGAGCCTTTCCTGTCAAGACCTTTCAGAGGTTTCAACGGATTGAACGTACTGCTGGAGATCATTGTGGAAAGGACCCCGGATCTTCCGAGCAGCGTGAATGTTCCCGATGTCGGCTTCACGGCACGAAGCACCTGCTCTCTTCCCGAAGGCATGACTTTATCTTTCATTTCAGACTGAACACCGCAGCAACCATACACGAGCAGCACAACCACCATGGCAAAGACAAGCCTATACATGATGACCCTGCAAGAAGCCGATCCCATTAATAACCCTCTCCTATGCCGGACAAACCTTCTGCTTTATAATGCGGGGATGCAGCTGTTATAAAGCACCACATGTTTTTGTTATCGTCTACAGGGAGGGAAGGAAAGGCGGTCGGTATGGAATCCTTCTGCGTTGTCGAGCCGGTGGCACGAACCTCCAGGGTGTATGTTCCCCCTGTCAAGGGAGTTGGGCAGTCGGCCTCCCACAGATACGGATAGGAGGCGTGACCGGCATCAACTTGTGTCATGGGCTGCCACATCCCCTGGCTCTTCATGAATTCACTGATAACACCCAGACCGCCCTGGACGAACTCTCCTCCGCTGTCGAGCAGCTGATACATCCTGTATTCGACCGATGTCACCGGAACTTTGTCAAAGACAAGGGCCCTGACAGGAGCGGTATCCCCGCTGAGATCAACGACCCCTGTAGTGTAAGGATTGTTTTTCATTCCCAGGTTTTTGTCCAGGGGGGCTGTAATGATTACGGCAGGCCACACTCCCAGGGTATGTGAGGTGGTCGATATCCCGTTACAGTCAATGGCCACGATACTGTAATGATCGGCATCGGATTTTGTCAGGGATCCAACATTGAGGTATATTGTTCCCATGGTCATGTCTCTGACAAAGAACTCCTCCCGGTAGATGTGGCTGTGGCCATAGCCATACATGAGGACATCATAAGATTCCATCAGGGAGACAAACTCATCCGCCCCAGAGCGAAGCGCCGTTTCTGTCCATTCCTGCGCATCCCTTAAGGCCCAGTCTCTCAAGTCTGGCGAGCGGGTGTCAATGGCATGGTGACCGAAGATCATGGTAAGATCCGCGTCACTGTTTGCCACGAGCTCATCGTTGATATATGTGAGTTCAACATGGTCCAGCCCGGCATTGTCGCCGTAATAGGGAGGCGCCAGGCTGAACTGTGCACCGTCATTACCGCAGGTATTGACGCCCAGGAAATGATATGTCCCGAAACCTAAGTCCTCCCTCCAGGAGAACTGAGTCTGGCCGGTAGCTGAACCCTGAAGGGAATACGCGAGGTAGTAGTCAAAATTAGCATCACTGTAATGGTCGTGGTTTCCGGGCAGATCATAATAAATATCCGGGGTCACCCCGCTTGCATCCACTATCGCTTTGTATTGCACCCATTCTTCCAAGTGCGGGCCGTCAGGGTAGATATCCGTATCCCAGTTCGTCGAATCGGTGAGGTCTCCTGTGTTGACGATAAACAAAGGGTTTATCACATCCCTTGCTTCATCGAGAAACCACAGGAGATTCTCGCTTCCCGAGTAACCATGGGCCCCGATATGAATGTCGGAAATGATCGCAAACCAGAAAATCCTGTCGTTTTCTGCACTGTAGTACGCAGACCCTGGACTGCCTGAGTGCAAAGGAAAGGCAGCAATCAACATCAGAAAAAGCGGCAAGACTGCAGAAAAGGCTATCCGCCATCTTGTGCCTTTTCTGAAAAATGCAGGCCCGACTATTTTGACATCCACTGACCGGCTCCGTGTATTTCGGTCTGTATCTGATCGCGACATATCCCTACCAGTGACATCCGATGATCGTACCAACATGCCACCCCCCTGCATCGCCGTTTATATCGAGCAGATTGACCCTGGCCTTTGTCCACCGGGCGTCGACCCCAATATTGAGGTGTTCTCTGAGCGTGAAGTACAGACCGACATCGGCCCATACGCCGTACGCGTTGTCATCCTGCGAATAATCAACCCCGAGCAAATGCGTCTTGATCTCGGCGTTGACAACCGCAAGCCCGCCTCCGATAAAAGGCCGGACATTGCCGAAGACATGCCAGATCTTACGGATACCCACATTCAATTCAGCAGTCTTCGAGATCGATGTGGAATCGAATACCCCTACGTTCACCATGTGAACGTTGAGTCTTTCTTTGTCCTTTGAATACAGGAAATCGACAGCGATGCTGAACGGAATCCGTGCGTGCTTGACATCAATGAGAACACCGCTTTCCCTGGTCCTGTTGACCGGCTCCCAGTATTGATCCTTGAGAATCTTCGTGCCGAGGAAGAAATGAACATTGCCTGACCAGTCACGACTGTCGCGGCCTTCCTCAGCCTTTGCCATGCCAGGGGCAGACATGAAAAGGCAGATCACGAACACCATCGCCATCATTTTCATGATGCATCGTCCTGAAACATATCCCATCATGAAACCCTTAAAAAGAGGTCCATCGGTATGAATCTCAATAACTTTTGCATGGTCTTTTTCATACCTGCGCCTTCGATACCGGTTCTGTTTTCCGACACAAACTGAACCACATCGCAGCAAGCTTTTAGGGGTATCATAGAAGCATTTTTCCTGCTCCCCCCCCCACTGTTATCCTCTCCCCCGGAGGGAGAGGATACTAGGTGGTCCACAACAACCTCACCGGGTATCATCTATTCAATTCAGGAATCCCGGTCTGTGCGCAATTAAAATACCCCGCCCAGCTGCAGCCCTGCCCGCCAGTTGCTTAACGGGAAATTGTAGCCTGAGGCCTGGTCCTTGAAAAACTGCGTCACCTGATACTTCCCGTTGAGGCCGACAGTAAACCAGTGCTACTTGAATGTACGGTCTGCAAAGACCTGCCCGCCGAAGAGCCATTCAGATTCTTCTCTGCTGTTGACAGTGACGCCATAATTTGTCCCGCCTATATCGACCCAGTCTCTTGTTTCAAACTCGACAAGGGCTCTATTGTAGGAAATCCCGGTCCCCACATCCACGACGAAGAACCGGCTGATATCCTTTGCATATTTTACATTCAGCTCCATAAAGGTAATATCTGCGCTCACCTCGTCCTTCTGGACAGATAACAAGGCATGAATGATGCCTGAAAAAAGATCGGCAGATGATACCGAAGCTGTCCCGATCTCACCCCCGAGGTAAATATTGTCCGTTACCTTGCCGTAGGCCTCGATGCCTGCATAGACTGTCGCGTCGTCATTTATCTCCTCAAAAAAATCATGGGAGAACGAGATATAATCCAGTTTAACTGCAAAATTGGCATCTCCAAGAAGAACCCTTTCTTTCGCCTGTATGACGGCAGGCGTCATCACGAAAACAACACCTATTGCAAACAGCAACCATCTTTTCATGATATCCCCCTCTCAACACATCATTAAACCGCAACCGCTGAAAACTCACAGTTTCTTGATCTCACACCATACTCAAATACCATGGATACAGGTCAATTTTCGAGCTGGAGCCCAGTGTGACCGCAAATCACAGTATATTCAACGAGTGTTTAAGATGAACCGCCTCAAAAGAAATTCTTTATTACACATCACTACTGTCCAAAATAAATCAGATCACGATATTGGCATAAAGTAAATCAGGAAGTTACGTTTTTTTATCATCAGTT
>OMKS01002612.1_pt1 | contig 14909 bp, 13 predicted proteins | sample 1674721 | NCBI WGS metagenome assembly OMKS01 (sample SAMN06264996, study PRJEB25208) | sediment metagenome | isolation source: hot spring sediment | place: USA: California | collected 2014-09-02
TCGTCGGCAGCGTCAGATGTGTATAAGAGACAGGTATATCCTACTAATGTTATAGTTTGGAGGATAACCGAACCGTCGCTGAAAATTAAATATCCGTCAGATGGTATCATATTCTTGATAAAAAGTGATTGCGAATAACGCTTGATAAATCAGGGGCAAATCCGCGATCTCGTTCATCGAAAACAGGTGATTTGCTGTTCATACATCATCGCTGGAGATGTCGCGGCGTTGTTGCAATCCGTTAAGTATTTATTTTATTATTTGATTAGCGATATATTAAAATAGCATTTTTAGAATAAAAAGCAAGTAAATTTTAATATCACCCCTGAAAATCCCTGATTAGAACTCTCTGATCAATTTCATCCTTGCTTTTTACATTTTTTTTGATAACTTTTGAATAAAATACCGGCTCAGGTGTATCATTCTGTGATGAGTGAGAACAGTGATGAAAAGTGAATCATTTGATGAGCAAACAACTATTCTTTTATGCCAGAAAGGCGATAAAGAGAGCTACGGGATCCTGGTTGAAAAATATATGAAGCGAGCCTATTTCAGCGCGCTGGGGTTAGTGGGTAATCATGAATATGCCCTTGACTTGTCGCAGGAGGCTTTTATCCGAGCGTATCGCTCAATTAGAAAGTTGGACCCCGAGCGAAAATTTTATACCTGGTACTATCAAATCCTGCGCAACCTCTGCTTCAATTACCTTCGCGACCGATCGCGGAGAGCGCGCCCCTTTTCGGAACTGAGCCAGAGACAACTGGAACAAATCGCTGATGATGAAGGCGATGTGATAGTCAGCTTGGAAAAGGATCAATTGAAAGATCGATTGTGGGAAGCGCTGGAAAAATTAAAACCAGACGAAAAAGAAATCATTTTATTGAAAGATTTTCAAAACCATTCTTATAAAGAGATTGCTGAAATTTTGGAGTGTCCGACAGGGACGGTGATGTCCCGGTTATATTATGCGAGAAAATCGCTGAAAGCGAAACTGGAGAAATATGTCAATTGTCAATAACAACGCCGTCGCCGAAAAAGAGCGGTTTTATTGTCTGCTCATGGGTGCGATTGACGATGAATTGTCAGCAGAACAAGCTACTGAGTTTCATGAAATCGTGAGCAAGAATTCGGAATGTCGGCGGGAATGGCAGAACTATCAAAAATTGAAGGAGGTTACAAAAACCATGAAACTAAAATCTCCCCCAGCAGAAGTATGGGACAGCTACTGGAAAAATGTTTACAACCGCATCGAGCGCGGTATCGGCTGGATTGTCTTTTCCATCGGCGCCGTAATTCTGATTACTTACGGATTGTTTAAAGCGGTTGAATCAGTTATCACAGACACACAGCTTGAATTGGTTCTTAAAATTGGCATTATTGCAGTGATCGCCGGCCTGGTGATACTGCTGGTTTCTGTTGCCAGAGAAAAATTGTTACTAAGAAAAACCGATCCTTATAAGGAGGTGCAGAGATGATGGTGGTTACTTCAAGTACGATTGCTGGAAAAAAAATTGTAAAAACTTTCGGTCTGGTGCGCGGTAATACTATTCGCGCCCGAAACATCGGCAAGGACATTCTGGCAGGTTTAAAAAATATTATGGGCGGTGAAATTGAAGAATATACAAAATTGATGGGAGAAGCCCGGGAGCAGGCGATTGACCGCATGCTGGAAACGGCTGAATCAATGGGAGCAAACGCGGTAGTCGATGTCCGCATCAGCACCTCGTACATCATGGGGGCTGCTTCGGAAATTTTAGTGTATGGCACCGCGGTACTGGTAGAATAGCCCAGCGGAACTGCTGCACGCTGAATGCCAAATCTGCGCTGTGAAAACAACTAAAAATCGGATTTTCACAAGAAATCTGGTTTGTAGTTGAATCGTTAGAATAAAGCTGCAGCAACAATTCCGCTTTTTATCATTAATAATCCTCCGTCTCCATTTCAAAAAAAATAATTGACAAAGAGCGCTATTGGTATTATATTAAGGCAAAAATTTCTGACAGATTAATTAAAAACCGGAGCCGCTCTCATGGACATGATGATCAAAATTTCCTGGCACCACAGTCTCATGATTCTATTTATTGTTCTTTTGCTTACTGTTACTTCTGTACCAGGCCAAACCCGTTACCCTGACTTGTTTCCTGAACTGAATCAATACTTTTCAAACAAACCTCTGGGCGCGACATTTGAAAATGGACAGACAGTATTTCGTGTGTTTACACCCAACGCCGAAAGGGTGAAGCTGGTCATTTTTCAAAAACACGATGATCAACAGGGTCAGGAATTTGGCATGCAGCGAGATCAGGATGGCGTCTGGGAAATTTTTTTTAAAGAGCATCTTGCGGGTAAATATTACGGTTATCGTCTCAACGGACCACGGGATAAATTTAACATGTACGATGAGACAAAAATCATCGCCGATCCCTATTCAAGGGCGGTTGTCACCAAAAACAATTATCTTCATTCAGGAAAAAGCCTAATCATTGACGATCAATATGATTGGGAAGGCGACCGTTGGATGGAAACCCCGATTCAGGATTTGATCATTTACGAGATGCATGTTCGCGATTTGACCGTCCATCCGACGGCGGGTGTTGACCGGCCCGGAACCTATTCCGGTATGATTGAGCAAGGCAAGACCGGTGGGTTGGCTTATTTGTTGGAGCTGGGTGTGAATGCGGTGGAGCTGTTGCCGGTTCATGACTTTGCCAACATCGAAATTCCATACCGCGACAAAACCGCGCCGGTGCTCAATACCTGGAATCCGTACCAACGAAATCATTGGGGCTACATGAGCTCCTACTTTTTTGCCCCGGAGTCATATTACGCATCTGATGGGAATTTGACGCGGGATCAATATTGCGGCGTCGATGGCAGGGCTGTGCGCGAATTCAAGGATGTCGTCAAGACCTTGCATCGGCACGGAATTGCGGTGATTATGGATGTGGTGTACAACCATGTTTCACAATACGATTTGAATCCGTTTAAATACATCGACAAAAAATATTATTTCCGGTTGGACAAGAAAGGAAATTTTTTAAGCAAAAGCGGTTGCGGTAATGACTTCATGTCGGAACGGCCCATGGCGCGGCGGATGATAGTGGAAAGCGTCAAATACTGGATGACCGAATATCACATCGATGGTTTCCGTTTTGATCTGGCGTATTTGCTCGATGAAGCCACTTGCGAGGAAATTATTCGCGAAGCCAAAAAAATAAATCCCAATGTTTATATCATTGCGGAGCCGTGGGGTGATGGTTATGCGCCGGATTATTTTTCGCGGCTCGGTTGGTCTGCCTGGAACGATAAATTTCGCAATGGAGTGAAAGGACAAAATCCATTCGACAACACCGGTTTTATTTTCGGAAAATGGGAGCGGGAAAATAAGCCGAAAAATTTGAAGCGCTACATTCTCGGCTTCACCGTTAAAGATGGCGGACAATTTCTCCGCAGTGAACACAGCGTTAATTACCTCGAATCCCATGACGATTACACCTTTGGTGATTTTGTGCGACTTGGCAGTGGTGCAGTCAAAGCAAAAACGCGAATCCGTGACATGGAAAAACATGTTCGATTGTCCGAAACACAGATGAAGCTCAGCAAGCTGGGCGCGCTGTTCCTGCTGACATCACAAGGCACCGTCATGATTCATCAGGGACAAGAATTTGCTCGCAGCAAAGTCATCGCCAAAACCGACGCGCCTGATCCGCACGTGGGACAGATCGACCACAACAGTTACGAAAAAGACAATGAAACCAACTGGATCAATTACCGCTATCGGGAAATCAACCGGGAGCTGTATGATTATTATCAGGGGCTGATCCAACTGAGGAAAACTTTTCCGGTGTTGCGCAAAGCGCCGCGCACTGCTGTGCATTTCCTTCCCAATAAAAATGAATTCGCCATCGGCTATTGGATCGATAAAGCAAAGGCAAATGCAACAAAGGATGTTGTCGTGCTGATGAACGGCTATCCCAAAAGGGCAGTCCGGTTCAAGCTGCCCCATGGCGAATGGGACCTGATTGTCGATGAAGAAAAAGCCGGAGTATCGCCGCTGCGAACCGGACTGTCCGGAGAGGTTGTGATTCAGCCGACGTCGGGATTGGTGCTGATTAAATAGCAGCCAAACAACCATCATTCAACCGATTCAACTGTTTCAAAGGTTCAGCAGATGGTTTAGCTACCAACGGAGATAAAAAAAATCCCGCAATAAGCGGGATTTTTTTTGTACTCAAATCAAAAATAAAATAAAGGTGTTTTAGCCGGTCAATTAATTCTTTTTAAATTTATACTTTGCCGGCGGTTGAAATTCATTGGCGTCAACAGAAGTGGTGGACATTTCCAGCAATTCAGTGTAATAAGAGAAATTGGGTTCATCCTCATCTTTTTTCTCTTTTTTGACCGCCTTTTTGGCAAACCGTCCGAACATATCTTTTACATCGGTGATGTCCTGCTGCTCTTTTTGCTCGGCTTTATCGCCGCTGGTTTGTACATAATATTTTCCATCAACAACTACCGGATAGCCCTCGATCTTTTTGATTTCGTCCGCAATTTGGGATTCATCGGTACGAGGCGACTCCTGTCCAGGATTCAGTCCGCGGAAAATGGAAAACCAGTTTTTGCCCAAAATTGATTGTTGAAGCAGGTCCACATCCAATCCGATTTTTTCCATATAATTACGTGAGAATTGCATTTCTTGTTCGTGAGCTACTTGAATCTCGCCGGATAATGTTGTGGTCCAGACATCGGTGAGCAATCGTTGGTTACCCTTGTCGCCGGTTTTCATATTTTCCCATTCGGTTATCGAAGTCACAACATATTTTTTACAGGGAAAACCGTTGATGGTTTTGGACTCGCCGCTGCGCTCCACTTTAAATTCGCTTTTGGTAATCCGAATATCGCTGTCGCGTTCGTCCTCTTCTGTTTTAGCATCATCCACATCTTCGTCGCTATCGCCCAGCAGATCTTCGGACCATTTTTCGAGTTCAGACTTTCGATACTCTTTTTTCTTGTGATCCAATTGATAGGTCACCATCTCTGGCAAATCGATGATGTCGCCGGTTTCGCCGGAACGTAAAAACACTTTCGCTGCCAAACCACCGACAATACCCTCGCCTTTAAAATCATTTTTGGAGTCGGTTCGCTTTTTATCGGTGGTTATTTTTTCTGTTTGAAGGGTTGTGTAAGCGCCAAAGCCCTTAAACCGAACCGTGGACTTGCTTTTTTTGATGACGCCAGCAAACAACAGATTCGTCAGCGCCAACACAAGTATAATTGACAACAGTACCCTTTTCATAGACTACCCTTTCTCTTATAATTTATTTCAGAAACTGTTTATTAATGAGAGAGCTCTCTCAGAGTTTTACTGCAAAACACACAGCAGTTTTACAAACCACAAGCAGCGCTAATACCAATTCGCATGATGTGAATTGAAACATGATTTCATACCATCTATCAATTAATTTGTTCCGTTCTTTTCGCAAATAATCAGTGCAATGTTTGAAGCCAAGGGCAAAGGCCGCGGCTTGTCAAAATTATTTACAATCAAAGAATACGCCGCACCGGAAATGCACATTAAAGCTTTTGAGATCCCTTCTTAACCGACAGCATCGAGTCGATAGCGATAGCCTGGGAGTCAAGTGTCAATAATAAAAATTTAATGAGATTCCAAATGATTGAAATTACAGCTTAAAAAAATTTTTTGGGCAATGAGGCGTTAACTATTCCGAACCTTTCCCTATGCCAATACCGGCATGATTTTATGATGGAGGAGACGATTAAAGTGAATCTCTCCTCAAATCATGGTTATGAATTCTGAAAGGTTTGTTACAAACATTACATATTTAAATGCAGTATTGGGATTAAATATTTCAAATTGCATTTTTATTTTGATGTTCATTTCTTTTTGAGAATGCAATTAATTTTTTTTAACAACTGGACGTTTTTAATTCACTTTGATGGTCAATTTTCAACTAATTATGATTATCCGTGAAAAACAATAGTGTCTCATTAAAATACAATTGTAAAATTTGAAACACGTCTTCATAAAAGCGATTTTTCAAACATAAAATCAATATTTTAAACGATTGATCAGTTTTTGATTTATATATTAATCCACAATTAACGGACGAGCTAAGCGAATGTGCTAATTTGATAAAAAGCAGCAGTGATCGCAGACCCTAAGCCCCGATTTTAGCGCTGCCCAATTTTCACCCAATTCATAGTTGCGATTAAAATATTTCAACAAGTATTTAATGGTAAATGTTAGTTAACAATTTATTAACTTAAACTTTAGTTGTTAATTGGATACGCTTGTTCAAATTTTATAAATAATAATTAACAATTGTTACATTTGTTTACATCGATGGCATAATGTTTGCTTGAATTGAAGCAGATTTTAAGTAAATGTCATTTTATCAATTTTGGAAAGATAGTAATTTTGTTTTATCCACCTTGGTAAATCATACTTTTTTAAAATAATAAAATTTAAAATTAAGGAAAGAACAATGGAAAAGGGACAAGAAAAAATTTTAGTGGCGGATTTGTCAAGTGGCAGCCCTGATTCCATAGCCGATTCGATTAAAAGAGAAGGTTTTCATGTGATTGAGGTGACCGATGCAGATCTGGTAAAAGATACGGCAGTGGATCAAAAACCCAAAGCAATTTTAATCAATTGCGATGGATTTGATAGTCAAGTTTGGGAGTTGTGCAAAAGTTTGAAGGATGATTTTTATGCTCGCAAATCCACAATGATCATCATTTCAAACAGCAGTGATGAGAGTGACGTTGTGCGGGCGATTCAATTGGGGGCTGATGATTACGTAATAACGCCATTCAGCACTAAAGCGTTGATAGCTCGAATGAAGGCGGTGATTGATCGGTTGAATCGACATGAAAGCAAAAAGATTAGGGTGAAGGACATCGAGATCGACCTGGATGAACATCGGGTAAAAAAATCTGGCAAACCCATTGATTTGACCTATATTCAATTCAAACTGCTCTATTTGTTGGCGTCGCGACGAGAGAGTGTATTTTCACGGAAAGAAATTTTAGAGAAGGTCTGGGGCAGGAAGGTTTATGTGACCAATCGCACGGTTGATGTCCACATCAAGCGGTTGAGAGAAAAATTGGGTGAATACAAATATCCCTCGCAATATATTGAAACAATTCACGGAACAGGTTATCGATTTTTATAATGACTCATTTTTTCCTCCCTCCGAAGCCCCTGGCTAAAGCCGGGGGCTTTATTTTTTCAAAAAGCAGATTCGTATTTTTCTTTAAACTGTTTAATACTGAGAAAAATGCTGTAAGCAATTTTTTTCTGGAAGGATCGATCTTTTAATAGTCTTTCATCCTGTGGATTTGAAATAAACGCTGTTTCCACAAGCACTGCCGGCATAGACGCACCCCAGAGCACATAAAAATTTGCCTGGCGCACACGCCGATCTTGCAATTTGCATTGTTGAATGATGTTTTCCTGAATCATTCCTGCCAGGTCTTCACTCTCTTTGTTGTAAAGCGATTGTGCGCCTGCTGATAGGATGTACTGCTCCCATGACATTTCTGAATATTTGCTTTTCTCTTCATATTTGATCACCGAGTTTTCAAGTCGGGCGACTTCACGCGCCTCATCGGTCATGTCTAAACCGAGAAAATAAGCGCTTACCCCTCTCAGCCTTCGGTTATGGTTATGGTTGGCGTGGATGCTGAGAAACAATTTAGCGCCGTGTCGATTGGCAAACTCAGTCCTCTTTTGAAGTGGGATAAATTTATCTGTCTCGCGTGTCATCAACACATTGATTTTCAGTTCAGTTTCTAAATATTCTTTTAAATATTTAGAAATGGGCAATACTATATTTTTTTCATAAACTCCGCTTACTCCGATGGTTCCGGGATCTTTGCCGCCGTGCCCCGGATCAATAACGATCAGGTCGATTAACCATTTCTTCTTTTCGTTTTCGATGTTGACTCTGATTTCCTGGGATAAATCTTTCTGTGTTTTTACAGTAAGGAAAATCAATCTCGGTGACTGCAAATAAACTTGTTTTTCAATAATTTCATCGCGGACTCGAAAGCCGATTTGCGCCAATTCATTGGAAAGCTGACTGGTAACGACCCGCGCCACCATTCCGGCTGGATATTCAGCATAGGTTTTTGCCGAATCGACTTTACCGCCGTAAACATCCAGATATAGCCAGTGGTGGCGCGCCCGCAAACTCAAATTGGATTCATCAAAATCTTTTATGGTGAAAATTTTGATCAAGGTACCGTTGGTTTTTTCTTCGATCTCAACGCGCTGTATGTTTGGAGTGTTTCCGTAAATTGGCGAGAGTACCAGTAAGTTGTCGCTGAGCCGATCATAAACAATATGATCGCTAAACTCGGAAGAAATAATCTCCAGGAAAAAAATCGCCGGAACATAGAGCTCGTCGCTGATCAACACGGTTTCAGCCGGAAGCTGATAAATCTTTTTTTCAATTGAAATAAATGGGTTAAAAGGTGAAAGGCGAATTTTTTTATTATTTAGATGAAAGAAATATTTCCGTTGCTGTTGATCGTAATGAGCTGGGGTATTAAACAAGCTGGTAAATTCCTGGATGGAAAGATATCGCAAATTGTGCAGTGAGCTGGTTGTTTTTAAACCGGCTCTGACTGAACCATCGGCGTGAACAACGGTAATGGTTTGTCCTGCGGCGCTGTGGACATTCCCAAAAAAACACAAAAAAATAATGACTATGTAAGTCTCTTTTCTCTTCATCAGTTCGGTAGGCTAATTGTGCTGATCCTCATTTATTTTTGATAAAAGATCGCTTGCGTCTTTTAATGTTCTAATTTCCCGGTCGGTCAGGTTCTCATATCCAACTTCATTGATTTTGTCGAGGATTTGATCAACTTTTTTTAATAGAGTGATAGTTTGCTGTCGTTGACGTTCATCCTTTTGAGATTTGAGCTCGCTCTTTTTTTTGTTAAAAAAATTACCCAGGTAAAGCCGCCAGCCAAATTTTATGTATAAAAATCCGATTAGCATACCGCCAAGATGGGCAAAATGAGCAACCTGGTCCACAGCGAGCAACCCCATCATCAACGATATTCCGACAAAAATCAGCGCCCAGTATTTTGCTTTTAACAAAAACGGAAACGGAAAAAACAGCAATCGCCGATCGGGATAAAGCATCACAAATGCGATCAGCACTCCATAAATTGCGCCTGAAGCGCCGACCACCGACGCCGGTTGTAATAGCAGATGAAACAATCCGGCGCCAATACCGCAAACCAGGTAAAATCGGAGGAACTCGCGTGCTCCCCAACTGCGCTCAACCTCGGTGCCAAACATCCACAGCATAAACATATTGAAAAAAATGTGCCAAAAGCCACCGTGCAAAAACATATAACTGACAAATTGCCAGATAAAGAATTTATGGGTGATGTCATGCGGATGAAGAGCAAACCATTTAATGAGCCACCCGCTAAAAAAAAATTGAAGAAAATAGACGACCATGTTTATAATCAACAATTTTTTTACACCGGGCGTCAATCGAAAATTGTTAAAACCAACTCGGAATTGAGGCGGTTCGTTCGTATAATATTGCATTAGCTACCACGAAGAGAATAGATGGTTATGCCTCTTTAAACTGCTTTTAAAGAGGCATAACAACAAAGATGAATTATTTTTCCCTACCACTTAGCGAGTTAATTTTTTTAGTGGAATCCCATGCGAATCCCGACCCTGAAGCCAAGACCGGATAAATTGACCTCATATCGCACCGGTGCGCCGGCTTCGTTCTTTTTGTCGCGGCTGACTTTTGTACCGTCGTAGAAAACCTCAGCCAGAAAAGAAGACCGAGAGCCGACCTGATACATAAATCCAGCGGAAGCCAGCCATTTAAATCCGCTGTAAAACCGGTTCTGTTTTGATCCGCCTTCACCAAAGGTCTGTTCGGTACTGAACAACATAGCGTATCCGAGCCCGCCGCTTAAATAATAGTCAAGGTAACGGCCTGCTGGAAATTTGACATTCAGTATTCCATAAATCGGCAGAATGTTGGTGGTAAATTCTGCTTCGGTTCGAATTTCATTTTCCACGGTTCCGCCTGGCGAGACAGACTCGGCAATGGTTGTTTCTTCGGTGTAATTTTTTCGGAAATAGTCAACGGCGATACCAATATCAACAGACTCGTCCACCACCCAGGAATAGTTACCGCCGAACAGAAAACCAGCTTTGGCGCCTTTGGGATTGTAATAGCCAACCTTTAGTGTCGTGGCAGAGTATGCTTGAGCGAAAATTTGTGTCGCGGCAAATAAAACCAGACATAGAGCGATAAGAACGGGATGTAATTTTTTCATGGTTAGTTTCCTCCAGTTTGGGTTTAACCTGAACCTATTTTATTAAATATTAAATAAAAAGTCAAGTAAAATTAATAAAAAATTTTGATTATCGTCGAATATGTTTTCCAGATATAACGAAAAACCTCGCCGGTTGTTGCAACTTCTGTATTCGATATTTTGATAGCTTTGAAAAAGTATCTCAATATTAACATCAACCCAAAACAATAAACATTTCAAAAGGTTAAACGATGTATAAATGTGATTAGTTCTACCCGAGGTAGCTTCTCAGCGGGTTGCTTCGGGAAGCGTGTCGGAGTCTGCGGAGCGCTTTTTCTTTGATTTGACGAACCCGCTCGCGGGTAAGATTGAAATATTCGCCGATCTCCTCCAGCGTCAGCGGCGCTTCTAAATCGAGACCAAAATAGAGTTTAACAATCTTTGCTTCTCTTTTCGACAAGGTTGAAAGCACTTGTTTAAGTTCAATTTTTAATGATTCTTTTATTAATGTGTTGTCCGGGGGGGGCATCTCGCTGTCTATAATAATATCCAACAGACGGTTTTCTTCTTCCTGACTGAAGGGGGCGTCAAGCGAAAGATGTTTGCTGGATATTTGAATTGCATCGGATACTTCAAAATCGCTCATTTCCAGCAATTCTGCGATTTCTTCAGGTGAAGGTTCCCGCTCAAACTCTTGTTCCAGTTCGCTGAAAGCTTTTGCGATTTTATTTAGCGTCCCCACCCGGTTAAGCGGAAGCCTGACAATTCGCGACTGTTCGGCGAGCGCTTGAAGAATTGACTGCCGAATCCACCAAACGGCGTAGGAAATAAATTTGAAACCACGGGTCTCGTCAAAACGGTTCGCTGCTTTGATCAGTCCCAGATTTCCCTCGTTAATCAGATCGCCTAACGATAATCCCTGATTCTGGTATTGTTTGGCGACACTCACTACGAATCTCAGGTTCGCTTTGGTAATGATTTCCAAAGCTTCTTGATCTCCCAGCCGAACTCTTCTCGCTAATTCAACTTCCTGTTCAGGCTTGAGCAGTTGAACATCTCCGATCTCTTGCAGATATTGATCTAATGAATGCTCGAAATTGATGCGGAAATATTTGGAAGAGTTAGCCATATATCACCTTGGTAAAAGTGATGAAAATTTGAAGCTTAATATACTAATTTTTTCTATTTTTGTCAATATGATTTTACATCATTTAAGGCGATGAAATCGAAATTCTACAAACCACCTGAAGTCGTTTGTAGGTGTTATGTTTTGATAATTAGTGAATTAGCAGATATCTGCCAGCCTAATCCATGTTTTAAAAAGGAAACTATCCGAAATGAGGCGGCACAATATCGCACTGTAATTTCCAGCGCTTTGCCATGCCCAAAAATAAATTTTCAATAAATGAAAATTTCTCTTGACTTTTTGATTCATTTTTTATATACTTAAGCAACAACTTCAAAGGCGAGATTAAAAAATACCATGAAAACAAAACGTCTGATCCCCACATTAGTTTTATTCATCTTTATATTCATTTTAAGTCTTGCGATCTATGCGAGCGCTGTAATTATCGATTTTCGTGGCAGCCCCGGCACTAATAAAGTGACCCTAAATTGGTCAACTCTAAGCGAGTTAAATTGTAAGGGTTTTGAAATCGAACGCGGTTTAAGCACGACCGATTTTAAAAAGATCGGGTTTGTTGAAGGGGCTGGAAATTCTACCACCAAAACCGATTATCTTTATGAAGATAAGAATGTCTATAAGTCCAACATGGATCGAACTTTTTATTATCGTTTGATCATCGTTGACAACAACAATGTCAAAACATCACATTCGGAAATAGTGTCGGTAACGCCTTCTATTTCCGGCGCCCGCTACACCTGGGGTAGCATTAAAGCGCTGTTCCGCTAAATCGTTATCAGTATTTCATCCATCATAGCTTCAACTGACAACCCGCGGCTCTATTTTTTCAACAACAACTTGACAGTTTTAAAATGTAACTTTGCTACCTTAGCCAGCTCCTGTTCACTGTATTTTGTGAGAAACAGTTCTCCAGCCTGGATCACTTTTTGCGAAGCGCCCCGCGGAAAAACAATTCCGTATTTCAACGACATATCACTCAAACTTCTCACGAATTGTTGCCGCGCAACAATCGATGCCGCTGCAACCGCCAGATTCTCTTCGGCGCCGGTTTTCTGAATCAGGGTGATCGGTTTGGTGATATTTAACGATGTTTGAATTAAACTTTTATCTCCGAACTGATCACAAATTACCACCGAACACTGGGTTTTCTCAACTAAAATTTTTATGACCTGAGCATGTGCCGCTGCCAGTAGCTTATTCAAATTTTTGTAGTTTTTATAAAGCTGGTTGTACCTTTTCGGAGAAAACGAAACCACTGAATGGACAAATTTTCTGCGGATGATAGCGGCAATTTCGGTGATTTTTTGATCACTCATCTTTTTGCTGTCCTTAACCCCGAGTTGCCACAGTTGGTGTTCAGACTTGTTATCCACAAACACCGCAGCCACGACCAGCGGACCGAAAAGATCGCCCTTCCCCGATTCATCGGTTCCGATCCAATCAGAAAGGTCCGTAACAGACTCCAGCCCATGAATGCGCTGTTTAGCTTTAAGCGGATTAAGGTAGTTTTGTGCATATTCTTCGGCGTTCTTACCGCGAACCACCACTTTGCCTGATCGATAAAATGTAATGAACACACGTCCTTTTTGCGCCTGCCAAAAAGCATGCTCAACCGAAGCCAAAATAAAACCATCAGCTTCTAAAATTGGGCGAAGGGTCTGTTCATAATCAGGATGAAAACTGGCTGAAAAAACATTTTTTGACATGTATATCGGCTCCACTTTTTACGTTCGAGTTTACAAAACACTAATCAATAGCGCAGACAATATACGAACTTTCAAAATGACACGCAATGCTTTTCACAATGTAATTGTGATATCTCAATTATTAGGTGGAAATCTGAACAGATGGCTTCGATTTATTCTAAACAATCCATGGAATAATTTACTTAATTTTAAACATTTGGTATTAACAAGCTAAATATATAGCGATGGCATCAATAGACTGCCAAATTTTTAAACAGTGTTTGGCTGTGTGTTGCAGCTAAAACCAACGACCTAATTCTTCCCAATCCAATTCTCTCAAATCAGCATTTGTTCGCTTATTATTCGATCCGGTTAGATTTTGTGTTGGCTTATTTTTTGCAACATCATTTAGCAATAAGGGCTGCAGCTTAGCACTGCATCTTTTCTTTTTTTAATTTATAATAGGTTCGAAATGGGTTCTGTTAACCAATCGATTGCATCAGTACTAACCGACGCTGAATTGAAATCGATGCCATTAAATCGATTAACCAAAACTATTTTGAGAAATACCGACAGTCCTTATTTAATCGCAATCGGCAGTGGCAAAGGGGGAGTGGGAAAAACTTTGATCGCCGCCGCTCTGGCTTACCGCTTGGCGATTGAAAAAAAATCCGTCACGCTCGTTGATATGGACCTTGGAAGCCCGGGTCTTCATACGATGTTTAAGGTTCGCCCCGATAAAACAATCAAAGATATGATTCATTTCCCGGCATTGCCAATTGATACACTTCTCCACGACACAACAATGCCCAACTTTAAAATAATTTATGGGTCGCCGGATACCTTAGGATTGTGCGAAAAAGCCCAATTCATCGTCAAAACAATACTTAAAGCTGTTTCTAGGCTGAACTCGGATTATATCATCTTTGATCTTGGAACCGGAATAACCGAACATAATGTTAAATTATTTATCAACGCAAACCTCAGCCTGCTGATCGGAACTCCTGAACCGGCGGCAATTATTGAAAATTTTATTTTTTTGAAATTTTGCATATTAAAACGTTTGGAAGCGCTGTACCGCAACCAGAACGGATCAGGAAAACCCATATTCGATGAAATATACCGGAGCAAATCCATCGACAATCAGTTAATCAATTCAATTATTTCGAACCTTGATGCTGGCAATTGGACCGGAAGCAGAAACGATATTTTGAAATTTTATCCTAAATTCATTCTTAACATGGTGCGCGAAGAGGCAGAATTCCCGTATGCCCTGACACTGGAATATGCCTTAAGAGATATTTTTTGTCTCGACTTAAAGCAGCTTGGCGCGATCCCATTTTCATCAAATATTCGCAAATCGCTTAAAAATATTTCATTGGTAGAGATGAGTGACGGATCAGCGCAGACAGCGAAAATTTACCAAAAAATTTACAATGAATTGATGGTCACAACGATAGACAAACAGGCGCTGCCAAGCAGGTTCACTGTTGACAACTTTGTAACGCGCTACGACAGGGAAATTTCAACTGATCAATTGATTTGTTCTGCCAAATGTTCTTTATGGGACAGGTGTAAATATCAGCGTGGCGGATATCCCTGCAAAATTAAATACATCGGCTTTTTTAATACCAATTAAACCGGGACCTCGTTTTGATTCATATAAACAAAGCCTGTTTGAATGCCCGTTCAGACAGGCTTTTTATCAACAAAAATAATTTTTAATGGGACTAATATCTGTCTCTTATACACATCTC
>OMKS01002616.1_pt1 | contig 14901 bp, 12 predicted proteins | sample 1674721 | NCBI WGS metagenome assembly OMKS01 (sample SAMN06264996, study PRJEB25208) | sediment metagenome | isolation source: hot spring sediment | place: USA: California | collected 2014-09-02
GGATAAGTCTGTCTCGCAATCTTCAAAAATAACCGGAAAAACCATAAAACCACCTAAAATGTATTCAAATCAGAGAATTTAGGAAAAAATGATCCCGTTTTCGTCGTTAACGCAAAATCAGAGAAGAAGCTTTCTTGCGTAGGATATGGGGAAACAAAACCCGTAGCTGATAATGGCACCAAAGAAGGGAGAGCCCTGAACCGCAGGGTGGAGTTTGTTATAAAGAATAGGTAGAAAAAAATCCCTCGAAGTTGAAAAAAGTCCTTGACAATTCTCTGCTCGTATTTTAGTTTTAGAATAGTTAGTTAGTTAGGTCGGTCTTTGGCAATGGTGGCGGGGGTTTGCGGTCGGTTTTGAGGGTTTGAGCGCCGGTTTTTGCGGGGCGAGGACGGGATTGAGAGATTTTTGTCGAGGTTCGCAGGGTTCAAGTTGAGGTTCGGGGATTCAAAAGTTGCGGTTTTCGTTTTAGAGTTCCGGAAAATCGATTTTGAGTTGCGGTTTTGAAAAAAAGTTCCGGTTTTTTAAATGTTCCAACGGTTATTTTGATTTGTAAAGCAATTTTCTTGCCGTTAATCTCATCGAAGGGAAAATCATGGGGATCAAATCGAGAGAGCCGGATGAACTGAAGCATTCCGATTATGTGTCTTGGTTCCTTGAGTTTATCGACGCGACGCGCGAGAAGGAAATAGCGGAGACACTTGTGGATGCTACACGGAAGCCGTGTCATCGTGCGGAGCGCCTTGTTTTCAAGTGGTTCCGCGGGATTCATCTCGACCCTCAGGAAAAATGGTGGGAAGACACGCCGTGGGGGAAGAGCTCGGGCGAGGGCGAGCCTCCCGCGCCGGAGTGGCCGGACTGGCCGGGGCCGGTGGCGGGGTTCGAGGTGAATTTAATTGCGTTGCCTTTGACGACAGAAATTATCTTCTCGAGGATATTCGACTACCCGAAGTGCGTTTTGGAGCGCGAGCAGGAAGGGATGGGCATGTGGGAGTATATCACGGAATATAATTTGGAAGAGGAGGAGATTTTGCCGTTCCGCGACAATGTGCCCTATCCGGGGAAATTGCATTACCGCGCGACGCCGTTCAACGCCGCGGGCGAGGTAGGGATTATCAGCGAGGGGACGATTGAGGTGGTTTAGGGGAAGGATATAGGTTATAGGTTATAGGTTATAGGTTATAGGTTTTAGGTATTACAGGAGGGGCGGCTTGGAGGCCGCCCGCTCAACTTGAAGGATAACGACTTAGCTAAAATCAGCTACTCAGCGCCCTCCAGCGCCTTGCGGACAAGCTCGCGGAATAGCGGCGCGGGGCGTTCCAGCCTGCTCACAAGCTCCGGGTGGTATTGCGTCCCGAAGAAAAACGGATGCTCGGCCAGCTCCAATACTTGCATGATCGAGCCGTCCGGCGTAGTGCCGGAGAAGATTAGGCCCTCGGCCTCGAGCTGTTCCACAAAATCGGGATTGACCTCGTAGCGGTGGCGAAACCGCTCGCGGATTTTCGTTGTGCCGTATAGTTTCTCGGCGCGGGAGCCGGCCTTGAGGAGCACATCCTGCCCGCCGAGGCGCATTGTGCCGCCCTTCCGGTCGATGTTCCCCTGCCCCGGAAGATAACACACCACCTGCGCCTCGCACTCCCCGCCGTCCTCGACGACCTCCGCCGTGCCCGCGGACTCGATTTTGCAGACGTTCCGCGCGAACTCGACCACGGCGAGTTGCATTCCGTAGCAAATCCCGAGAAGCGGCACGGCGTTCTCTCTGCAATGGCGAATGACCTCGATTTTGCCCTCGATGCCCCTCGTGCCGAAGCCGCCGGGGACAATCACGCCGTGAATGCCTTCGAGCGCCTTCTCTGCGGTGATTTTCCTGTCTTCGATAGCGGTGGTCTCTATCCACGAGATATTCACGCGGGCGTCGTTTTCCGCGCCGGCGTGGATTAGCGCCTCGATAATCGATGCGTAGGAATCGCGCAGTTGCGTATATTTCCCGCAGATTGCGATATTGACCTCGCGCGAGGGGTGCTTGATTTTATCTACGAGCTTGCGCCATACGGTGAATTTCGGCGGCGAGTATATGCCGAGGTTTTTGTGGAGAATTTCCGTGAGTCCGTCTTCATCGTAAATCAACGGAACCTCATAGACCGTATCGACATCGACGCCGGATATGACCGCCTCCGCGGGGACATTGCAGAAGCCTGCGATTTTCGCCTTGATGCTCGGGTCGAGGGGGCTTTCGGAACGCCCGATTATCACATCAGGGAAGATTCCGCGTTCATTGAGGAGTTTCACCGACTGTTGAGTGGGTTTGGATTTCTGCTCGCGGACATTCTGCGGGAACGGGACATAAGTCACATGCACGAAGAGGGTGTTTTGCTTGCCAAGCTCATGCGCGAGCTGGCGGACGGCTTCGAGGTAAAGCTCGTTCTCCATGTCGCCGACGGTTCCGCCGATTTCGACGAGGCAGATATCGGCGCGCTCTATCTCTGCAATATGTAGGAAACGCGATTTGATCTCGTCGGTAACATGCGGGATGAGTTGCACAGTTTTGCCGAGGAAATCCCCGCGCCGCTCGCGGTCGAGTATCGCCTGATAGACCTTGCCCATCGTGAGATTCCACTCGAACTTGCAGTTCACGCCGATGAATCGCTCATAGTGGCCGAAGTCCATATCGACCTCGCCACCGTCGTCGAGGACGAAGACCTCGCCGTGCTCGATTGGGTTCATCGTGCCGGGGTCGGTGTTCAAGTAGCCGTCGCATTTTATCGGCACGATGCGGAGCTTGCTTCCGAGGAGGTGCCCTATCGAGGCTGTGGTTATGCCTTTGCCCAGCCCGGACAGCACTCCGCCCGTGACGACGATGAATTTTGTCTTGGTTGGCATTTGTTTCTCCATTGCAGTTTATTTTTTAATCTAAACATTTTTTTGAAAAACGAAAGGGTAATATTAATTTTTTGTGTTCGGTTAAGGGCACGGTGATTCAAAAAACACGTAGAACCCTGCAATCGAACTAATCGACACAAATTTTTATCTTTGGCCGTGAGCGAGAAAATATCGACAAACAAACATTGAATTTGCCTTGGAAATTCGATAAAGTAATGAAAACCAAGGAGGATCATGGAGCGATATCCACTGCTTATAGGCAACGAAGAGGTTTTTACCAGCGAAACAATGGTCGTTCGCTCGCCGTTCGATGGCGCGGAGGTGGGCGAGGTCTGTATCGCAGGAAAAGACGAGATAGAGAAAGCGATTGCGTCGGCGCATTTAGTATTCCCCCGTTTCGCTCGAACGGACACGAAGTTCCGCGTTGAAATTCTGAACAAGGCCGAAGAACTCCTCGGCGAGCGCGCGGAGGAGTTTGCGCGGATGATCTCAGCCGAGGCAGGCAAGCCAATCCGCGAAGCACGCGGAGAGGTGAGCCGTGCGCGGGAGACATTGCGCCTGTCGGCGATTGCGGCATCTGAGCACATGGGCGGCAAAGTCCTTACGCTTGACTCCGCATCAAACGGGCGCGACAAGTGGGGCTTCTGCCAGCGATTTCCCGCTGGGCCGGTGCTGGCGATTACGCCGTTCAATTTTCCGCTGAACCTCGCGGTTCATAAAATCGGCCCGGCGATAGCCGTCGGCAATCCTTTCATCCTCAAGCCCGCCGAGCAAACGCCCATCACGGCAATCATGCTTGGACAACTCCTCGTCGAGGCGGGAATGCCAAAAGGCACGGTCTCGGTGTTGAACGGCCTCGGGCCGTCCGTCGGCCAGCCAATCGCCGAGGACGACAGAATTAAAGTTGTCACTTTCACCGGAAGCCCGGAGGTCGGCCTTCTTCTGTCGAGGGTTTGCGGGATGAAGCTCACGGCTTTCGAGTTAGGCTCGAACTCGGCGGTCTATGTCCATCACGATGCGGACATCATGCGCGCCGCGGATAGAATTGTCGCCGGAGGATTCGTGATGGCCGGGCAAGTTTGCATCTCGACGCAGAGAGTTTATGCTCACCGCGAGGTTTATGCGCAACTCATCGACCTTATCCTCATCGGCATTCGAGTGCTCAAACTCGGCGATCCCTCAGACGAGATGACCAATGTCGGCCCAATGATCGACGAACAAGCCGCCCTCCGCGCCGAAAACTGGCTGAATAGCGCGATCGAACGGGGGGCGAAAATCCTCATCGGCGGCAACCGCAACGGCACGCTCTTCGAGCCTACCCTCGTTGCCGATGTGCCCGACTACTGCGAGCTTCTGCGCGAGGAGATATTCGCACCGATAATCGTTATCGAGGAGGTGCCAGACGAGGGCGAGGCCATCGCCCGCATCAACGACTCGAAATATGGCCTCCACGCTGGGATTTTCACGCAGGATATTAATTTGGCGAGAACGGCTTTCGAGAAAATCGAGGCCGGTGGCGTGATAATCAACGACGTCCCAACATTCCGCGCCGACCTCATGCCCTATGGCGGCGTCAAGCTCTCCGGCATTGGCCGCGAAGGGCCGGAATTTGCGATAGAGCACATGACGTATTGGAAGAATTTCGTTGTTCACGGCGGCGAGAAGGAGTAGCGCTTCCCGTTGCGTCCGCGACGGGTTTGCCACCGTCAAACCCCTACGGTGTTATATGCGATTACTTCAGATACACCACCCGCGCCGTGGCCCCGGCCCCTGTAGGGTCGAGGTCTCCTCGACCGCCATCGGTCGTTTCGGCTCCGTTCAACGACCGGGAGCCCCAGCGCGCCCGCACGAGATAGACGCCGGAAGGGAGGGATGCATCCGGTTGCCAGATGAATTCGCGGGTTTTAGGGGCGACGCCAGCGTCGCCCGTCGTTGTATTCGATGCGGGCGAGGCATGCCTCGCCCCTACGGTGCCGTCCGGTTGCCGAGCGGAGCCGAGGCACGCCACCCGCCGCCCCGCCACATCGAAAATCTCTATGCTGGTGGGCGCAGGACCCGCCCCCGCGCCGTCGAGGGCAATCGTCACCGCCGAATTGAACGGGTTGGGGTAGGCGGAGATGGCGAGTTCTTGCGGAAGCTCGCTTGCCTCGGCCACATTTGCCATATATCGCCACGAGACTGACCAGTCATTGATGACCGGGGCGCCGCCATCGAACGAGAATTTGCCCATGAGGCGAATCGAGTCCTGATGGCCGAGCCATGAAATATCGTGACCGTAGGGCGAGTATTGGAGGTCGGTGAGTCCCTCGATGTTCGTCCACGTGCGATCCTCGACGCGCTGAACGGTCAGCCGGAAATCGCCGGCAGTGCCGCTCTCGTTCCACCAAACGCGATGCCAAGACATGGCTTCGAGCGCATTGGCGAACCTAATCGGCGATGAGAAGACAGTCCATCCGAGGCGGATGTCGTCGTAATAGCAGTCTTTGCGCGCGCCTATGCTGAAAGCGCGAACGTAATACTGAAGCGCTAATTCACGTTCGCCGTCGTATTCGGAGATATCGAGCATGATTGACGGCGCATCGAGCGGCGTAGATACAATCTGATGCTCGAAAACGTTGTCATCATCGATGAAAACGCGCGCCCAAATGCGGTCATTGTCGTTGCTACCATCGGCATAGATGGCGAAGAAAAGGGCATTGTATTGGGTGAAATCGAAAACCTGCGAAATTTGTTGATAGTCGCCGCCGAATAGTGTTCCTCCGCCGGTGGAGAATTTGTAGCTGTATGCGCCCTGATATACCCGCTCCGTCGATTGGCCTTGATCGAACGAGCCGGCTATGCGGCTCTCATAATGTAGCCAGTTCGTCATCGTCTCGAGGCCTGCATCGATAACGGGAACGCCGAACTGATCGTCCTCGGTAGGGAACTGTATCGCGGTAATCGCGTCGCCGTGGAAGGAAACCCCCGCGCGCGAAGGCGACTTCATGAACTGCTCTTCCACGCGCTGGCTCCACATTATCGTATTCAAAGTAGTATCGACAGTGAAGCAACGCACTTCCGACCAGTTGCCGTAGTTGGTGCCGTCCCATGCCGAAACACGCCACCAGTAGGTATTCCCATGGACAAGCTCATGCGGGAAGGTTAATCCAAGCGTGTCGAACGTCCCCGACTCGACGGGGAAAGGCCCGCCCCAGAACCCCGGGTCGGAGTGCCGCGACTCGAGAGTTCCGAGGGGCAGGTCGAAATTGGGCGAATCGCTCCATTGGACGCGGAAGTGCAGGTCATCGTCGTTCGGGTCGTGGGGAACTTCCCATAGAAGCGTGGGGCGAAGTGAACTTGCACCACGGCCAATTGCCGCGTCGTCGAACGGCGCGACGAGAGTTATCTCCCTCGGCGCGTAAAGGTTCTCCGACACGATGTTCCCAAGATACGGCACTGCATTGGTCGCGGTCGCTGTCACAAAAATCGTCCCCTCGACTCCCGGCGCTGGGAAAACGAACGGCGATGTGCCCGTATGATAATAGCTTTCGCCTTCAATCCATACGCAGACGGACAAGCCCGAGGGCGAAGTCTCGACCGTGAAGCCCGAGCCCATATCGATGTGGCTCTCATGCGTAGCAGTGATGACGAACGGGTCCTCGGTGCGAATTTCAAGCTCCGGGTCGCCCAATGGATTGAGCGTGAACTGAAGCCAGCGCATCGAATTCAGCGTCATCGACTCGGAGACTTTAGTGATTTTCGTCTCCGTGGCGAGCCTCCCGAAGCCATGAACACCGCTACTTAGAAGCTTGCGATAGAATTCGTCATTAAATCGGAAAGACGAGCCGTGCGCGGGCGTGTCTCTCCATCCCCAGCCGTATCGCGAGCTTCCGAAGAACGCCGTCGCGCCGCCGTTAGGATTGCGAATGAGCGCCTCGGACAGACAGGGGTCAGATTCGGTGTCGAAGCCGTTGGAGTTGCATGCGATAGTGGCAATAATGCCTTGCTTGGAGAAATTTGTCTGCGATGATGCGTCCTCCGAGCGATACGATGAGCCGGTCTCCATGCTCCAGCTTGTGAAGCCGCCGTGCGTGGCCATATGCAAATGCCCGAAACCCATATCGAGATAGCCTTTGAACAGCGCAGGCGTCAGGTCGATTCCCGGGGATGAATCATACAGGCGCGTGATGTTCGGCGACCAATAGGGCAGGACGAATTCGCTCAACATGCCCTCGGTCTTCGCTTCCGCATCGGAGACATCGCCCAAATAGCTCCATAGCTCCACTCCGGAGACGATGAACTCCTTGGCGAAACCCGATAGCGGCGGGTTGACCTCGTATCTGATGGACTTTTCGACGAACGCGGAGACATGCGCCGGAGTCCGCACGCCCGCCCGCGCGAGGATGACGTCCGGGTATAAGTCAACGCCATCGCCGTGTGGCTCGCATGGCTCGGAGTTGCCGTTGGCGTTCCAGTTCGTGATGTCCGCGCCCATAAGGCCCGCGTAATACATGTCCGCGGGAAGCGTCCAGTTTGGGTCGTTCGGCGGATCTTCGCCGTTGACCTCGCAGAAGCAGTAATAAACGGGGATGACGGTCTCGTCGCCGCCCAAGAGCACGAACTCTGCGCCATAATTGGCGGCATAGTAGTATATGCAATTCTTGATTTTCGCCTGAAGGTCGATTCCCGGGTAGCTCGCTTGAATGTGCTCGACGGTGACAATCTCCGTGGGAACGCCCTTGCGGGTCTTCCAGCGGGCGAGAGGCCGGAAACTCTCCTCAAGCGCACTCGATGTGATAATGATGTATCTCGGATGGCTGATTGAAGCCGGTCTCCGGCGCGGGCGCAGGATGTCGGTCGGGTTAATCGCGATGCTTCTGGCCATCTCGAAGAACACCTCGCTCGGCGGAAAGGTAGTTTCGGGCGGCTCGCCTTTGCGATAAATCACCTCATACTTCGCCTCGGCGATGTAGCGCAATGCGCCGGTCGCAGGCGTATATCTCACCGGATTGTAGCGGAATACGAAGAATTTATATCCTCGAAGAAGCCCGTCCTCGCATCTGTCGAGCACGGCGGCGGGATATGGATACGGCGAGTTCGCAAGCCCCGCATCCATCTCGGTGAATTCCCATTCATCATTGGAGCTAACCGGCCTCTCGGCCTGTGCGGGATGGATGTTATATGACCCCGCCAGCGGAATTTCGCGCAATGTCCTCTCGCGAACCTCCACGAACTCGGCAGATGAAGGCACCGCAAGAAAAACCGTCCTCTGCGGAAGCAGAGGCGTTCCCGGCTCACCACTCTGTGAAAAATCCCCCGCAATATTCACGATATGCCATTGGCGACCGTCTGGAGAGAAAGTCTCCGTCACGGAAATCTCATCCTGCGAAATCGCTATCGTGAAGCTCAAACTGCTCGTCTGCGCGGATGCAAAACTCACCGCAAAAAGGACAATTATAGTAAGGAATAGTCTGTTTGGCGAAACGAAACTGCCGTTCATCGAGCGAACCTTTCGAAAATTCAAGCCGTTTTTAACTTGTAATAATACACATCGAGGGGGCTTCCCGCCACAATTTTTCAGTCAAGTGCTTCTGGTAAGTAATTATTGCTGGGATGATTTGGCTTCTTCGAGAATTCGAACGACTCTGCTCTCGCGGACGTTGAAGTGCTCGGCAATATCAGCAATGCTCTCCTCGCCGGACAGGGCGCGCTTTGCGATTTCCTCGATTTCTTCAGGCGCAAGCTTTCTTCTATACTTGCCCTTGGCGATTGGGCCGCCCAACCACTTAGCCTTTCTGCCGTAAAGCAAGTCCTCCAAGTCGTCGATGCTGATGTCATACTTGCGGCAGAGTGCACGCTTTTTGGCACCGTCGGCGAATTCTTTGCGGATTGCCACCACGGCGGAGTCCGGCAGGTCGATGAACTCTTTGGCGAGAATGAGATTATCGAGGCGATTGTTGCCTTTATCGCCGTCGCGATGGACAATCACAGTATTTGGATGACGCTCTTCGTTTCGGAAGGTATCATAAACAAGCCGCTTTACCTGAATGGATTTGAACTTGCCCTCGAAATGGATATTGACGACCATTTCGCCGGTCTGTTTCGCACTTTGATTGAGAATCACCGGCTCGTCGGCTTTGCCCGCGACGCGCCCTCTGCGCTTCCAACTGCGGACACGCCCCCAGTTCGAGACCTCATAGAGCGGCGCATTCTCGATAGGCCGCCAGACTTCCTCGTCCATGCGGGTATATCTGCGCTTGAGGAGGTTCTCTTTCAGTTCTTTAAGCTCCTCGCTCTTCTTCTTGAAAATATCGTGGATTGAGTCTTTTGTCATTTTGCTACCGAGTTAAGTGAAAAGTTCATTTGATGTTTTTCAGCGTTTATAAATCTAACAAAAATTAGCAATTTTGGTTCCAAATATCGCCGCGAAGCCCAGAACGGCGGGAAAATGAGTTTTTTCTTAGATACTTGAACGAATATGGCTTACCAATAATTTCGAAAAGGTCAACCTCGCAAATTGGCTCAATCATCGACGCTCGAACGGCATATCTGAGTTTCAGAGGGATTAGTTCCGCTAATCTATGTTTGCCTAATTGGTTTGTCAATAAAAATAATTAGTTCTATCGAAGGCTATGTAAACTCACGAAACCGTTTTGCATGGGGAAATGCGCTGTCGGCTACACTCTTAATATACCTATTGGAATAGGGTTTGTCAAGTCGTAATCGACCCTATGGCTCGTATCGCTCGAGTGTTGCATTTAATTTGTCTTCCGCGTGGCGCTTTTCCTGCGACTCGATGTATTTTTTGACTATCTCGATATGCGACGCCGAAACGCTGACCACGCCGAACCCGCTTGCCCAATCGAGTTTCTCGTCTCGCCCGAGACCGGTGATAAGCTCGCTCGTCCGTTCCTTTATCTCTCGAATGAAATCGTCAGGGGAAGCCACAACCGGTATCCCCGCCAGCATATGCACATGGCCAGGGAGCGACTTGAACGCGAGCAGTTTTCCGCCCAGCTCCTCGACAAGCTCTTCGATTTTGGTATCGACAAGCATTGCCGTCACCGTATGCAGGGCGTCCTTGCTCTCGCGCCCTATGACGATGTGATAGAATAGTTCTGCGAACGGCATTTCGCCTCCTTCGCTGTTTGCTCAAAGCTCGCCGATGAGTTCCATAAGCAGGGCTTTGATGTTATCGATTTCCTCGCCCTCGATGCGTCCGTGCGCGAAATATCTCGCCCTTAGCTCGCTGTCGATGATGAGAATGTTGCTGTCCTCGTCGATGAATCCGAAGTCGGCGAGCATGGTGCCGTCCCAGTCGCCATAAACGGTAATCCCGCGTTCTTTAGAGGCCTCGACGAGCCGCTTCCGCCATATTTGGGAAATCGGCCATCTTGCCTCGGTGGCATTCATCACCGCCACGCGGAGAACATTGCTCTGCACCGCCTCATCCTGCGCATGGTAAAACTCCGTGAGAGCTGAAGACAGCGGCCGATTAACACCCTGCGCACATCTCGACAGATAAAATAGCACTGTCACTTTGCCGTCGAGGTCGTCGCGGGTCAGCTCGACATCATCGCCGGAAACAACGAGAAAGTCTGGGATGATTTGGCCGACCTTCACGCAATCCGTGCGGGCTAATCCCGCGATTGCAAAAAAAATAATCCCCAAAAGAAGCGGCCTGCCCCGAAGGGAAGGGCAAAACAGTGCTCTCACTTCTTATACCCGATTTTCCTAAGGAAACCGTGTCTGCATTCTTTGTCGTCATCGCCCTCTACGCCCAGCGGGGACGCGCCGTCAATAACGCCGATCACCGCGCCGAACCCATCCTCGTTCCGTGCGACTATCGCCTCGACTGGGTTAGCCGTCGCGCAGAAAATATTGCACACCTCCGGCACCGCCTTCACCGCGCCAAGCACATTTATCGGGAAGCAATCGTGCATTATAATAAGGAAGGAATGCCCGCAGGCAATTCGCTCGATGTTCTCGACCGCCGACTTCGCAAGCCCCTCGTCGTTGCCGTCGAAACGGACGAGCCTGTCGCCGGACGCCTCCGAAAACGCAATGCCGAACCGCGCCGATGGCGCGGAGTTGACCATCGCTTCGTAAATGTCCTCGACCGTCTTGATAAAGTGCGCCTGCCCGAAAATAATGTTCGCGCCCTCGGGGAACTCGAGCTTGACTGATTCGATTTTCATATTGCTCCTTCTCTATCTTGCGATGTAATTTTTCCAAAGCCGCGTCATACAGCCATCGAGACGCTCGCCGAGTTCGTCTCCGCGTGCCGTCGTGACGTCGTCATCGTTTGGGAAAACCACAAACGGCACACGAATCCCCTTCACTTCGACGAACTCCGCGTCGCCCGCGGTGAACTCCTTCCAATCGACTTCGCGGTAAAGTGCGTGCATCTTCTCATCGTCGAGGCCATGTTCGAGAATGCTGTCCGGCCTGTCGGGATTGAACCTCCGGCGATTTTTGCGGAGCGACTCCTCGAAGCTGACATCAATGAACAATATCGCGGCCTTGCGGAGAATCTCCTCGGATAGATGCTTGTATGCGTATGCATAGCCCCCGTGTTCCGAGCCGCGGGAAAACTCTATTATTGCCGTGTAGAAATCGTGATAGTCCGCCATGTCGCGGATGCGCTTTTTGTATTCGAGGTTGATTCGCTCGACAAGCAAATCCCACATGTAGTAGTCGATGAAGTAGCCGTCGGGCGTGGTGTGGAGGCGCGGCTTGCCCATCTTCTCGAGAATGTCGTCCTCTTCAAACCAAGTCCACAGCATTGGGAAATCGTCAATCTCTTCGAAGCGGTCGATGTGGAAGCGATGGACGCGCTGTGGCGCGGGCGTTTTCTTGAGATAGTCGATAATCTCGGATTTGCCAGCGGCCGGGCGCCCGTGGAGCATGAGTATGTCGAAAGTCTGTTTCTTCATGTAGTCTCCTTTACGGTGATAAGCTATCGACATCGGCGCGCCGTGTCAAGACGAATTACGCTTTACGGAGGAAACTTATTGAGCGGAGCTTTCGAGCATAGCTTTCATTATATTAAGTTCGTCCTTGATAATCTTAAAGTTATTTTTAATTTTTTTAATTATCGGCTTGACATTGTTAATTTTTTGATTATCTTGCCAAATGAACGAAGGAGGTTCAAAAATGGAATTGAAAAAACTACAAGGTTGCCCGTCCTGCGACGGCGAAGTCGTCGTCACCGAATATTACTGCCCTAACTGCGACATCACAGTCCGCGGGAAGTTCGAGGCGGGGCCGTTCGCGGCTCTCACCCGCGAGCAGGTCGGAGTGGTCGGTGCGTTCCTCGCGTCCGGTGGCAACATCAAGCAAATGGAAGCGCGCCTCGGAATGAGCTACCCCACGGTCAAGGCGCGACTCCGCGAGATAAACATAGCGCTCGGCCTCGAAGAGCACGAAACCGGCGCTGACGACAAAACTGACATCCTCAAAGACCTCGAAAGCGGCGAGATAGATGTCGAGACGGCGCTCAAAAAACTGGAGGAGGAGAGATAATGGGAGAAGAAATCAAAAAAATCCTCGAAATGCTCGAGACAGGTAAAATCAACACCGACGAAGCCGAGCGTCTAATCAACGCGATAAGCGGCAAAAAAAACAAGGGCTTCGTTGTGCCAGCATCGCCGAAGATTCCCAAAGAGTTCATGATGAAGGTCGAGACAATTCCAGAGCAAGTCGGCAAGGCCGTATCGGCCGCGTTCGGCTCGGTTGGGACTTCCGGAGGGAAGAAGACATTCTCGGGCATCGACACCATCAAGGCCAAAATCGTCAGCGGCGCGCTTCATTTCCGCCCGGCGGACGGCGAACTCACGATTGACGGCACCGGCTGGCCGCTTCGGACGATGGCAGAGAACAACCAGCTCTTTGTCGATGCGGTTAATGCAGACCTTACGGCGAAAATCGCCCCGAAATCCAAAGCGTCGCTTAGCCTCGTCAGCGCGGATTTCGATGCAAAAGAAATCGACGGCGAGGTCATCGTCGAGAGCATCTCCGGCGATATCGAGCTTGATGACTGCGCCGGAAGCTGGAGCATCAGGTCGATTTCGGGCGACATCACCGCCGAAGGCATCGCGGGCGAGTTCGTCATCGCCTCGAAAAGCGGCGACATCGCGATGAAAATCTCCGGCGATGGCAGATATTCCGCGAAAACGCTCTCGGGCGATGTCGAAATCGAGCTTCCAAAAGGCAAGGCCGTTTCGCTCCAAATCGATCAGAGCGACGGCGAACGGGAAATTCCTCCGGAGCTTGAATCCGCAATCGGCGCGCCGCCGGAGAACGCGGACATTGTGCTCGCGATTTCGACGAAAAGCGGAAATATTTCAATGAAAGTCGAATAAAAGGAGAAGTCATGTTAAATAAAAAAAGTTATATTTACTTTCAGTTTTGGCTTGCTTGAACCTAAAAATGCAATATTTTGCAAAAGGTAAGTTAATTATTCGGGAGGAAACATGAACAACTATCGAAGCTTTTTGGCAATCATATGCTTGTTAACCCTATCAATCTCTTCGTTTGCAGTTACTAAGAATTTTACAGGCGCTGGAGGCGACAATCTATGGCACAACCCGGCAAACTGGGACCCGGTAGGAGTCCCCGATTTCACTCATGATGTCGTAATCCCTCCGGGCGCCTTGGTAGATTTAGCGCTTGAACCAGTGGTATTCAAGAATCTTCAAAACCTTGGCTTATTGGGGGACGCATGGAAATTATTCATGCTTGAAGGCATCGACAACCAAGGACGGATAGAGGGTCTAATTGATGTCCCCATAGAAATGATAAAAATCCCCGCCGTAGTGGCTTTGTTTATCTCCAACGACGTTGCTTCAGAAATCTATGCCCCCGGCGGATTATACGTCAATACCGGTAGCGGAGATGTCGAGAACAGAGGAGATATCACCTCCGAGGGCGATAAAATCTCGATTTTCTGGATGGATGCCCTCGGAATGGCTTTGTTTAATAACCAGGGATGATAAAAGCCGGCAATGGCGCTCCGGATAGAAATGGCGACCATGTATTCATTCAAGCGGATATATTCAATAACTCAGGCACAGTGCAGAGCGGCGATGGAAACGATATGCCGGGCGGATCGATGCGAATAGACGCCGAAACATTCATTAATTCTGCTACCATGCGAACAGGTGCTCGAATAGGTTATGTCAGTTCTTTTATAAATATTGATGACGGGAATGCCGAGGTGTTCAATAACTTCGATCGCTCAAAGCCTTCCTCCGCGACGACTACCGATTATAGGGCCGACCTTCGTATTTATGCCGACAGCATCGACATTTGCCCCGAAGATTCGACAATCACCGCCGGAAAAATTATCATCAGAGGACACAAAGTAATCATTCGGAACCTCCTCAATCCATCGACGATGTTCGGCGACAGCATAATTGACATCGCCACCACTAACCAGCCCGGTATGGTTGCGGATTTCTCGGGAACCCATGTTACTGGAAGCCTACATTCGAGTGATTTGATTCGAGTAATCAGCAATAATGTCATAGCCCCCATCGAGGGAATGAACGCGATTTGCGACTCTGACCCCACCCTGCTTGCTGGAGGGGCAACCTTCAACAATGGCCGAATTTTTGGCGTTATGGCGAGCGACACATCGGGTTCGGAAGATTCTATCCTGGTGCGAATTGCAAACCTCAGCTCCGCGCCAAAGGTTTTCCATTGGACAGCAAGCTCCGTTCGCGGCTGGGTTACTGCCTACGCCGACACCACCGATTCCCTCGACCCATGGGAATCTATTTCCGTCTATCTCCCCTTTTCCATCCCCACTGGCCTCACGGAACCCCTGACCGACACCGTCGCGCTGGAGTTATCCCTCATGGATCCTGCGATGGCGATAAACTGGGACGATGTGCTTATCGCCGGCATCCCTTCGGAAATGTTCATGGGCATCCCCAGCGACGCCTCTCAATCTTTGCCGAATGATTTCGCCATCTACGCCTACCCCAACCCGTTCAATTCGTCGGTGACGATTGCGATTGACGGCGTAGGGGCAATTCATGA
>OMKS01002618.1_pt1 | contig 14894 bp, 7 predicted proteins | sample 1674721 | NCBI WGS metagenome assembly OMKS01 (sample SAMN06264996, study PRJEB25208) | sediment metagenome | isolation source: hot spring sediment | place: USA: California | collected 2014-09-02
TCCATATTCAGAACGCTATCGTTTAGGTTATGCGTTAGGGTACCCGTAGTAAAATGGTTTATTTGACCAAGATTTATTGGCAGATTTACTTTTCCTTCGCTGAAAAGCATGCAAAAATCGGTTGCTAGGCTAATTAGGTTACCCGTTGAGTCAGGGTTATTAATCTTTTCCTTCGATCCTAGCATAAACCTATTCCTTTTCTTATTGAAGTGAAGGAATCCATGAGCATCAACAAGGGTTTTGTCGCTGTACTCTTTCCTATCGGTAAGTAAGCCAGGGTATAGGTGAATTGAGTCAATAGTTACAATGCTTCCAGATATAAGGTTAACCATGTTTAGGTTCTGAGGCGTTTCGGCTACAGGTATAAATAAATTATCGGGATCGAGCCTGGCTGTAAAGCTAACATTGCTCGATTTTAGCTGTGGGCACTTGTACAACGGTTGTGCTCCGCCTTTAAAAAGCCAATACTTTTCAATTGCCGATAGCTCAAACGAACCAATAAACCCAAAACGTGGGCTAAGCCTAAAGCTATCGGGTTGGGTTAGGGTTCCGCTAGCAAAAGTATTGCCCAGCTCGTCAACCTTTATGTCGCTTAGGAATACAGGTTGAATTGAGTCGTTCTCGTCAACATAATCAATGGTACCCGAAGCAAAATACTTTTTACGGCTGGGGATTGAAACATTGGCATCGTATATTTTGTGGAACCGATCGGTATAGTTTGCGGTAATTAGCGATTTTTTTAGAGTAAGCATTCTTTTTTTGGCGTCAACCTCAACTTTTTCTTCGTTGGGGTTAACAATAGCGTCGGCAACTATTAAGTAACCAACCGAGTCGGCCTTAATATTTGGGTTAACCAAATTATACTTGGCAATTGGCGACACGAAGTAGAGCGAATCCTCTTCGCGATGGTATGAGTAGAAGATTGATCCCGCAGGAATTGTATCCTTGTCGACCATGCCCGAAACGTAAAACTCTTCCATTTCAATGGCAGGTTGCTTAGATGGAGAGGCAATGGTAAGCTCGTTATCATCCATGGCCCAGGTAAACTTATCGAGGTATGAGCGGTACATCATAGGAGGTAAGTCGGCAAGTAGGCTATTGTCTATTTTGCCAAACAATCCTTGGCGCGACTCAAAATCAACCCAAACCTTCATCTTATCGGCAGTTAGTGCAAGCCGATCGGTGTTTACAACATCAAATTCAACGCTAGCCGTATCGCTATGGAAATCGATGGCGTTAAAGGCGTACTCGTTCGATCGGAGTCGAGCTTTTTCCATATCCATCAGCCCATCGCCAACAAGGCCTAAAGGCTGAAGAATTAGGTTGCCTGTAAGCAGTGCCTGGTTGCTAAATATTGAAAAAGGTTTTTTCCCCTTGTACGCGTATAGCTGTTCGCTAAAGGGGTACCATTTTACCAAATGCTCACCACCTTTTACTTGGGGGAACTGTATACCCGCGGTTTGCTGTTGCATTTCAAACCCTGTAGTAACGGCTCGCATTGAATCGGGGAAAAAGTACATATTGTCGGATGAAACGGTAGTCGATATGTAGGTTAAATCGCCCATTCCTCTGAGGCCTTGGTTGCTTAGGTCAATTCGTTGGAAAAACCTACCTCTGCCTTCATAAACGGCATATCCTTCTGTTGGCGATTCGCGCCTAAATCCAAGCGAGTTGTCGGGGCGAAGAACAAGCGTATCTTCAATGGGGCCAAGAATATCGGCCGAGTAGAACACGCCAATAAAGTTCATGTCCTTAAACTCGAAGTTGTTAATGTTCTTAAAGGTGAATGGGTAAATTTCGAAGTAAAAGTTATCGCGGTTATAAACCCCGTTGTGAATGGTTTTATCATCGTAATATACGAACGATTCCTTGGTACTTTGAAAAATTGGGTAATCCTCGTTCATTTGGAGTCCCGATTTGTTGTCGGGTTTGTCAATCAGAATTTTGCCGGTAATGTTTTCGAGCGTGCTCGAAACCTTGCGAAGTACCCGTTGCCCATAAAAGTCGAAATCGTTGGTTTGGTAATCGATGTTGAGCGAGTCGATTGAGCTTAGCTCAAGGCTAAAGTTGGCATAATCGAAGTTGAAATCTTTTCCGTAAAAGGTGAAAAGGCCTGCCCTTACAACTCCATCGAAGGCAAAGTTTCGATCCTTTTTCAGAATTAGCTCTCGGCGCGCTGGGTAAAGGAAAACGTTTTGCGAATCGCTTACCGATACGTTTTCAACCCCTTTAATGGCCATTTCGAGCGTGTTAAGGTTTAGCGTTACGTTGGGTACGCCCTCGGTAGTTGAGCTAAACTTGAGCACATCGTAGTCAATAAACTGTCCGCGCGCCCTAATGGCATCGTATAGTTTTGGAAGTGCTTGAACTTCACCGGTTTCAAACTCGTAAAAAACGTAACCCTCCATAGCAAGACGCATAACTGCAATACGAGTTTGCTCAACCGATTTTCGCATAAAGCGTGAGAATTCCTCTACGTTAAAGTTTTTTGATTGAATTCGCCGAGTAAAATTGGCTACGGCGAAAAGCGGGTGTTGCTCGTCGCGACCCATTAGCCTGTCAAACTCTTCCTCGTTGAAATAGTTGTTCGATTCGAAAAAGGCTCTACCAAGCGATGAGCCAATTGGCGCACCAAAGGTTAACTCGTTGCTATCAATTTGCCAACGAATTTGGCCAAATTTTATGGAAAAGTTATGGTACGAGCTTAATATAGGGCTTTGGGTTGTAAGAAAATCTGTAGGCGAAATGGTTACCAACCGATCGCCATCGTTATAGGTAAATCCGAGCCCAGTGTGAAATAGCGAATCGCTCTCAATTTTGAACCTAACCCTAGCGTAGTTCGACATTACGGTTTGCCTTCTAAAAATATAGGTTTTTGCCTCAACCCTAAGAAATTCTTTGTTGTCGCGTTTAATTTCAATTACTGCCGGGTTTTCGCGAGTTCCGCTGCCAACAAATTGTGAGCCTATCATGTAGTAACCACCATCAAAGTCAACCCCTTCAAAAAAGTTTTTTATCCTATGACGTTGCGTGTAGGTATAAAACTCGGGGTAAACAACGCTTTCGGGCTTCGATGCTCTTACTACTTTATCTTTTAACCGCCCCAATGCAGGCTGGCTAAAGTAGTCGAGGTTGGTAAACATTACCGAGTCGGCTTCGTACTCGTTACGCATTAGGTTTATGCTGTAGCTCGATAGGGTTGCGAAAATTTCATCTTCGGGAAAATTGCTTCGCAACCAAGTTACTTTACCTCCTTTTCCTTCCCATTTATCTTCGAGAGGGAAAAAACGCCCTGTAGTTGATTGAATTACAATGGAGTCGGTTTTGTTAAAGCATGTGAGGTTGGTTTCGGAAAAATCAATGTAGAAATCATCGGAAAAGTTAAGGCTGAAATTGTTGTTGTTCGCTTTCCACGAGAAGGCAGGATTTATAACCAGCACGTTTTGGGAAAATAGCGCGTAGGAGTTATCGGTGAATCGATTAATTTTTGCAATGGAAATTTTGTCGTTTGTGGCAAGGAGCATCAATCCTTCGAGCCAAGGATTAAGAACTTCTCGTATTTTTTTACTTTCAGGATAAAGTGAGAGTATTTTTGCGAGGGTAATAAAGTGCGAAGTGTTAACTATCGTTTTTTTTAGTAGCGCATTGGATACGTTTATTATGGTATTTTTTTGGTCAATTTCAAATGAAATGGAATCCTTATCCCAAAAATTAACAAAGCGCTCAAACATTGGCTTATCCTCATTCTTAAGGTCGTCTTCAACAATTTTCTCGAGCTGCGAGGTGAATTGCTGTGGGTCGTCGTCGAATTTAGATATTTTTTGTCCAAATGAGCAGACGCTGTTTGCAACGAGTAATACAAAAACAAGCGTTAAGCTAGCAATTGCATTGTTTTTTGAAAAAAAAGGGAGAGATTTCATAGCATTTGAATTATCCTATGGTTTGTTGGCTTTTTTAGCAATTACCAAAGCCCAGTTGTTTTTATAGTTTGTTTCAGAAATGAGTAAACCATTGTTTTGCGCTTCAGCTATCAGCGTTTTTACATCCTGTTTCAAAATACCGCTCATAATAAGTATGCCATTGTTTGCAACACATTTAACGTATTGCTTCATGTCGGCTAAAAGGATGTTCAGGTTGATGTTTGCCAATACAATATCGAAAGTTTCAGCACCAAGTAGAGTTGCATCGCCAAGAGTAGTGCTAATCCTGCTACACGCATTGGCTTTTACATTTTCTTTTGTGTTTTGGTAGGCCCATGTGTCATTGTCGATTGCGGTAATGCTTTTGGCTCCGAGTTTTTCGGCGCAAATAGCAAGAATGCCTGTGCCACAGCCCATGTCGAGCACATTTTTATTGGATAGATTGATGCTAAAAAGCTGCTTTAGCATTAGCCAGGTGGTTTCGTGGTGGCCAGTACCAAAGGCCATTTTGGGCTCGATAACAATTTCAACCTTATACTCATGCTTTTTTGGCTCATGAAAAGGTGCTCTAACGTAGCATAATCTATCGATAGCAATCGGGCTAAAGTTTTGCTCCCATTTTGTATTCCAGTTCTGATCTTCAATAGCCGACAGGCTATACGAAAGGGTTGAACTAAAAGTAGTAGCGTTTATTGTATGCTCAAGTTTTTGCCTATCGAAATTTTGAGATGGAATGTATGCGTTTAGCGCATTATCGCCCTCGGCAAAGCTATCGAAACCAATTTCAGCCAGCAATGCAGTAATAATATCAGCGGTTTGCTGGCTGAAAGGAGTAATGCTTATTTTTACCTCGGTATAGTTCATTTTACTGTGGAAACGATTTAGCAATGGCAATAAAATCATTTGCGCTAAGCGATGCTCCCCCAATTAGCCCACCATCAACATCGGCTTTAGAGAAAATTTCTTTTGCGTTATCAGGCTTGCAGCTTCCTCCGTACAGAATACTTGTTGATTGGGCAATTTCGTTGCCGAATTGTTTTTCAACTAGCTGTCTGATAAATGCGTGCATCTCTTGCGCTTGTTCAGGCGTTGCAGTTCGGCCAGTACCAATTGCCCAAACGGGTTCGTAGGCAATAATAACGTTTTGCATTTGGTTGGCACTGAGCTTAAAAAGAACATCGGCAATTTGCTGTTCAACAACGTTAAAATGCTCGTTTGCATCGCGCTCGTTAAGCTTTTCGCCACAGCAAAAAATTGGCGTAAGGCCATTGCTCATGGCAATATTTACTTTTTTTAGTAGGGTTTCGCCATCCTCTTTAAAGTATTCGCGGCGTTCAGAGTGACCTATTATAACATGCGTTGCCCCAGTTGAGGCTATCATTTCAGCAGAAACCTCGCCGGTGTATGCTCCCTTTTCCCAAGCAGCACAGTTTTGTCCCGATACTTTAATCCTGCTCCCAGCCAAAGATTGGGCGATAAGGGCTACATGTGTTAGGGGTGGAGCAATAATTAGCTCAATATCGTCAGGGGTTGATTTTGACATTTCGTTTACCTCGTTGGCAAGTTCAAACCCTTGTGCTGGGGTGGTATTCATTTTCCAGTTTCCTGCTACAATTCTTTTTCTCATTGTGTTAGTGGTTATGTGTTATTAATTGTTTTTTTTGAAGTGAGCCTACTCAAAGATATGAAAAAAAGTATAGATTTTTACGACAGCCTAATCCTTGGATCGAGCATTGTGTAAACCAAATCGACAGCAAAATTAACTATTACGAATACTATTGAAATGGTAAGTACCGATCCGATTACAAGTGGAATATCGTAGCTGTTTAGCGCATTAACTACCACGTAGCCTAGCCCTTTCCAGCCAAAAATATACTCAATAAACACAACGCCTGCCATAAGCGATGCAAACCAGCCCGATACGGCAGAAACGACTGGGTTCATTGAGTTTTTTAGCGCGTGTCGCCAAATAATTCTGCTAAAGGTTAGCCCTTTTGCCTTGGCTGTACGAATGTAATCTTGCGAAAGGGTTTCGAGCATAGAGTTGCGTGAAAGCTGAGTAACAATGGCTAAAGGCCTAATGCCAAGTGTGAACACAGGAAGAATTAGGTTTTTAAGCTGCAGGTTAACGCCTTCGCCCATCGGGTCAATCTCCCAAAGGTTTCCGGTAAGGTTTAGTCCAGTAAAATCTCCTAGCAGGAAAGCGAAAATCCATCCAAAAAGTATAGCCGCAAAAAACGAGGGAATACTCATGCCAAATGCCGAGAAAACAATTAGGCTTCGATCGAGCCAGCTGTTCTTGAAAACTGCCGCTACAATGCCAAGGGCAATTCCGATAGCTGTGGCAAAAACCATTGCCGAAATGGCAAGTATAAACGTATTGGGAAGGGTTTCGGCAATTATTGACGATACGCTCTTTCCGCTTTGGTACGATCGCCTAAGGTAAGGTGCTTTAAGGGCAATTGCTCTTTTATGGTTGAGTGGAATGGAGAATGAGACGTTGTACAGGTCTTTATTCAGAAAAATGTAGCTTTTAGGATTGTTTGGGTTATGTATTGAGATTGGCGATAGATCATTCAGGTATTTTAGGTACTGGGCTGCAGTTGACCTATCAAGTCCTAAATCGCGCCTAATGGCATTTAGTGATGCTTCATCGGTGCGTTGCCCCATAACCATGCGTGCCGGATCGCCAGGAATTAGGTTGAAAAGCGTAAATACTAACGTTACAACACCCCAAATAACCAGAATACTGTACAGGAAACGCTTAATAAAATAGTTTAGCATGGTATGCTATTGCTTATCAAATTCCTTGGCTTGCTCCCAAATTTCGTTCATCTCATCGAGCGACATGGTTTTTAACGAGCGCCCTTGTTTAATGGTTTTTTGTTCAAGGAAAGCAAAACGTTTCATAAATTTCTTGTTTGTACGTTCAAGCGCTGTTTCGGGGTCGATATTGTAGAGCCTTGCAGCATTTACCACTGAGAAAAGTAGATCGCCAAATTCGGCTTCAATTTGCTCATGGTTGTGATTGTCAATTTCAGTTTTAAGCTCATTAAGCTCTTCGTTAACCTTGTCCCAAACCTGTGAACGTTCCTCCCAATCGAAGCCAACCGCTCGAACTTTCTCCTGTATCCTGTTGGCCTTAATAAGCGATGAAAGTGAGTTGGGAACTCCAGACAGAACGGTTTTATTTCCCTCTTTTTCCGACATCTTAATCGTCTCCCAGTTCTTTACCACATCGGATGCGCTACTTACATGGGTTTCGCCAAACACATGCGGATGCCGGTAAACCAATTTGTCGCAAAGCTGATTAATAACATCGGTTATGTCAAATAGGTTAGTCTCCGAGGCAATTTTTGAGTAGAAAACAATATGAAGCAGAATATCTCCAAGCTCCTTTTTTACGCCTTGCATATCGCCTTCAATAATTGCATCGGCAAGTTCATAGGTTTCTTCTATAGTTAGGTTCCGAATACTTTCAATGGTTTGCTCTCTGTCCCAAGGGCATTTTTCCCTAAGCTCATCCATTATATTCAACAGTCTGTCAAAAGCTTCAAGCGATTTTTTCATTGCAAGGTGGGTTGAAATTAGGTTCGTGAAATTTTGCAATACAAAGATAAAAAATTAATTGTGCTTATTTGGTAAAACGCTAATGGTTGCTGAGATGGGGTTACGATTAATCAGTATTTTTTAGAAACTTGTTAGATGACAATTAGTGATTGCTATTGAGAAAAACCATCAAAATTTTTTGAAAAGGGATTATTCCCTTTCCTATATATAGCAAAGTGACGCTAATGCTATTTTAATCCGTCCACCCAAAAATTTACTCGATATTCTCACAATCCATCAAAGCCCTTTAGCCTTAGCGATAGCAAAGCCGATTGTGCGATTAAAGATTCGTATGGCAATATTTGGATTGGTACCAATGGTGGCGGATTAGTTAGATACAACGCTGAATTGGGAGAGCTTATGCATTTACAAAACATTTCAAATCATAATGGCATTATCAGCGGTAAAAGGGTTTGGTCAGTTCTTGTCGACTCTGATGGGGTTATTTGGGCTGGTACGTATGGCGATGGTCTTGTGAGAATTGAACCAACAGCAAAAGGGTACAGCATAGATTAATACAAGCGCAATTCCTCAAATCCCCAGTCGATTAGCAACAATCAGGTTAACGTTATTTTTGAGGATAATCAACAGAATATATGGTTAGGAACGGCCTGGTGGTGTAAAAAGAGTGATAAAGGATGATAATCCGAAAAACATCACGTTTAAATCATTTTTACATAGCCAGTATTGCAGGGTTTTTCCACCTACCGATAATTACGTAAACTCAATAATTCAGGATAGGAAAGGGCGAATATGGATTGGTTCCTACCAAAGTGGACTATACCAATTTAATGCAGAAAATGAAGAGTTTAGGCAATTTATTCCAAAGGTTATTGACTCGCTTCAGTTTGTAAAAGATTTAAAGTTGCTTTCTGTATATGGTTCTACTGCAATTTTAGTGGAATGATTTTAGGGTCGGAAGTACGAAGGCCCTCGCCTTAACCATGCAGTCGGGCAGGGAAGTTGGAAGGTTGAAGCATGTCAATTGTCAAATTTCAAATACTTCTGTCTTCAAACCCAAACCAAAGATTTAAGTTTGCTATAATTTGCATAGTTTCCACGAAATTGGTAGTAGAACCAAAAATGGTAACCTGTGGTTTTTTGCTAGTGCACGAGGCTATTGCAATAAATAAAAGTGGAAATAAGAAGTATTTTTTCCTGTTGATTGTTTTTTTGCTCCGAAAAATACGCCATTTTTTACACCTAAAAAACAGGTTGTAACGTATATACGTATATCTTAACAATAGTTAATGATACATTGTTTAGGTGCTTACCCATTTACCAATTTATCAGCATCAACATACCAAATGTACGCATCAACCTTTGTGTGCTTCATATCAAGTAAAAGGGTTTTGTATCTATTTATCTGCTTGAAATGCTCCTTTTTTTCTTCGCCAAATTTAAAATCGATAACTACTGCTTGGTTGTTGCGTATCATTACGCGGTCGGGTCGATAGGTGAACCCCTGCGGGGTAATTATACTTTGCTCATTTTTTACCTCCCAGCTGCCACTAAACCATTCAGCAAATGGCATTTTGCTTAAGCGTTCTTTTGCTAGCTGGACAATAGGACCAACTTTATCCAATTCAATTAATCCGTCTACGTTTGCTTTTTTTACAGCATTGGGTATATCGTTTATTGTATTTATTGAAGCAAATATCTCGTGCATTACCTTTCCGTGGTTTAGCGCCTTAAGCACAGGCTTGGTAGTTTTGCTGAAAAAATCTTTTGCTTCAATTTTTAGCCTCAGGCTGCTAAGGCTTTGACCAACAGGATAGCTTTTTATGAGCCAATAATTCTGATTTGCCTCGTTACTGCTGCTATTCTGCAGTTGGCTGTTCTTACTGCCCATGCTAAAACGCTTAAGCTTATCGTCGGGGTTTACAACGTTTTGCGCTAGCGGCATATTTTGAGTAGCACTTTGTATTAGCTTCGATACGGAGTCAATCTCATAATCGCCTTCAATTTCCTTTTTTGTTTGTGGTACAAAAATGTACAGCTCATTTTGTGCTCGGGTAAAGGCAACGTACAAGAGGTTTAGGTTATCAACAAGCTCTTTCATTTCCTCTTCGGCAGCATCATTTGCAAAATGGCTTTGGTATGTTACTTTTGAGAGCCGAATGGGGTACTTAGGAAGCGTATTGAATGGTTCGTGGGTTGTTCCAACCCAAATTACCGGTTGTTTGCTGGGTTGCCTAAAAGCCCAATTTGCATATGGCATAAATACAACGGGAAACTCAAGGCCTTTCGACTTGTGAATGGTTACAATTGAAAGTGCATTGGTTGATTCGGGCACCGAAAGCGAAAGCTTTTCCCTGTTTTTATCCCACCATTCCAAAAACCGGTTTACATCTCCATGTCCTCGGCTGGCTAGGGTAGCAATATGCTCGTGTAGCTCAGCAAGGTAAGCAAGTTCACCCTTGTTGCTTTGCAGATTGTACTTTAGCACAATAGCCTCAAACACCTCTTGCAGTGGCCTTGTGTTTAGCTTGCTAAGCCATTTTATATCGTTAGCCACAGCTTCGGGGGTAAAATAGCTGTGCCATGGCATTTGCTTAAGAGGTGATAACGATGCCAGTTCCTTTGCAAAAAGCCTAACGTTCACTTGGTTCTTGCTGTCTTGAACAAGCATTAGAGCCGAAATAGTAAACCGTACAAGGTGCGATGCTGTGAGCTTAAGCCCTTCTTGGCTAACAAAAGCAATTGCGCAGTTTGTGCTAGTTTGGTTATGCACAACAAGCATATTGGCAATGCGTTGTCCTTCCGATTTTGTCCGAACCAAAATAGCCATTTGGTTTAGCGAAAAACGCTTATTAAGCTCAAGTATTTGGGCTATTAGCTCCTTTGCTAGTATAGCGTCGCACTCGCTGTTATTGCTTTTTTCAAAGAAACAAACCTCAACATACCCGTCGCCACCTTCGTTTGTTTTGCTTGGTATTTGTTTTGTGTCCGAGTAGGCGTTTTTAATCTGTGTGCAGTAATCGTCAACAATACTTTTGGGCGAATCTTTTAGCTTATTGCTAATTTGGTTGGTGGCTATTTGCTTAGCGTTTTCAAAAAAGCTGTTGTTAAACTGAACAACCTTTGGTAGGCTACGCCAATTTTGGGTTAACGACTCGCTTCGAATGCCGAACTGTTGGAAATCTTTTTGAACTTCGTTGGCAAGTATGCTCCAATTCCCGTTACGCCAGCGATAGATTGATTGCTTTACATCGCCTACTATCATGCTAAAAAAATCCTGCGAAAGGCTATTTTCAATAAGCGGTTTAAAGTTGTGCCATTGTACTTCCGATGTGTCCTGAAACTCATCAATCATGTAAGTGTCGTAACGTGTACCAACTTTTTCGTAGATAAATGGAGCGTCGGTATCCTTTACAAATTCTCTAAGTAAATGCCCACTGTCGCTTAAAAGTAAGAATCCTTCTTCGCGCGATAGCTCTCTAATCTTGTTCCACAGGTCGCCAATGAGCGCAAGGTTTTCAAGGTTTTGTAAAACCAATTTGGCGGTGTTGAATTGTATTCTATTGCTTTCAATTAGCTCGACAATCCTTTTTAAACTTGGATGTAAAACGTTTGTAACTAGCGTTTGTATGGGTTTAAAAAGGTTCTCGTCTTTTAGTACAACTTTGGTAACCCAATCCTCTCCACTGGGGCTGTTTAATGCTTTATCAACTCGGGGCTTTTGGGTTTCGGGCAATTTTTTTGTGTTGCTACTCACTTCAAGGCAACTATTGAAAAAACCCATTACCCCATTTTTTCCATAGCTAAAATTGTCAACCGTTAGCTGCTGGTTATCTAACTCGTTGAATACATGTTTAGCCTCTTGGCTAATCTTTTCAGCGATATTTGAAATTATTTGTAATAGTTCGTCCTTTAGCGAGCCAACAAGTTGCTTGTCGGTAATTTTTGCAATATCGGCTTTGCTCATCAACCTAAACTTTTCGGAGAAAAGCTGCTTGCCAAGCTCAATAAGGGTAGTTCTAACATCCCAACTTTTGCCCTCGTCAAGTAACGATTGCCCCATTTGCGAAAGCCACTGAAGTAATTCATTCGATAGCGAAGCAGAATCCAGTAGGTTGTCGGCGGCTAGCTCGAGCACAGGGGTATTGTCAATTTCAATATTAACGCCACCTTGTACGCCTATTTCCCAGAGTAATGCTTGTATAACGCGTTGCACAAAGCTATCGATAGTGCTAATGCTAAAACGGCTATAATCGTGAAGTATTAGCGTTAACGCCTTTTTTGCCCTCTCTGTAATAATTTCGGCTTTTAGGGCTGTTTCTTCGGAAATAGTTTTTAGCATACCTGTGGCGTTACCTTTTGCTAGGTTGAAAAGCTCGTTAAGAATTCTGCTTTTCATCTCGTTTGTAGCCTTATTGGTAAAGGTAACGGCAAGGATATTTTTATATCCCTCAGGGTTTTTTAGCACTTGCTTAATGTATTCTACAGCTAAACGATATGTTTTTCCTGAACCAGCCGAAGCCCTGTAAACAACAAGTTGTGACATAATTTTGAAATTTTGCAAAGAGTTTTAAAGGTAGCTCATTTTTGGGTTTATCCAATTTAGATGTGTTAAAGAAAAAGGCCTTCCCATTGAGGAAGGCCTTAGGCTAAATATTGCTTTGCTAAATACTAGCTTTGCTTCAGAATTGCCTGAGCTGCTGCAAGGCGAGCAATAGGTACACGGAAAGGAGAGCAGCTAACGTAGTCCATTCCTACTGAGTTGCAGAACTCAACAGAGCTAGGCTCACCACCATGTTCGCCGCAAATACCTACTTTAAGCTTATTGCGAACAGAGCGTCCTTTCTTAACACCCATATCAACTAGCTGGCCAACACCAGTTTGGTCTAATACTTGGAAAGGATCAGCCTTAAGGATTCCCCTGTCGATATATTCTGGCAAGAATTTTCCAGCATCGTCGCGGCTAAAGCCAAGGGTCATCTGTGTAAGGTCGTTCGTACCAAAGCTAAAGAATTCGGCAACCTCAGCCACCTCATCGGCAGTAAGAGCGGCGCGAGGAACTTCAATCATGGTACCTACCATGTAGTCAATTTTGTCGTTGCGCTCGGCAAAAACTTTTTCCGCTACTTCGCGAACTATTTTTTCCTGATTCTTAAGCTCGTTTACGTTTCCAATTAATGGAATCATAATCTCAGGGAATGTTTCAATGCCCTTTTTCTTAAGGTTAAGAGCAGCTTCGATGATAGCGCGTGCCTGCATCTCGGTAATTTCAGGATAGGTAATGCCTAAACGGCAACCACGATGACCTAGCATTGGGTTAAACTCGTGTAGCGATTCAACTTTTGCTTTTACCTCCTCAGGAGAAATACCAAGCTCTTTTGCCATTTCTTTCTGATTAGCCTCTTCGTGAGGAACAAACTCGTGTAGAGGAGGATCGAGCAAACGAACGGTAACGGGCAGTCCCTGCATTGCTTCGAAAATTCCCTCGAAGTCTTCGCGCTGAATAGGTAGAAGTTTTTCAAGACCTTTTCTGCGTCCAGCTTCGTCGTTGGCAAGAATCATTTCGCGCATAGCTTTAATCCTGTCGCCTTCGAAGAACATATGCTCGGTGCGGCAAAGTCCAATACCTTGAGCTCCAAATTCTCGAGCTACTTTACTATCGTGGGGAGTATCGGCATTGGTGCGAACTTTCATGCGCGAGAATTTGTCGGCTAGCTCCATAAGCTTGGCAAAATCGCCGCTAAGTTCAGCTGCCATTGTTTTTACTTTGCCATCGATTACTTGGCCAGTAGAGCCGTTAAGCGAAATCCAATCACCTTCTTTGTAAACATTACCATCAATGGTCATGGTACGAGCTCTGTAGTCAATTTTAACAGTTCCAGCACCAGAAACGCAGCATTTACCCATACCGCGAGCAACAACTGCTGCGTGCGAGGTCATACCGCCACGGGCGGTAAGAATACCTTGCGCTATGTTCATACCCTTAAGGTCTTCGGGCGATGTTTCAACACGTACAAGGATAGTATGTTTCCCTTCGGCAGCCCACTGCTCAGCATCCTCTGCAAAGAAAACAATCTGACCGGTAGCAGCGCCAGGCGATGCAGGTAGTCCTTTTGCAAGAACTTTAGCGCTGGCTAGCGCTTCGGTATCGAAAACGGGGTGAAGGAGTTCATCAAGTTTCTCAGGCTCAATGCGAAGAACCGCTGTTTTCTCATCAATCATGCCTTCGGTGAACATTTCCATAGCAATTCTAACCATAGCAGCACCGGTACGCTTACCGTTACGGGTTTGCAGCATCCAAAGTTTACCATCCTGTATGGTGAACTCAATGTCTTGCATGTCCTTGTAGTGCTTCTCAAGGTTATTTTGTATGGTGAAAAGTTCTTTGTATACAGTTGGCATGGTTTCTTCGAGCGATGGGAATTTTGCTTTTCTTTCCTCTTCGCTAATACCCTGGAGTTTTGCCCAACGCTGTGAGCCTTCAAGTGTAATTTCTTGTGGAGTACGAATACCTGCTACTACATCTTCGCCCTGAGCATTAATAAGGTACTCACCGTTGAAAATGTTTTCACCAGTAGCCGCGTCGCGGGTAAAGGCAACACCAGTGGCAGAGTTGTCGCCCATGTTACCAAAAACCATTGCTTGTACGTTAACAGCAGTACCCCATTCAGCAGGAATTTTGTTTAGCTTACGGTAAAGGATTGCCCTTTCGTTCATCCAGCTATTGAAAACAGCCATAACCGCTCCCCAAAGCTGTTCCCATGCGCAGGTTGGGAAATCTTTACCGGTTTTATCCTTAACCGCTTTTTTAAAACGGGTAACCATTTCTTTAAGATCATCTACAGAGAATTCGGTGTCTAGATTTACACCTTTTTCCTCTTTCATTTGGTCGATAATCTCCTCAAAAGGATCGTGATCTTCTTTTGATGCGGGTTTCAAATCGAGCACAACATCACCATACATTTGTACAAAACGGCGGTAGCTGTCCCATGCAAAACGTGGGTTGTCCGTTTTCTTTGCCAAACCTTCAACCACTTCGTCGTTTAATCCAAGGTTGAGGATAGTATCCATCATACCAGGCATTGAGGCGCGAGCACCTGAACGAACAGACATAAGCAAAGGGTTTTCCTTGCTGCCAAACTCGGTTCCCATAATGCCTTCAATCTTTTTTATTGCTGCTTCAACTTCGGGCTTAATAAGCTCAACGGTTTTATCTTGTCCAAGCTTGTAATACTCGGTACAAACATCGGTTGTAATGGTAAAACCAGGAGGTACAGGTATTCCAATTAGGTTCATCTCAGCAAGGTTGGCTCCTTTGCCACCAAGCAGCTCTTTCATCTTTCCGTTACCATCGGCTTCCTTGTTCCCGAAGGTGTAAACACGTTTTACGTTTGACATCGTAAT
>OMKS01002619.1_pt1 | contig 14893 bp, 7 predicted proteins | sample 1674721 | NCBI WGS metagenome assembly OMKS01 (sample SAMN06264996, study PRJEB25208) | sediment metagenome | isolation source: hot spring sediment | place: USA: California | collected 2014-09-02
TTCGTCACCAATGCAGAATCGGGCGGCGCGCTGCACCTGCTGGCCTTCATCCAGGACCCGGCGCGCTGGACGCTGGTTTTTCGCCTGCTGCGGATGCAGGTGGGATGGATAGGTTTGACACTGGCAGCGATGGGCTTGGGCGGATTTTTGCTTAACAGAAGCACACTGTGGGGATCGCGGCTACGCATGTTGGGCATAGGGACCTTACTCACCTTTGGCGCGTGGATGTGGTTCAACCTCAGCTTTTACGTCGCCGACCCCGACTACTCCGCCTTCCTCATCCCCGGCCACGTCATCCTCATCTTCTGGCTAGGTGCAGCGAATGAGCGAATAGGCGAATGGGTGAATAGGCTCGTCACGCCTCACGCCTCACGGCTTATGTTTCACGCGCTCATCACGCTGTTGGCGTTGCTGCCGCTGAGCCGGTTGTGGATTACCGGGCCGGCGCTGGATACGATTGCAGAAGGACGTACAGACGAAGCGTGGGGACGGTATGTCCTGCAACAACCGCTCGCTGCCAATGCGGCGATCCTTGCCGACAGTGAGAAATTCCCACCGCTGTACTACCTGCAACACATCGAGGGCTTGCGCCCCGATCTGGACCTGGTGATGCACTTCGACGAAGCCCAGTACCGCGCAGACCTGGAAAGCCGCCTCGCGCAGGGACAACCTGTTTATCTGGCGCGCTATTTGCCCGGTCTGGATGCCCACGGCGTGAGCGCCACCGGTCCGCTAGTCGAAGTGTCCCCGTCCGCACCCGCCGCGCGCACCGCGACGCCGTTGGCGCGCTTCGGCGACGCTCTCGCGCTGCACAGTTTCCGCCTCGAAGCGGCTCCCGAAAACCGCGCGCTGCACCATCTGACGTTGGTATGGCAGACAGAAGCGCCGGTTGGCGACGATGTAGAGGTACGCATCCGGCTCACGTCCGCCGAAAAGGTAATTTGGGAACGCACTGCCACGCGCCCGGTCAACGGCTACACGACGACGCAAGCGTGGCCGCCCGGAGCAGTGATCGCGGATTATCACGCCCTGCACTGGCCCGCCTGGCTTGCACCCGGAGACTACACAGTAGAGGTCGGACTATTCCCTCGCTTCGTACAGGTCGGGCTGCCGGTAGACGAAACGACGGCGGCGTGGTATCCGCTCACAGGCGTGTCCCTTTCCGCAGACGTCAATCGCCCGCTCCCGCAACGCACGCACGCTTTATTTGATGGCGCACTGTGGCTCGCCGGAGCGGATTTTCCCGGAGAGGCGTATGCGAGCGGGCCGATAGCCATCAATCTTACCTGGCAGCGCGGCAACACAGCGCCACAGGCGCTCCCGGAAATCCGTTGGATTAATACATCAGGACAAAGCGTGCAAATACCCACGTCGTCGAGCAGCGGCAGCGACCCTGCTATGTGGGCACCGGGCGAAATACGCACAGTGCGCTACACCGTCGTCGCGCCGCCGGAACCGGGACGGTACGTGTTAGCCATCAGCGGTCAGCCATCAGCCACAAGACAGAATGTGGCGCAATGTGGGTGGATGGAGCGACGGCGTGAGGCTTGTGCGCTTGGCGAGGTCAACGTGTTGCCGTCCAACGTGGGGCTGGCAAACTTCGCCAATCAGGTGGTCCTGCTTGGCGCAACGCTCGACGCCAGCGCCGTACCGGCCGGCGGGCAGCTTCACACTGCACTGCGTTGGCGCGGATTGCGCGCGTGGGAGCACGATTACACCGTCTTCGTCCAAGTGATCGGTCCCGACGGCCAACTGTACGGGCAGGCCGACAGTTGGCCGGTACAAGGCGCGCGTCCCACGAGCGGGTGGGCAACCGGCGAAGAAATCGCCGATCCCTACCGGCTTTACCTGAAAGAGAATGCACCGCCGGGAACGTACAAGGTGATTGTGGGATGGTACCTACTTGCAGATATGAGCCGCTTGCCAGTAGTAGATACGGAAGGCCGCGCCATAGGGGATTTCTACCCGGTGGGGAGTTTCACGGTAGGGACTAGCGAATGAGCCAATCGGCGAATCAGCAAACGGGCGCATCATGCAGCACGCATCACGGATCACGGATCACGCGGTGGGAATGGGTTGCGATGGCTTTCATTCTGCTCGCGGCGGCGTCTCTGCGCCTCTACCGCCTCGACGCCATCCCGCCCGGCCTTACCCACGACGAGGCGGGGCACGCGCACGACGCGACGGCCATCGCCAACGGCGCGCGTCCCATCTACCAGACGGTGGGGTACGGCCGCGAACCACTCTACGACTACCTGGCTGCCGGCCCGATTGCCTTGGGCGTCCCATCCGTTACCGCGCTCCGTCTGCTCTCGGTCGTGTCCGGACTGGTAACGCTGCTGGTCACATTCGCCTGGGTACGCCGTGCTCTCGACGGCCCCACCGCGCTGCTCGCCACGGCCCTGCAGGCCACCTCGTTCTGGTCCCTGGCAGTCAGCCGGCAGGCACTGCGCTCCAGCTTGCTGTTGGCTTTGTTTACCGCCGCGCTGTATCTGTTCTGGCGCGCCACATATTTGCTATCATCATGCTCGCTTCCACCATACTCGCTTCAAGGGGATCGTCAGATCCCCGTTCCGGCAAAGCGCGGATCTGGCGATCCGCTTGAAGCGTGGGCCGCAAGCGCATGGGGGTGGGCGCTGTTTGCTATGCTCCTCGGCGCGACGCTGTACACCTACATCCCGGCGCGGGTATTGTGGCTGCTATTCCCCGCTTTCCTCGTCTACCTGGCGCTCTGCCACAGACCGGTATTCCGCCGGATCGCGGTACCGGCGCTCGCTGCGATTGGCATCGGGCTGCTATTGGCTGCACCGTTGTTTCTGCATCTACACGCCAATCCCGGCCTCGAACAGCGGCTAGGGATGCTCGACGAACCGCTGCAGGCGCTGGCTGCCGGTGACGTGTCGGTGGTGCTCAAGCGCGCTGCGAGCTGTCTGGCGGCGTTCGTCGTGCCGGGGCAGGGCGATGACTTCCTCGCTTACAACACGCCGGGCCGCCCCTTCCTCGATCCCGTCACCGGTGGCTTGTTCCTCGCCGGTGTAGTGATTAGCCTGCTCCGCGTCCGCCAACCCGGCTATGCGATGGCGCTGTTGTGGTTCGCGGTCAGTATCTCGCCTTCATTGGTCACGGGCGCAACTGCCAGCACGACGCGCAGCATCACGGCGTTGCCGGCGACGTTTCTCTTCCCGGCCATTGCTGCCGTGACGGGCGCGCGGTGGATCGCGTCACGGTGGGGACCCCAAGGTGGACAAATTGCCGTGGGGGCGCTGGCGGCGTTCGTCTCGATCAGCGGCGTATGGGCGGTACGCGATTATGCGGCGTGGGCAAATGCGCCACAGGTGCGCGCCGCCTACCTGCACACCCTGGTGCAGACCGCCGGCTACCTGGATACTACATCGCCTGAAACCGGCGTCGTCGTCTTGTCAACGGCGCTGCCTTACGCGCCACACGATCCCTACGTTTTCGAGGCCAGCTTACGCCGTGCGGACCTGGCGACGCGCTGGTTCAACGGCCAACGGGCGCTGATTCTGCCCGCAGCAGCGACGGCGCGTCTCATCGCGCCCGCTGTGGCGACACTCGATCCGTACTTTGCCGGTCTGCCCGGATTGGCTTTCCGCGAGCAAGTGTTGATGTTGCCGGACGACCTCAACCCGTTCTTCGACGTCTATGATTGGACGCCGCAGGCCACGCGCCAGGCGCTGCTCGACCGCGCCCAGAGCACACCGCTCGACTTGACGCTGCCGGTCGATCTGGGCGGCGTCCTGCTGTTACGCGGTTACGACCTGCGCACACCGGCCGTCGCGCCGGGCGAGACGGTTGAACTGGTCACGCTATGGGAAGTGACCGACCCCACGCGCGTGCAGCCCCAAGATTTATCGAACGCCGAGCAGGACCTGGTGTTTTTCACGCACGCCCTCGACGCGGCGGGGATGATCGCCGGGCAGGATGACCGGTTGGACGGCCCGGCCTGGAGTTGGCAAGCCGGGGATATGGTGGCGCAGATTCACCGTTTTACACTGCCCGAAAGCGCAACACCGGGGACGCTCGAGCTGGTCGCCGGCGTGTACCGGCGCTCCGACATAACCCGCCTGCCGGTGCATGTCGGTGGAACGGCGGTGGGTGACTTGATACACCTGGCTCAGCTAGAGGTACGCGCGCCGTGAACGTCGCGTTTTAGAGGAATCGCTCGGGCCGGTCTCCAGACCGTGCCCGCCCAAGACAGGGACTGCGGTGGCGCGGTCGGAGACCGGCCACAGCAAAATGCTTGTATTTGTTCCAATTCACAAATCGGAGTAGAATGGCGGCGTTATGACGACGAGCGACGAAGTAAAATCCCGCTTACCTCAAAAACCGGCCCGCCGGCTACGGCGGTACGCACTTCCCGCCATAGTGCTGGCGGTGCTGTGCGCCGTCTTTTTCTGGGATGCGCTGTGGCTGCCCGAAGGATACGCGCTCGGCGGCAACGACTTGACCAACATGTTCATCCCCTGGCTGCGCTTTGCGAAGACGTCGATACAGCGGGGCCGGCTGCCGTTGTGGAATCCCACCCTCTTTTCGGGCACGCCGTTCGTCGCCAACCCACAGCCCGGGCTATTCTATCCCCCTACCTGGCTGGCGTTGCTGATGTCGCCCACGCGCGCCCTGGCGTTGAGCCTCGTATTTCACGTCTGGTTGGCCGGTGTTGGGATGTACATCTGGCTACGGTCAGAAACGGCCTCCGGGAGCGGGGCGTTCCTGGGCGCGGTGGTGTTCGCTTTCAGCGGGTACACGTTCGCCCGCATCCAGGCCGGGCACGTGGGCCTGTTCAACACGGGTGCGTGGCTGCCGCTGATCCTGTGGATGGGGAAGCGCGCCATAGAATGGCGCGCCATAGAATGGCGCGCCAGTGAACGTCGCTCGTGGCGTTGGGCGATCCTCGGCGGCGCGCCGGTGGGGATGGCATTTCTGGCAGGGCATACCGCCACCTTCATCTACGCCGGCCTGGCGCTGGCGCTCTACCTGACGTTCTGCGCCTGGCGCGCTGCGCCCGACCTGCGAGCCACGCTAAAAATCTTGCTGCCGGTACTGCTCCTGATGACCGTCATCGGGCTAGGACTGGGCGCGGTACAACTGCTGCCCCTGGCCGAGTTGACCCTCCACTCCAACCGGCAGACGGTGGATTACGCCTTCGCCGCCCGTTTCTCGTGGCCGCCGGGCTACGTGCTCACCCTCCTCATCCCCAACTTCTTCGGCGAGCCGACGCGCACCGGCTACTGGGGCGACGGCGTCTACGACGAGGTCATCTTCTACGTCGGGCTGCTGCCGCTGCTGCTGGCTGTGCTGGGCGCGCAGACACGCCACCGCCTGACGCAGTTCTTGGTCGCGCTGGGTCTGGGTGCGCTGTTGCTGGCACTGGGACAGTACGGCATTCTACACCCGTTGTTCTATCGCTTTGTGCCGCTGTTTCGCATCATGCGGGCGCCGGGACGCGCCGGGTTCCTCTTCACTTTGGCCGCCGCCGCTCTCGCCGGGCTGACGTTGACAGCGCTTCACACCCCCGATGAGCGCGCGCGACTCCTCGGCCCGCTAAAGTGGACGTGGGTATGGCCGGTGACGGGTGCGGCGCTGTTGTTGGCGATGGCCGGTTTCGCCGCCTTCGCCTGGGGGCGCGAGTCCAACCCGGCTGCCGGACGGCTGTGGCACACGGCGAACCAGATCGTGTTATTCGTGCTGTTGCTCATCCCGGCGACGGCCTGGATGCGCCACGCCGGTTCGCCCGGCAAGCCGCTACTGGCCGGCGCGGCAATTGCCCTGGCGCTGCTAGATTTGTGGACGTTCGGCGGCAGCATCGCCACCGTAAAGAGCGGGCCGGAGAACGCCTACTGGCGCATCGTAGCGCACGCTATACCCGATCCAGAGACAGCGCGGGTGCTGCCCTGGGACCTGGGCGACTTCGACCAGAACGGCGGGATGCCCTACGGCCTGCGCAGCATCACCGGCTACGATCCGCTGATGCTCGAACGCTACCAAACCTTCATCCACTCACGCCACAATCCCACGGCGCGCACGTTCGATCTACTGAATGCCGGTTATCTGGTGACGACGGCCCAGCAAGCATTCCCGGATACCCCAGATTCGCCCCATCTGCTGTACGAGGAATCCGGCGTGTGGATTTACGAGCGGCCCTCCGCGCTCCCCCGCGCGTGGGTGACGACGCAGATGGAAGTGCTGGACGACGCCCGCATCCTCGCCCGCATCCATGAGGCGGATTTCGATCCCCGCACGACGGCGTTGGTGTCAACCCCGACACTATGCGCGAGCAGCGGCGATCCGGGACAGGCGGAGGTCATCCGCGATGACGGGAACCGGATTACAGCGCGCGTGCAGGGCGGGGGCGGGCTGCTCGTCTTCAGCGAGGTTGACTATCCAGGCTGGCGCGCCTTCGTGGATGGGGACGCCGTCCCACTGCTCCGCGCCAATTACGTGTTGCGCGCGCTCTGTACCCCTGCCGGTGAGCACGAGGTCACGCTCGTCTATGACCCGCCACTGGTGAAGATTGGCGCGGTCGTCAGCGGCTTGACGCTGCTCTTTCTCACCGGCGTGGCTATTTTAACTGGACGGCAATCGGGCCGAGAAGCACCCGCTCTTCGAGATAATGGCCATCCTCGGCAATCACCGGCAAACGCCCCGTCTCCGAATGAAACAACCCCACCTGCAGCGGATAGCTGCCGGGCGGCGTCTCCGGAAGCAGGGTGATGTGCCGGGTGACGGTCACCACGGCGCCGGGCGTCCAGGTAACACCGCCGCCATCGTGACTGCCCCAAACGCGATACTCAGCATCCAAAACCTGGGCGAAGATGGCGTAATCGTAACGCGGTTCCGCGAGGACGTGCCAGTACAACGTCGCCGTGAGCGTTTCTCCTCCGGCAAGGGTGCGCGGTTCGAGCGTGTAGCCCACGAAGGCGATCTCACCGGCGAAGTTCGCAAATTGCGCGTTCGGCCAGTCGCCGGGCAGAGCCGTAATTTCCACCACACCGGCCTCGAGGCTTTGATCCGGCAAGACGGTTCCCCCTACGATTAACGGCAGACGTCCCCATTCCGGTTCATAGAGGCCCAGGTACACCGTGGCCCGATTCGGGGTGTAGGTCGATTCGGGCACATCGAGCCGGTAGGTATCCACAAACGCGCGACCGGCACGCCAGGATGTGGTCGGGGCGCGCCCCAGGCCCGGCCAGGTATCGCGCTGCGTCACGACGGCGCCAATCTCATCGATCAGATGGATGTAGACGGCATACGGGCGCGCGGTGGGTTGTAGTGGTTCCCACGTCACCTGTACCCAAACCGGCTCGCCAGGATGGACTTGCGCCGGGCTGGTCTCCACGGCCAATACACGGGCGACGTCACCAAATTGCGCCGTAGAAGCTTCTGCCGACTGGGAGACGGTCGAACGGGGCGGATATCGCACAGCAGGCCAGAGATAGCCACCCACCGCGATGCCCAACAAGAGCGCCATCAACACGCTGACACTCACGGTCGTCCGTGCCGGCATCCGCAGCCACCCACACAACCCGCCGACAACAAGGATCGCAAAAGCCGGTAACGCCGGAAACAAAAAGCGTCCCATCGCGCCGGCCGGTTGGATGAGCATATAGTACAACACGATGGCGCTGTACAGGACAACCGTCAAAAGCAGCAAGAGCGCCAGCGCCGCAGGGAGCTGATGCCGCCCAGGCCATACGTAGCCGAGCACACTCACGGCACAGACGAGCAAAACGGCAGTATACACACCTTGAGGAAGCGGGATTTGGCCGTAGCCAAAGCGCCCCCACAGGCTGGCCCACAAATACGGGAGTCCCTGCCCAATCGCCCACCAGTTGTCGCGGGCCGAGCGCCCGCTCCACAGTTCGTTGAGCACGCGCATGCCGGTCGGATCGCCGTATAACGTCCAGTTGCGGATAAACCACCACCCGGCCAGCGCCAGGGCAATACCGCCCACCACGAGCAGGCCGCGCATCCATCGCCGCACCCAAGCCAGATGGCCGGGAAAACTGCTCCCCTTCTGCCACGCTTCCCACAGCAACGCCAGCGCGATCAGCAGCCCGGCTGCGGCCAGGTGCAATTTGGCCAACAACGCGCAGCCATAGACAAAGCCAAGCCAGATCAGCGTGCGGCGGTCTGCACCGCTCTGAACGATGCGGATGCACAAGAGCAGGAGGGCCGCGCTACACGCAGCGGCGATAACGTCGTTGTTGATGGCCGCGCTGGTGTAGACAAACTGGGGATTGAGCGCCACCACCGCCGCGCTGCCCAACGCCAACGCGGGCGCATCCGGCCACACGCGCCGCCCAATCTGGTAGGTCAGGAGCACGGTGAGCGCGCCCAATAGCACGTTGACCCAGCGCGGAATCATCGCCGCCAGAAAGCCCTCGCGGAAGGGGAAGCGTTCAGCTTCGCCGTGCCAGTACTGCACTTTGTTGTCCACGCCCACTTCCCAGTTACGGTAGCCCCAAAAAGGGTTGAGGGGATGATCATACGTGCTGGTGTGGGGCGAGGGGACCCACGCACTCGCCAGCGCCGCCAACCCATAATAGAGGGGTGGATGGTGGCTTTGCGAGCGCACTTCCTCTTGCCCCTGGATGGGCAATGCGCGCTCGGTAACTAGTTTGCGGACGTAGCGGTAGTGGCGGATTTCGTCCGGGGCTTCGAAGAGTGGATTGACGAGGCTTACCGTCGCCGTCAACGCCACGAAAATGAGCAGCAGTCCCGCGAGTATACGATCAAACGTCTTCATCTTGTTCCAGCTCGTTTCCACAACCCGGTGAGGCCTTCCACCAGGTAAATCGCCAGGCCAATCAAGCCGACGGTCAACGTCACCGCATACACCAAGAGCGTCATCCCGGCGACGACTGCGTCAGGCACGCCGGCGGAGCCAAAAAGCGGCTGCGCCACCCAATCGCGCGCCCCTAGCCCCCCCACGGAAATCGGCACGAGCAAGGTCAGCGAGAGCAGTGGCACAAAGACGAAGTAGAAGCCGAGTGGCACGTCGATGCCCACAGCGAGGCCGCACAGCCAGTAAACGGCAATGTTTACCAGATTGAACAGCGTAGACAGTGCCAACGCCTGCCAGATCGCCCGCGCTCCGGAGCCGGAGACTGCGGCGTAGATGTCCGCCAGCTTGCCCTGCCCGGCGAGCGAAAGCGCCTGCGGCAAGCGAGCGGTGACGCGCCGCAACAGCCGTCCTTCGAGGAGCAGCGCACCCCCTAGTAGCCCCCCTACCGCGACCACGATAAACATCCACACCAGCCAGGGCGCTAACCCTTGTGTGAACGGCAGCACGACCAACCCCAGCGCCATCAAGGAGAGGATGCCCGTGAGGCGATCCACGATGACGGTGCCCACGGCGGCAGACTGGCGATTCTGCTGCGCCAGTTCGACCACGCGCACCACGTCACCGCCGAAGCCGGAGGGGAGAACGGTGTTGAAGAAATTACCGACGAGGTAAAGCTTGAGCAACAGTCGCAGTGGCGGAGTCACACCCAGACCGTGGAGCAACGCCCGCCAGCGAAACACGCGGATCACGATCCCCAGCAGAAAAAGCAAGCACGCCGACCCCAGATAACCAGGGCCGGCGTCCCTTAGCACTTCGACGACATCTGCGCTCCCAACTTCGCGGAGCAACAAAGCCAGCGCCGTCACACTCAGGGCGACACGGAACAGGTTCGCCCAGAGACGGCGAGAGTTCATTGTTGTGCCTCCAAGCAGTTTGGGTTATGATTGATAAGCTACCGGCGCATAACATCGCACTGCCAAATCGTTCACTGTTGGGCCTCTGGACACATCGGTCTATAACGGAAGTAATCGACCCGCAAATCCACCGGCGTAACCTCCCAACTGCCGCCAATCAAACCGATGCGCTCACGGGGGAAAGTGATAGCTCGCGTATCCATCAACACCCCATTGACGTAGGAGTCGACCCACTGCTCTCGCACCACGACCTTGAGCGTATTATACTCAGGCGCTCTAAAAATGACAGGGTTCATATGACCCGCTTCATACCATGGGAGGAAGAAAATCTTCTTGTTGATTTCACAGTTGTACTGGTACACACAATGGCGCCAATTGATATTACCGGGGAACAGGTAATTCTGATAATAGATGACAGCACGGTTGGCATTGTCATTGACGTGAAAAGCATAGACCTGAGTATAAGTAAGATTCGTGGTTGCACCAAAAACAATACCCCAACGGGCTACCCAAGCCTCATTGACGAACGCGGCGCGAGCTTCGATACAATACCGATCAGGCAGCGGGTAGGCCTCCGGCGGCAACGGTGCCTCGACCACAGGCCACACCCAGAAGGTATCCACCTCGCCGAAAGTATACGAGCCTCGATGGTGCGGCACGTAAATCTGGTAATGGTCATCGATATAGTTGAATTTAGCGACGACTTCCCATCCGGGGTGATTGGCATCCCAAAAATTATAACGCTCAGCATCCTTCGTGCGCCAACCACTGGTGGGATCAGAAAAGTCATCGAAAAAGACGCGGGTTACGTGAACGACAGGTAAATTAGCCCAGACACCATCGCCATGCACGTTCTTGCCGCGCAGACGATAGTAATACCGGCCGTTGGGTTTATCCGTAAAACTATACGACGTTTGGGTCGTGAGATACACTGCCGGGTCGCTAAAGGCTGCATCTAACGATTCCTGCAACTCATAACTGGCCGGTGCTGTCACGTCAGGATAATCAACGTAATCCCAACTAATCGTATAGTCCCCTCGTATATCAGGTGCGGTCACGCTGACATTGGTCGGCGGATAAGGTATCGGCGGCCAGCGGCGCGCGATAAGTGGCAGATAGACATAAGAAAGGCTGGCGATGTCCAGCGTAACAGTCCGCGAGATGATACGCTCGCCGTCATCAACCCAAACGGTATTGGTGATGTCCCGATCCAGTAACAACGTGGAGCTGATCATCGCCCGGAAGGTGAGCGTTAGACCGGTCTGCGCGGTGATTGGCGCGATGTAGGTGATGACGTTTTGTTGCGCGTCGCACACGGGAACCGCTGCTGCCGGATCGACGTGTTCACTGCCGCAGACAATCGTCAGCAGCGGCGCCAGTTGATCCGTAATGGTGATGCCGAACGTGGCGGTATTGGGATTGCGCACCGTAACGACGAAGGTAACCGGATCACCCATATAGAGTTTAGCCGGTACGTAACTTTTAGAGACTTCCAATGGCCTTGGCAGAGTGATCGTGTCACTCGGGTAGAGCGCGTCTGGAATCGAGACCTTAGAACCTTCCGCCGTCCCTACGGGCGACAAAGCTACAGATTTCCCTATCGCTTGACCATAAACCGGTTGCGAGTGCGCACGCAAGATCCCAAACAGACCTAAACCCAACAATAAACTAACGACGACAACTGACCCGATCAAAAACCATGACCGTCTATGCACATTCATCTGCATAATTTCTCCTTTCCTGAAGTTTTCGGAATAGATCTGAGGGAACAACCATCATACAATGACTGTCCCCTCAGATCGTTTGTAACCTTACTTATCGACCACGCTAAAACTGGAGAAGCGCGATTGGATAGGCGTAATATCCCAGGAACCTGTGATCAAGCCAACGTGCGGACTGCCAGGCAAATCACCAAAGAAAGTGTAGCTGCCGATGTATTGGTCGTTAAGGAAGACATGGAATCTATCGTTGCGCACCTCCACCCTGACCCTGGCATCCTTGTCATAACCTGCTTGCAAACCAGGGCAAGGCGGATCGTTCCAGCCACCCCAATTACGATACACGAATCGATCGTTGGTGCCGCGCGGCAAAAAGGCGGCCGGAACATAGGGATGGTGCCCAAAGTCGGAGGTGTAATTGGTGTAGCCGCTGATTGCGCAACGTCCCTCGAAGTTCCACTCGACGGCGTAGAACGTCTCGAAGTACCCCGTCCCGCCGCTGGTACGCGTACCGTAGAAGATCAGTCCGGCCTTCCCATTGGCGGGCGCATATCCACCCTCGTCCACGGCTTTGACGAAACGATGTGTCACCTGTACGTTGTAGGAGCGATCGTGATGTGTGTATGGAGCAGGCAAAATACCCATGCGCTTGTTATTCAGGCCGAGCGGATTGAGCAAAATCTTCATCCGGTAATAGGGGTTATTGTTACTGGTTTCGTAATTGGCATCCAACACGCCCCGCCCATCTATAGAATAGACCTGCCTTGGCCAACCAGAGCCAGGATTGGAGAAATTATCGTAGAAGCCTCTAGAACTCACCTCAATAGCCCGCACGTTGCTCCACGGGCCAGCGCCATAAGCATTGTGGCCCCGCACACGATAGTAGTAGGTGCCCACAGGTTTGTTCGTAAACGCCTGCGGAGAAGTCCGAGTCTCGTTGATCGTCGGGTTGGTAAAATTGGCGTTCGTCGCTTCCTGGAACGTGTAGGAGGTCGGCTTATAGGGATCGGTGGCAGGGGTATAGACCCAACTCAGTTGGTAGGTGCCATACCCGTCATTGCTGTCGACGTTGAGCGTCGGCGCGTACGGTATCGGCGGGTAGCGCCGCATGACCAACGGCAGGTAGACGAAGCGCGTGCCATTGCGAATGGTCACCGTGACGGCATCGATTTTTTCGGGGTCGAAACCGCCCCCCACGCCTTTAGCGCGCACCTGGATGTCATACTGCGCGTCGTCCTCCACCGGCAGATCCCAGGTGTAGGTCCAGTTCCACCAATCGCCGACGGGGTCAGGTGTGATGGTCGTTGCCGGTTGCCAGTTATCCGGTTGCACCTCACCAACCTTCTTGATGTTCACCTCCACCTCCGGCACGGCGACGGCTGCCAACGGGGCAACGGATGGCACCACCCGCACTGCGCTCAACGGCGTGAACAACAAACCGGTGGAATTCACCGTCACCGACTGCACCGCGCTCCAGCGGCTTTCGTATACCGTTGTGCGCGTCTTAGCGCGGTAGTAATAGGTCCTGCCGCGCGGCTGTTCGTCAATGTACTGCGACGTCTCACCGCCGGTCACGGTGTACTCTTCCCTGATCTGCGAGAAATATGGATCGGTCGATTCCTGCAAGATGTAAGCAATCGCGCCGGGAACCGCATCCCATGACACCGTATACCAGTCATTAAGCCCACCACCGTTGGAGATAGCGTTGAGCACGGGTGGCTCCGGAAATCCCGGATCGTCGCCCGTCCATGTGCGGCCTTTGATGCTAAATTCCCCTCGGGTGGTAATTAACTGGTTGTTCCACGGTTCGAAGATCTGCGCGCTCGGGTAATCCTCCACTGTTACTGTCACAAAGCGGGTGAAAGCGATGCCCCCCTCGGTTATGGTCGCCGTATTGGTGATCACGTCACCGGGTAACATGGTAGTCGTCACCGTAGCCTGAAACGACAGCGTCACCGTACCGCCGGGCGCAATGGGATTGACCGTAAATTGCACGCCACTTCCAGAAGGAAGACCAACACCGGCGCCCTCCGGAATCACCCGCGCGCTAAAGCTCACATAGCTTAACTCCGGGGCCAAAGGATCATTGACCTCGATACCGGTTGTCGTAGTGGGAGTATCATTGTTCAAGATGATGGAATAGGCCACCGTGCCGCCGGCGCCCACCTTACGCGGGGTCGCATCCTTATAGGATGTATTGAGCAACAACGTCTCCTGCGCGCGTACGCTTTGCGGGACACCTGCGAGCCAGACCATCCCCATTAGGATCGCTCCAACGAGCGCCAACAGAACAAACCCATGCCTCTGCTTTACATACCACTCATTCATTGTTAAACTCCTTTCGATTTGTCTTTGCATTTCGAGCAAGGAAATCGCCATGCGAGAACGTCTCAACACGGCTCAGTGCGTCATAGACGGAAAGTATAGCACCATATATACCATAGGTAACGCAATCCGCAAATTCAGTGGTGATTAACCATATCTCAACGCAGAGCGTGCTGAGGCCGCAGAGAGATGCTAAAAGACTTTCGCCGGTGTGATCTGGTTGTACAGGTCGCGCTCCGATTGCATCACCACCTCAAGGTAATTATCCGTCAAGCCGCGCCAACTCCCGGCCTCGTCCCGCTGCTCCCATAACACAGGCAAAATTTGGCCGATGAATTTAAGACGATACTCCGTCGCCAATTGTTCCCCTAACGCCCGCATACGTGCGGCGCGCTCGGTCCGTACCGCTGCGGGGACAGGGTCCGGCAGACGGACGGCCGGCGTCCCCGGACGCGCGGAGTAGGGGAAGACGTGCAAGCGGGCGAACGCCATCCGCGTCACAAAATCCAGGCTCGCGGCGAAGTCCGCCTCGGTCTCGCCGGGAAAGCCGGCAATGACGTCGGTGGTGATAGCGATGTCGGGGGAGATAGCGCGTGCGGCATCCACCAGCGCCGCGAACTGCGCCGTATTGATGCGCCGGCCCATCCGCTTGAGCACGGCGTCGGAACCGGATTGCAGCGGCAGGTGCAGTTGGCGGCAGAGGCGCGGGTTTTCGAACAGACGCAGCAGCGCGTCATCCACGTCCCAGGGTTCGACGGAAGAAAGGCGCAGGCGCGGCACGCCAGTCGTCTGCACGATGGCTGCTACCAACGTCGCCAACCCCGCTGCCATTCCTAGATCGCGACCGTAAGCACCCAGGCTCACGCCGGTGAGTACAATTTCCTGCGCGTTCTGCGCGACCAGGTCGCGCGCGGCCTGCACCGCATCATCCAGCGGGCGGCTGCGCGCCGGCCCGCGCAATACCCGCGTGATGCAGTAGGTACAGGCATGATCGCAGCCATCCTGCACGGCGAGGAACGCGCGCGTGCGTCCCCACCGGCCCGGCGACCAGGCAACAGGCACGGCGTCCACACCGGTGATGATCTCCCTGTCTCTTATACACATCTCCGAGCCCACGAGACCGTACTAGA
>OMKS01002620.1_pt1 | contig 14885 bp, 18 predicted proteins | sample 1674721 | NCBI WGS metagenome assembly OMKS01 (sample SAMN06264996, study PRJEB25208) | sediment metagenome | isolation source: hot spring sediment | place: USA: California | collected 2014-09-02
ACTTGGCATGGTTCAGAACACTGTAAAGTTAGATTGACACTTCTTGGTACTCCAGGGCGTGATCGGCGAGTAGCAGATTGAGAGGGACAAAATCTGCCACATTTGATGATGGCGAGTAAGGAGGAGCAGAAGTGTCGTCATCGACTAAAGGTCTCTCCTTTGAGTCCAGGCCTAGCAAAGTGAGCACATCATCAGGTACGTCCAGCCCGACCAGTTGGGCCGGGCTATAACCGGCGCGTTTGCCGCGCTTAAATGGCTGCACGTTATGCAAAAAGCGAAACAATTCCAGACAACCTTGATCCGTGTGTTTGCGGCCGTCCAAGACAGGCCGCAGCAGGCTGTTGACGCACTCCGCCAGCATGCTACCCCGCCACGAACGGTCCAAGGTCTGACTCAAGGCATCCCAGGCGAGCCAAAGCTGTTCTGGGCCCAGCAACGCGGACGCTTTATCGAGACTCTCTTCCCAAAGCACCCGCTGCGCTTGGCGTTCGCGCACGGGCAAGGGGTGGCGTTTCTCATTGGCCTCGATCTGCCAAATGCAGGACAACGCTTGCATTGCTGGCGCTCCCCAGCGTTCAATGAGCGGAGCGAGCGCTTCAACAAGGACCGGGTGATAGCTAAACAGTGCTTCAGCCCAATTGACGAGGTTGCTGCTCAACTTCTCGTAAATGCGCCCCTCCCACGCTTGCAATTGTTTGCCCACTGCGCGCAGGGATGCTGCGCCAACTACCGGATCGCGCACCTGGCCATTCTCCAAGTCGATCAACGCAAACTGCGCGTCCACCTGGCGGGCCAGGTTCAGAAAAGTATCGTAGCGGGCGATCTTTTCCTCGGCGTCCAGGTGCAGCCGCTCCCAAGCGGCGAAGTGCTGCGCCAGCCGGGTGGACGAGTGGGACTGATCAAACTTGGCGACGCGCGCTTCTACCTTCTCCAGTGCCGCGAGAGCCTGCCGTTCCAGGCGCGTGGCCTGCCCCCACAGCGGGCGCAGCAAATGATCCCAATCCAATTGATGAATCACCAGTGCAGCGCTCCGCGCGCCAGCCGCCAGCCCCTTACCCGCATCGCTGGCAAACTGCGGCGTCGCGGGCGCATCCAGCAACACACAGCCCCACGTGTCGCCATCGCAAGCGGTTTGCCGGGTCAAAGCATAGATGTACAACGAGTCGTTGCCCACGAGCAGCAGGTTCGGCAACCCATTGGCGTAGATCTCATCGCCCGACAGCGTTTCGTTCACCGCTGGTTGCCAGCCGGCGTTAACCGTCGCCGCCGCTGCTTCGACTTTCGCCAGTTCGCCATTGACCCAGCTAGGCGACAACTCCATGTCCAGCATCTCCGCCAGACACCGCGGAATACCTCTTTGGCTCACGCCTTCTCCCGTCAACACAACCGCACTCCGCGCCAAGCGGTTCCGGTCCACATTGATCATTTTCTCGCGCGGCTGCGGACCGTGCGGCCCTGGCTCCAGCCCGGCGATCAGAACTTGCTCGCCAGCTACACCGATGTCGTAGATCGTCTGCCGCGAAACTCCGTATGCCTCGGCCAGCTCGGTTATGGCCCCGTGCGGTCGATCCGTGTTCAAAACTTTGATCGCGATTTGTGCTCTTTGCACACTGGTGATATCATCTCTTCTTGTGCCCACAGGTTGCCTCTTTGTGCTTTGGTCTTCAGCAAACCATTTCTGGCACAAAGACCGCCTGTGGGCAAATTTGTCAATTTAACCTAAACCATGCCAAAAACTTTTAAGACACGCACTAAGGACGATACAAAGTGCGAGATCGATAAATTTACGTTTTCCGATATCGTAGATTCATCAGTACGAAAGTATTCAGTCGGTGTATGTGAGGGTTTGCTTTGAGAATCTTATTTGATTTGTCGGCAGTTCAACCCGATAGGGGCAGATTCCATGGTGGATCGGAGTACGCTAAAGCTATCTTGTTTCAACTTTTAAAATTGAAGTATGATGAAAAGATATCCTGTTTCTTTGATCCGAATCGGTGGCTCGATCCTGAGGTGAAAGAACTCGTTCAAGAGGCAGATGTGCCTTTACTTCAGGTAAAAAATAACAAAGTGCTGCAAATGCTTATTGACAGCTATGAGTATGATAGACTATATTCGGCGTTACCTTATCGGTATCATACTTTAGATTTTTCCAGTGTAGAGTTTATACTTTCAATTCTCGGTCTACGGGGCTTGGAGATGCCTACAGATAAATATGAATTGCTATATGATTCGAGTTTTTTGAATCGATTGAGGTATGTGTATAAGAATTTGGATAGGGGGCGGTATGTTGAGCGTACAAAATCTCATCTTGCTCGACTCCTTAGTGTTCCAGCCAAGAAAAAATCCATAATTGCGATTTCTAAGCATACAAAATATTCGTTGTTAAGTTATTTTCCTAAACTGCAGCCTGAAGATATCCGTTTGTTGTATGCGCCTAGAACTCGGATGCGTCTCGAAATTCTTCCTAACTCTGAAGAAGATATACTCTTGGCTAGATTGGGGTTAGAGCCCAAAAAATTTTATCTACTAGTTAGTAGCAATCGTTGGATCAAAAATGCGTTTCGTGCTGTAAAAGCCTTGGACACGATGTTTACAGATTATCCAGAACTTGACAAAAGAGTGTTAGTACTTGGCTTTGATGGCCAACCCTTTCATAAGCTTGTCAGGAATAAGGAAAGGTTTACTTTCTACGGGTATGTCACTGGTATAGAGCTTGAGTTACTATATCAAAACGCTTATGTGTTCGTTTATCCCACGCTAAATGAGGGTTTCGGATACCCACCGTTGGAAGCTATGAAGTATGGTACACCTGTTATTTGTTCGGCCATTGCTTCTACGGTTGAGGTGTGCGGTGACGCGGCTCTTTACTTTAATCCTTTTTCCATTGATGAAATAAAGAATCGACTCTTTCATATGATATTTGAACCAGGTACATTGGAATTGTATTCTGAACTTGGAAAGAAGCAAAGTGCGATTATGGCACAAAAGCAAGATAGTATGTTGGATGAGCTTTGTCAATTGGTGTTATTTTCTAACTCGACAATGTTAAATTAGGCGCGGGTCTGCCCTCGCCATATTATGGTTTTGTGGTATCAATTGAGGAATGACTCTATTGATAGTACCAAAAACATTTTCGACCCCGAGCGTTGGGGACTTCCGGCTAAGGCCGTCTGTGGTCTGGAAAATGCTCTGCGTGAATTCTGTCGCGGTTTGGCCATTGTTTTCGCACCCGTATTCGCGACACCAGTGAGTATGCCTACGTATACTGGCTCTGACAGTTGACGATAGAAGATGCACTAAAAACGCTTAAAAAGTGTCCAGTTTTTGGGGCACTTCAGAGCATCAGGTTTTACCTCTCGCGGCTCAGTCTCAGGGCTTGTGCGCGCTAACAAAACCTTTGTAAGCATGACCGCTAGGGCAAGTAATCTGTGTTGATTGACAAGTAGGAAAAGTTATACCCTTAAGGAGGACACAGTGTCGAAAATCATTCATGGAAGCAAATTGCTTCTTGTGGGTATTGCTTCTCCAACTCCAACAGGACCGAGTACCTCATTTCACATGCTCGTCAGTGAACTTGATCAACGGGACATATCTTACGAGTTCGTCAATTTGGTCTCAGAAAAGTATATGGATCGAAGTGTAGGGACTTTTGGGTGGTACCGAGCTTGGGAAGTCCTAGTCATTTTCTTGCGTTATTTGCCGCATTTGTTTCATGGCAAGCGTACAATTTACTTGTTGATTGGACAATCCCTAGTCGGGTTTTTTCGAGACTGTTTTTTGATATGGTCTGCGACTATTTTTGGACATCGAATTGTTGCTCACTTGAAAGGAGGAAATTACGATTCTTTTTATGTGGAACAACCTCGCTGGCTTCAGTGGTTTATTTTTGAGACGTTAAGGCGTTTAGATACAGTAATTGTATTGAGTCCCTCCTTAAAACAATGTTTTAATTTTCTGGCAGATTCAACTGTCAAGATTGTTGTGGTTCCAAATGGGTTGCCAATAAGCCCTGCCTATCCTATATTGCCGATTAGCTTGAATGCTAATGAGCCAATTCACTTGCTTTATCTGTCTAATATGATGCAGAGCAAAGGCTATTGGGAACTCTTAGAAGCGTGCCGAGTTCTTAAAGAGCAAGGCGTATCGTTTCGGTGTGATTTTTGTGGTAAGTTCATTAGTTCAAATGATGATATAGTGCAGATGACCTCTACGGAAGCGCAAGCAAAGTTCCTGAATGCAATTGAGGCTTGGGACTTGGCGGAGGAAGTTAAATGGTGGGGACCCGTACAAGGTGAGGAAAAAATCAATAGATTGAAGGTAGCTCATGTTTTTATCCTCCCGACCCGATATGTGAATGAGGGACAACCGGTTTCCATTATTGAAGCTTTAGCATTTGGAAAAGTTATTCTTTCAACAAACTATAGAGCTATTCCTGATATGGTTTTAGATGGATGGAACGGCTTTTTTGTTGACTACGCTCAACCAACCCAAATTGCCAGCCTGGTAGAGTGGCTGTGGCACAACCCCGACAAATTATCAGAAATGAGTACGCATTCATTAACAAAATACGAACAAGAATTTACAAGGGAAAAGCATCTTGAAGCATTATTGCATATTTTACTGGATACTTCAACTTCACGATAAGGAATAGCCATGTTTATGAATTGTACACTTCTCATAACTGGCGGTACTGGAACATTTGGCTCCGCTGTATTAAATCGCTTTCTCAATACTCCTATTCGCGAAATTCGTATCTTCTCCCGCGATGAGAAAAAGCAACACGATATGCGGTTGGCTTACAATAACTCCAAGCTCAAATTCTATATCGGTGACGTGCGGCGTCCCGAAAGCTTGTATGATGCAATGACGGGGGTGGATTTTGTTTTCCATGCAGCCGCGCTCAAACAAGTGCCCTCGTGCGAGTTCTACCCTATGGAGGCGCTGTTGACGAACGCGATGGGCACTGAGAATGTCATGAATGCGGCCATCGTCGCCGGTGTACAACGGGTGATTGTGTTGAGCACCGACAAAGCCGCCTACCCCATTAACGCGATGGGTATCTCTAAGGCGATGATGGAAAAACTGGCGGTCGCTAAGTCACGGGTGGCGGGGACGCGGGGATGTATTATTTGCGCCACCCGCTACGGCAATGTGATGGCCTCCCGCGGTTCCGTGATTCCGCTCTTCATCGAGCAGCTCAAGACTGGGCAACCCTTGACGATTACAGATCCGGCGATGACTCGTTTCATGATGAGCATTGACGACGCGGTGGATCTGGTGCTGTATGCCTTCGAACACGGCCAATCCGGCGACCTCTTCGTGCAAAAGTCACCCGCTGCTACGATTGAAACGTTGGTTAATGCACTCAAACGCATCTTTCAGGCTGATAATCCCATCAAAATCATTGGCACGCGGCACGGCGAGAAGAAGTACGAGACCTTGCTGACCAGCGAAGAGATGCTACGCACTGAAGATTTGGGCGGCTACTACCGCGTACCGGCGGATAACCGTGACCTGAACTACAATCGCTATTTCACGGAAGGGCGTGAATCGCTATTGGACGGCGACTATAATTCGCATAACACGCGCCGTTTGAACGAGGATGAAATGGTAGAACTGTTACTCCAATTGACCGAAATACAGGAGGCGTTGAAGTGAAAAAAGTTGTCATCACCGGTTCTCAGGGGTTTATCGGTAGAAATCTGATCGCTGGCCTTGAACAATCAGAAGAGGTATATATCTTTGGCTTCGATGTAGGTCAGTCGCTCGAAGCCCTAGAGACTGCCCTGGCCGAGGCCGACATCGTCATTCATCTTGCCGGCGTCAATCGCCCGGAGGCAGTCGAGGAATTCACCACGGGCAATGTAGAGTTCACCGCGTATGTATGTGATACGCTCGCGCGCGGCAGACGTTCGGTACCGCTGGTGCTGGCTTCTTCCATCCAAGTGGAGCGCAATAACCCTTACGGGCGGAGCAAGCTCGAGGCAGAAACCCTGGTCAAACGTTATTCTGAAGCAAACGACGCCCCAGGCATCATCTACCGGCTCAAGAACGTCTTTGGGAAATGGTGTCGCCCCAACTACAATTCTGTGGTCGCCACGTTTTGCCACAACATCGCCCGCGACCTGCCCATTACAATCTCCAATCCGGCCAATACACTGGATTTGGTGCATATTGATGACGTGGTCGAGCAGTTTATTCGGGAGGTGCATACTGCCTCTCCTGCCGGCGTTCACTATCGTGAGGTCACGCCGGCATTCCAGACCACGTTGGGGGCGTTGACGGAACATCTGCGCTCCTTCCACGACATACGCCAGACTTTGCGCTTGCCTGATCTCAGCGACCTTTTTGTTCGCAAACTTTACGGCACGTACCTGAGCTATCTCGATACGGATAATTTCGCTTATACTTTACAACAACGCTGTGATCCGCGTGGTTGCCTGGCGGAATTTGTAAAATCATCTACCGCTGGGCAGATTTTCGTCTCCACGACTAAACCTGGCATCACGCGCGGCAATCATTATCACCACACCAAAACCGAGAAGTTTCTGGTCTTGCAGGGCGAAGCCATCATTCGTTTTCGACACATAGAAAACGGAGACATTCTGGAGTATCCGGTTAAGGGAGAAGATTTCCGCGTGGTGGATATTCCCCCCGGGTATACGCACTCTATTGAAAATGTGGGTGACAGCGAATTGGTCACATTGTTCTGGGCCAGTGAGATTTTCGATCCGGATAATCCCGATACGCGCTGGCTTACAGTTTTGCCTGAAGGAGTTACCGAATGAAAGTCGCCACCATCATTGGCACCCGCCCGGAGATCATCCGGCTTTCCAGAGTAATGGCTGCGCTCGACCGTTACGTAGAGCATCGAATCATCCACACTGGCCAAAACTACGATTATGAGCTTAATCAGATCTTCTTCGATGGTTTGGAACTCCGCAAACCCGACATCTTTCTAGAAGCTGCCGGTGCCACCGCCGCCGAGACCATCGGCCTGGTCATTGCCCGCTCTGACGCGGCCCTGCGCGAGCTTGCCCCAGATGCCGTGCTGGTCTTGGGCGATACCAACAGTTGTCTCGCGGCTATCGCGGCCAAACGTCTAAAAATCCCCATCTTCCATATGGAGGCGGGCAACCGCTGCTTTGACCAGCGCGTGCCAGAGGAAATCAACCGCCGCATCATTGATCACATCAGCGACATCAACCTGCCCTATTCTTCCATCGCGCGGGAGTACCTGCTACGCGAAGGCTTGCCGCCTGATCGCGTCATCAAAACCGGCAGCCCGATGTACGAAGTCTTGCACTATTATCGCCCTAAAATCGCAGCCTCGGATGCTCTGGAACGCCTGGGACTTGAGCCAGAAGCCTACTATGTTGTCAGCGCGCACCGTGAGGAAAACGTAGACGCGCCTCAACAATTCGCCAATCTGATCGAGATGCTGACACATCTGAGCGCAACCGGACACCGGGTCATTGTCTCGACTCATCCACGCACGCGCAAGCGCATCGAGGCAGAGGGGGTTGAACTGCCTGCCGGCGTGGAGTTGATGAAGCCCTTTGGCTTTTGCGATTATGTGCATCTGCAACAACACGCGCGGGCCGTCCTCTCCGATAGCGGCACCATCACCGAAGAATCCTCCATTCTCAATTTCCCCGCGCTGAATATCCGCCAGGCGCACGAGCGCCCCGAGGGGATGGAAGAAGGCGCGGTGATGATGGTCGGGTTGGAGTGGGCACGTATCCAGGAGGGCTTGACGATTTTGGAGCATCAACCGCGTGGGGAAAACCGCCTTTTGCGCGTGGTGCAAGATTATGCCGTCCCTAACGTCTCAGAAAAGGTAGCGCGAATTGTGATGAGCTACACGGATTACATCAATCGTGTGGTGTGGCAGAAACGTACCGATTGAATCCAGCAGTTCTATGAAGACACTGATTTTCTCACAATGGTTTCAACCAGAACCGACGACAAAGGGACTACCTTTTGCGGAGGCCCTTGCTGCACAAGGGCATACAGTGGAAGTGCTAACCGGTTTTCCGAATTATCCGGGAGGTAAGCTATATCCGGGTTATCGCGTTCGTCCCTGGCAACGGGAGTTGCTGGACGGCGTGCAAGTAAATCGGGTAGCTTTGTATCCTAGCCATGATGAATCCGGTTTACGGCGGATGTTAAACTATCTAAGTTTTGCACTTTCTAGCTTGCTCATCGGCCCCTGGCTGGTCCGCAAACCCGATGTGATTTATGTTTATAACCTTGTCTCATTAGGACCGGCGGCCTTTTTACTACGTCGATTGTTTGGCGCGAAAGTCATCCTTGATGTGCAGGATTTGTGGCCGGAGTCGGTGATTAACTCTGGAATGTTGCGCAACGATGTGTTACTCCGTTTATTAACAGGCATTTGTACATGGGTCTATCGCCATGCCGACTGGCTCACAGTGCTTTCACCGGGATTCAAACGGGCGTTGATGGAGCGAGGCGTAGCCGAGGACAAAATTGAGGTAATTTACAATTGGTGTAACGAAACCGCGCAAAAGCCAGCGCCGTATGATGCAGCTCTGGCGCAGGAAATTGGATTCGAGGGGCGCTTCAACGTACTCTTTGCCGGGACCATGGGCATAGTGCAAGGATTGGACACGTTGTTAGATACCGCACGTATTTGCCGCGAACAGGTTCCTGAAGTGCAATTCGTCCTAATGGGGAGCGGGGTGGATCGCGCCCGATTGGAGGCACGCGCCGCAGAAATGAATCTGACCAACGTGTTGTTCTTGCCCCGCCAGGCCCCCGAAACTATGGGGCGTTTCTACGCTTTGGCCGACGCCTTGTTAGTTCATCTCAAAAACGATCCTTTGTTTCGTATCACCATCCCATCTAAGACGCAGGCGTATCTCTATATGGGTAAGCCTATTATTATGGCTGTAGAAGGCGACGCTGCTGATCTGGTAAAACAGGCCGGCGCCGGCTTGTTGTGCCAACCACAAGATCCGACCGCCCTGGCTGAAACCGTGATGAAACTGGCGGCAATGCCAGCGGCAGAACGGGAGCGTCTGGGGCGCGCTGGCGCGCGATTTTATGCTGAAAACCTATCTATGAACGCCGGAGTAGCCCGTTTTGAGCAACGTATGCGGAACCTTGCTGGATTTGAAGCCAGCTCGTGAGTACTTCGCTACCCCACACCCGCTTCGCCCGCGACACCCTCGCCGCCCAACTGGAAGCTGTACTGCGCGGTGTGATGGCGCCGGGGCAATGGAATTAACGTTTCGTTATCTTGTGCGATATTCTTGGCTGATTATCCATTGCGGTGTATAATATGGTCATCCTGACCTGTAGGGGAAGACAGATGGACCGTTTTGTCAGCATGGTCGAAGCAAAGAGTAAACTGGCCGAGTTGGTGGGACAAGTCAAATACGGCGGCCAACGCTATATCTTGAAACGCCGGGGTGAGCCTATGGCCGTCCTCATCGGTTTCGAAGAGTACCGGCGCTTACAGGCCGAATCACCCACACCGGCTCTGCCACCAGCGTTGCGCCTGCGCCAGGAAGCGTTGGTGGCCCGGGCGCGCCGGCTTGAGCGTCACCTTGGCGATCCGGTGGAGGGTTTGGCTACGCTTTTCGCTGATCTACCGCCTGATGATGATGTATTTTGGGTAGAAATGCAAGAGGTTGGCTAATGACGCTCTATGACCTGGCCGATCCAGCAATCCCCCTGCCCCAACAGTTAGTAATTGATAGTTCCCTGTTATTGGCATTGCGTCCCGGTGATGACAATCCTTATGCGGCGGCAGCGCAAGCGTTTGTGCGCCGTCTGCGTCCGCGTATTGCCGCGTTCGAGATAGCGGCATGGGTTCTGTTGCCAGTTCTACAAGAGTGTTATCACGTCATCTTGACGCGGCACTTGCGGCGTGTTTGGGAATCGCTGGACTCTGCTGTCCGTTTACCGAATTGGTTGGCAATGTACAAGCGTCAACCCGAACGATTGCAGGGCGGTTACGCGGATCTAACACGCTTCGATGATCTATTAGCGACTATCCCCTTGACCCCTGCACGGCCGGAGGATCTCAACGCTGGTGGTGTTGCCGGGCCTTTGCCTGAACGATTGCGTCATTTCATCACGACCTACCATTTACTTCCTCAAGACGCTATGATTCTGGCTGAAGCGGAACGGCTGGGCGTCAAAGCTGTCGTCACCCTAGATAGCGATTGGCAACGGGTGACTGAGTTTGATGTTTACACGGTTCTGGTCTGAGTAAGTGCCGGGTGAAAGCCTTAGTTCCCCCGCCAGGTGTAAAAAGCCCCATAGCTGGCGTGGATTTGGCAATCCGCTTGAAGCCACATAGGGACCTGACGAGAATGACTGCCGGCAACCGCTGCTATATGCATTGACCGATTCCCCCGCGCGGTATATACTGTAGTCATCACAAACACAGCGCAACCGGCCGGGCAAGTTTCAGGCTCGAAAACCGGAGTTTTGAATCTCTGCGACAATCTGCCATGCCGAAGTCATTCTTAGGTGAAAGCCAGGTGAGGAGGTAGCCACAATGGATACCAAGAATACGCTGCAAGTAGAACCGACTTTTTTATCGTTGCCAGGAGAAGAAAGAGAAACCATCATCAGTCTGGGAGCAACCCTCAGGTTGTCTTACCTTAAAAAACGTCTTTTTCTTGCTGAGAACAAGATCAGACATTTTCAGGAGCACTATGATACCACGCTGGCCCAATTGGAGGCAGAAGGTCTTCCCAATGATGCGGATTACCATATGCATGAAGATTACATTATGTGGTGTCATTGGTCCGATGTCGTCGACAGGATCAAGACAGACATTGCCGCTCTCGAAGGTATTGTACAGCAAGGTCTCTATCTGGGAGAATTGATGTATGCTGGCCTCTGAGCGGTTGTTTGAGATCAAAGAGTTGTACTCTCCGAGTCCAGAACGTCTCTTTGATTTGATCGGAGTGCTGAAATGATCCACTTAATTGATAATCGTGCAACACCAGTGCAGGTGCAAGAGATGCTAGAGATCTACCCCCTTCTGATCAAAATCGTGGTTGACATTCGCCGGCACATCCTGGCCGGCGGTGGTGAAATGCACGCGGATTGCGAGGCAGTGCTGCTCGAACATGGCAGCGCACAGGATGATTTGTGGGGCGCAAACTGGTATCCAGAAGAACAACACCTCGAATTTGAATCGCTCATCAATATCCGTCCCCGGCTAGGGAATCGGAGCATCATTATTCAGAGCGAAGAACTGCGCCGGCAGATCGCCGGCGTTACTCTTGAGCTGCTAGGAGGTGTCCAATGAAAAACCGCGAACATCTACGTGAGCGGTATCTCCGCGATGCCTGGCCCACGCGCCTGGCAGGTCTGGCAGCGAGTTTGGGACGCGTCGCCTCTGGGGCGCGTCGCGCGACCGGCGGTGCAGCAACGCAGGCTATGCTGGAAGAGTGCCAGTATTTTATCGAGTGGACGGCCGCCGAAATGCCGCTCGATCTGGCAGAAGAATTGGTCGATGTGCAAGTGTTGTTGGCGCTCTGGCGCCGCGCCTGGCCTGAAGCGCAACACAGCACATCACAGCGCAGCCTTCTCGCGGTGCAGGCTGCGCAATGGACAGAACGGATTTTGCGGTATGTGCCTGAGTTGGTGTAATAGTCCCTGGGCACACGATGCGCGTTGAATGTTTATCGGATAGAGTCTATCCTATGCTTTGACCGATTACGCGCTGCGGTGTATACTGGGGTTATGCTCATAAACAGCTTAAGTCGTCCGGTGATAAGCCAGGAGATAATTAAATATGGAAGAGACAACAGTATTGGAAAGCGAGATCGCGGCGCCGCCAATTTCGGCGCAGGCCGAAGTACGGTACCGGATGGAAGTCACCTTTCGTTGTACAATCACACCTTTTGTAGCGCGTCAGAACGCAAACGTTTACCTGTTGATGAATGTGGGCAATATGTTTTCAGCCGGCGACCCCATTCTGTTCCTCGGCGAACCGCCGCACTGGAAAGTCCCCGTGTTTTGCGCCTTCCCGGAGTATAAGCATCGTGAGAAGATCGGTGAATTGGCCGTAGATATGGATAGCGGGGTCATTTTGCTGGAACAGTCTTATCCTTCTTCGCCACAGGAGATGGAGCGCCATGCAGAAGTCGTCTATCATTCACTTGAAACACCATCAACAAGAGCATAGCGCCAGTTGTCTGGCTGCCTGCGTCGTGATGATTTTGTCGTCTTGGCAGGTAAAAGTCACTGAGGCAGAGGTGCGCCGCATCATCAAGACGAAGCCTTATTCCGGCGCGCATCCTATAAATCTACTGCGTCTGAGTGAATTGGGCTTCTTGGGCTGGCCCGTTGAGGGCACGGTAGATGATTTGCAGCAACGACTTGATCGTGGAATATCGCTTATCGCATTTCTGTGGACCGGGTCGTTGGCTTACTGGGCTGAAAAGGCAGGGGTGGATTATTTACACGCCGTTGTCGTGGTGAGTTGGACCGAGACGGCTGTATGGATTCATGATCCGGCATTGCCAGAAGGCCCTATCGAGATATCGTGGGCTGAATTTAAGGATGCCTGGCAATACTCCAGGCATATGCTGGCGGTGATCGAACCGCGCGACACAGTTTGAGACGAACCATTGTACTCGCCGAGCCTTAAACGCCTCTTTGACCTGCTGGTCACGTTGCCAGCCCTACTCGTGCTTGCGCCGTTTATGTTGGCGCTCGCGCTCTTGGTACGCCTCAAGCTCGGCGCGCCCGTGCTCTTTCGCCAGCAGCGGCCGGGCTTGCACGGCAAACCCTTCACCCTCTACAAATTCCGCACGATGATCGGCGCTCGCGACGCTGACGGGAACCTGCTCCCCGACGCCGAGCGTTTGACCTCTTTCGGGCGCTTCTTGCGCAGCAGCAGCCTGGATGAATTGCCGGAATTGTTCAACGTGCTGAAAGGTGAAATGAGTCTGGTGGGGCCGCGCCCGCTGTTGATGGAGTACTTGCCCTTATATTCTGAGGAGCAGATGCGCCGTCACGAGGCTCGGCCCGGAATTACCGGTTGGGCGCAAATCAATGGGCGCAACGCGTTAACATGGGAGGATAAATTTAAGTTGGACGTCTGGTATGTAGACCATCGATCATTGTGGCTGGATATACGGATTATTGTCCTGACAATTTGGAAAATCCTCAAGCGTGAAGGGATCAGCCAGCCAGGACATGTGACCGCGCAGAAGTTTATGGGGGAGCGCCCTTGACAGTGCGCGTGCTCATCCTTGGCGCCGGCGGTCACGCGCAGGTAGTTGCCGATATATTATTGCGTATGCAAGAAAATGGCGCGCCGCTTGCGCCTATTGGTTATCTGGACGACAATCCCGAATTGAAGGGGCAGTATGCACTGGAACTGCCGGTTATAGGTGCTATTGCTCAATGGGTTGAAATTCCTCACGAAGTTGTGGTTGTGGCGATTGGCAACAATACCATTCGTCAACGCCTGTTTGAAAGTTTGCGGCATCAGGGTGAACATTTTATTACAGCGCAACACCCACGCGCCATTATTGCGCCCAGCGTTGATATCGGCATTGGCAGTACGATTTGCGCGGGCGCCATTGTCAATCCCGGCAGCGTTATCGGCGCGAACGTGATTTTGAATACCGGCAGCACTGTGGATCATCATAATCGCATCGGCGATCACGTTCATATTGCGCCGGGGGCGCATCTTGGCGGCGACGTTGTCATTGGTGAGGGTGCATTGATCGGTATTGGCGCCACGGTTATGCCAGGTTGCCAGATTGGGGCTTGGAGTGTCATCGGCGCTGCGGCGCTTGTCCATCGCAACGTACCCGCTTACGTAACTGCGGTTGGTGCGCCCGCGCGTGTCATCAAACAACACATTCATGAAAGAGGAGTCATCTAATGCAGATTCCGATGTCCTTACCTGAAATCAACGACGCCGACGTTCAAGCCGTCCTCGACGTCGTCCGCTCCGGTCGCCTGGCCCTCGGCCCGCAGGCCGTGGAATTCGAACGGCTGGTCGCCGAATACGTGGGCGTGAAGCACGCGCTGGCGGTCAGTTCCGGCACGGCGGCGTTGCACCTGCTGGTGCGCGCGCTCGGCCTGGGGCCGGGCGATGAGGTGCTCGTGCCCTCGTTCACGTTCGCCGCCAGTGTCAACGCGCTCTTGTACGAAGGCGCGACGCCGGTCTTCGTGGACGTGGAGCCGGATACCTACAACCTCGATCCGCAGGATGTGGAGCGCAAAATCACGCCACGCGCCAAGGCCATTATGGCGGTGGACGTCTTCGGTCACCCGGTGGAATGGGACGCGCTCAACGCCATTGCCGCGCAATATGGCCTGCGCGTTATCGACGATTCCTGTGAAGCATTGGGCGCGGTGTACAAGGGACGCAAAATCGGCGCGTTTGGCGACGCGGCGGCCTTTGCCTTCTACCCCAACAAACAGATGACGGTGGGGGAGGGCGGGATTATCGTCACGGACGACGACGAGATCGCCCGCCTGTGCCGCAGCATGCGCAACCAGGGCCGCCCGGAGATGGGTGCCTGGCTCGAGCACGAGCGCCTGGGCTATAACTACCGCCTCGACGAAATGTCGGCGGCGCTGGGCGTGAGCCAATTCAAGCGGTTGACAACCTTCCTGGCGAAGCGCGAAAAAGTGGCGCAGCTATACACCGCGCGGCTGCAGGGTCTGGACTGGCTTCGCCCGCCGGTCGTCCGGCCCGAAGTGCGGATGAGCTGGTTCGTCTATGTCGTCACGCTGCGCGAGGGCTTGCAGCGCGATGCGGTCATCCAGGCGTTGGCCGGTCAGGGCATCCCGGCGCGCGGCTACTTTGCCCCGATCCACACCCAACCCTACATCCGCGAGCGCATGGGCGATTTACGCGGAACCTTGCC
>OMKS01002621.1_pt1 | contig 14884 bp, 14 predicted proteins | sample 1674721 | NCBI WGS metagenome assembly OMKS01 (sample SAMN06264996, study PRJEB25208) | sediment metagenome | isolation source: hot spring sediment | place: USA: California | collected 2014-09-02
GTTTTCCCGTTCGCGCCCTCTGGAACCGAAAAAAGCAAAAAATGCAGCTCCCGAAAAACATACTGGACTGCTATTTGCGGGATGTTGCCTGAACAATAGCGGTATAGCCGAACAATCAAGGCCTTGCAGGCCGTTTACATGAACGGTGATGCCGAGGTATGCGATTTTGAAAGAACAAAAAATATAAGGAAACTCTAAACTCTAGTACCGTAATTCACGTGTAAAATAAAGATCCCGATGATCAAAAACCCTGCCCTCCGCTGAGGTGCAGGGTTTACGGTCACTTCCCCGTGAATCAGAGACATGTCTGCATTTATGACGGATGCTCACCCGCTTTCCTTAAAAGAAGCGCCCAGTCTTCATCCACCATCTTCTGAATATGCTCCAGATCTTCTTCCGTCAAATGCTGGAATCTTCCCTGAAGTTTGAAGTATTCACTCACCGGATATTCCTTCGGTCTGTAATTGATGGTGTACTTCACACCATCCTCGACTTCGTACAGGGGGAAAATGTTCGTCTGCACCGCCATGCGGGCAATCTTGATCGACAACTCCGAAGCGATGCGCCATCCCGTGGGACAACTTGCATAAATGTGAAGAAACTTCGATCCCGTTATGGATTGTGCTTTCTTCGCTTTCCTGACAAGATCTTCAGGGAAGGCGATATTCGCGGTTGCCGCATAGGGAATGCGATGGGCAACCAGGGCCTCCACGATGTTTTTCTTTCGGAGCCTTTTCCACTCGTCCCCCGGCGTCGTCGTCGTCCACGCACCATAGGGGGTGGATGAACTGCGCTGAATGCCCGTGTTCATATAGGCCTCATTGTCGTAACAGACGTAAATAAAATCTTCATTTCTCTCGACGGCGCCGCTCAATGCCTGAAAACCGATGTCAAAGGTTCCGCCGTCACCCGCCCAGGTGACAACCGTTGTTTCCTTATCTCCCTTCATATCGAGAGCCGCTTTCACACCACTCGCCACGGCGCCGCCCGTTTCGAAGGCGCTGTGGATAACGGGGACATGCAATGTCGATTGGGGATACGGTCCTGCGATAACCGACCAGCAACAGGCCGGCAGGATGATAATAATTTTATCCCCCAGCGCCTTCAACAGAAATCGCATGGCAATGGCGGCTCCGCAACCGGGGCATCCCACATGACCCGACGACATATATTCCTGATCATGAACCATTAGTTCCATGGTTTATACCTCCTGAAGTCCCATCCAGATGCTTTCTGCTTCCGGGGCCTCGCTGTTTTTCGTTCTCCTGTATATTTCTCCGATGACGTCAGTGGTGACATCCCGCCCGCCGATGCCGGCGATATATCCGTAAACGGGCGGATGGCCGGGCTCATTGCAGAGGGCCGCCCGTATTTCCTGAGCAAAGATGCCGCCGGCGCCGAATGAAAAGTTCCGGTCTATGACGGCGATCTTTTTCGCCGATATCAGTACAGACCGGACATGGTGAACCGGAAACGGTCGAAAAAGCTTCAGTTTCATGAGCCCCACCTTCTCGCCTTCGGCCCGTAATTCATTCACAACCTGACGACTCGTGCTCGTTATCGTCCCGGTCGTTACGAGTATTATATCCGCATCATCGCAGTACAACGCCTCGACAGTGCCGTATCGTCGATCAAATATTTTCTCAAACTCATCTTCAATGTAAGGAAAGCAACGAAGCGCATCATCCATCGCCTGCGCGATGCTGTGACGCATTTCCATATAAATGTTCGGCGTCACCAGGGAGCCGAAGGCGCAGGGATCTTTGGGATCCAGTTGAAACTTCGGTTCGTACGGCGGCAGAAAGCTGTCGACCGTTTCCTGTTCGGGCACATCCACCGGCTCGTAGGTGTGGGACAGGAAGAATGCGTCAAGGACAACCATTACGGGCAGATTGACCAGCTCTCCCAGGCGATATGCCTGGAGTACCGTGTCAAGTACTTCCTGGCCGTTTTCGCAGTACAGCTGAATCCATCCCGTATCGCGCTGCGCCAGTGAATCCGTCTGATCAACCCAGATGTTCCATCCCGGTGCGAGTGCCCTGTTCACCTCGGCCATGACGATGGGAAGCCGTGCACCTGAGGTCCAGTGGAGCAGTTCATGCATGAGTGCCAGTCCCTGACCGGATGTTGCGGTAAAGGCACGAACGCCCGTACTGGCCGTTCCGATGAGCGCCGCGAGAGCGGAATGCTCGCTCTCCACCCGCATAAATCGGGCCTTCAGCGACCCGTTGGCGCAATATTCGGATAAAAACTCCACGATATGAGTCTGCGGTGTAATCGGGTACGCAGAAATGACTCCCACCCGGGCAAGCCGCACCGCCTCCGCTACTGCCTGGCTTCCTTCCACAACTCGTTTCATTGACCTTCCTCCTCCAGAACCATGGCATTGCGGGGGCATTCGACAACACACAGTCCGCACCCCTTGCAGTAATCATAGTTGATATGACGTCCCTGCAGACTGTCATCACGGCATACAGCCAAGTCAGGGCAGAAGAGGTAACAGTTGTCGCACTGATTGCACAGGCCGCAGTTAAAACATCGCTCAGCCTCCCTGATTGCAAGATTGGCTGAAATCTTCAAATCGATCTCACCGAATGTTTTCTTCCGCTCATCGATAAGCAGTCTCGGCTGTGTAATTCTGGCAGCTAAGTTAAAATAATCTATATTAATCTCGTCATACGCAACAACGTGATGATTTCTTTCAGATCGCCGTCCCTTCATATATGTTTCCATTGAAAGCGACGGACCGTTCCCGACCATATATGCCGCAAGCTCCTGTTGTATCGCATGGAATCCTTTCCGGAAGAAAACATCAAGCGCCATTGCGGCTTCCTTACCTGAGGCGACGGCATGGACAACGCTCTTGGTGTCATTGGTCAGATCGCCGCCATAGGCGACGACGATCCCGTCATCCCGATGAACCAGAACCGAATTGCCGAGAGTCAACCGCTGTTTCCCTCTTTCCGCGGGATTGTACCATTCTTCAGCTGCTTCCTCGCCGATAGCCTTGAAGATTTTCTGAATAACAATCTCATCCGCTTTGTCAACCTCCGGCTCGATCGCGGCACGACCGTCGGTTTCTTCTCCGGCAACCCGCATCGCCTGTACCGTCAGCGTAAAATAATCTCCCGCCCTGTCGATCCGCACGGGGGCCAGAAGTTCTCTGATTTCTACTCCCTCTTCAAGGGCCATTGAAATCTCATCCTCGAACGCGGGCATGTCTTGCCGGCGGCGACGGTATACGATAAGCGCTTTGCCTCCCAGACGAACAACGCTTCGAGCAACATCGACGGCCGTATTCCCGCCGCCGATAACGGCAACGGTTCCCTTAACGGCATCTGTTTCGCCACGACGGATTCTATCCAGGAAGACAATCCCCTCTTCGATCCCCTCCAGACCCTCCCCGGGAATGGCGAGCTTTCTCGACCGTGAGTGTCCGCATCCCATGAAGACGGCGTCATACTCGCCGCGTGCATTGCTTAAAAAATCACGGGAAACGGATGTTCCCGTGTAAATGCGCACGCCCATATCTTCAATTCGAACAATCTCGCTCCTCAAGACTGAAACAGGCAGGCGATATTCAGGAATACCCCATCTGAGGACACCGCCCGCTTCAGGCATTGACTCGAAGACGTCGCATGCATAACCGAGAATCGCTAGAAAATAGGCTGCAGCCAGTCCGCTCGGACCGGCACCTATGACGGCAATTTTTTCCTTCCTTTCCGGTTGTTTCTCCAGTGATGATTTGAATTCATTACGCGCTGCCGTGTCGGCAAGAAATCGCTCGATCGCATGGATGGCGATCGCTTCATCAAATTCACCCCGGTTGCATCGCCTTTCACAGGGATGAAAACACACCCTTCCACAAATGGCGGGAAACGGGTTCTCCTTCAGGATGGTATCCCAGGCCTCTTTGAACAACCCCTGTGTCGTCAACATCTCGATCATGGCTATATCCTCTCCGGCCGGACAGGCGGCACTGCAGGGCGCCGTCTTCTCATCATACCGCGGTCTGAGAAATCGCCACGATCCCGTCTTGTTGCTTTCCGTCGACTGGCTTGAACGAGGAATCAACAAATGATCGGCAATGATAATCTCTGCTTTTTCTCCCATTTTTCGATCCTTTTACAATTCATTTACGTGGAGCATGGAGAACCGGCTCTTGACAAGAACCCTGCATGATGTCCTCATATATTCTCAATGGTCATTCCCATGCAGACGAGTATCTGTCATCATAAATTTTCTACAAATTCCCGCTCCTCGATCGCAGTTCAGTGAGAATGACAGGAACTGCTGGTAATCCAAGCCTCTCATAGGCATTGTGCCCGTTATGGAACGATCACAATCAATAAAGATGGATCATGACATACTCTAAAACCTTGAGGTTCGATTCACTTTGATGCTTCTGAGGGTCGGATACCGCCACTCGTCGATGGTTGAATCGTGGCATATGACATTTTCTCCCGGCCTCCGGATTTGTATTCAAACCGGACGCCTCACGATCCACTTGTTCCGCGTAATATCAGGATACTTGTTTTTGCTCGATTAAACCGATACGCCGAACCTCATCGTAGGCATCTCGGGCTGCTTTCAGGTTTCGCTCGGTTTCCCGGGGGACTTCTTCCCTGATGGCCGCAGCAATGGCGTCCATGGAAGGCATGTCAAACACGCGGGAAACCGCTCCCAACATCGGTGTATTGACAATCGGATGCGTCCGTGTACCCAGTTTATTTCTGAGGGCTATTCTGCTTGCATCGACATAAGCGAGCTGAAAGCCTTGAAACGGACTCACATCATCGGGCGGCGCGGGACTGTTAATAATGATCCAGCCTCCCTTTTTTAATCCTCTGGTTACATCAACACTCTGAAGCAGGGTGTGATCCTGGACCACGACATGATCAGGGCGATAAACATTCGTCCGTACTAAAATCGGCTCCTTATCAAAACGGACATAGGCCTCCACCGGCGCTCCCCGCCGTTCGACACCGAAGACGGGAAAGCTCTGAACCTGGTAACCGGCCTGGAACAGCGCCTTCGACAGTAATATCGACGCTATAACCGTCCCCTGTCCACCCCGGCCGTGAAATCGTATCTCCATCATAGTGTCGCTTCCTTTTCATTCATTATGATTTCGCCCAGATAACACCGATTGCCGTGGCCGGTTTTTCTCCGAGGGCCCGGAAACTGTGGTTTATATCCGACTCGAAGTAGATGGCGTCACCCGCCTCCAGAACTTCCGTGCGATCATCACTCCTGAACTCAAGTATTCCCTCGAGCACGAAAATGAATTCTTCTCCCTCATGACTGACAAAAACCATGTCACTCGTCTCCATCGGTCTGAATTCAACGAAAAGCGGTTCCATGTGCTTGTCGGGCTTTCTCATCTCCAAGCTCTCGTAAATATAGTCCACTTCACCTTTCTGATGGTGAGGCCGCCGCTCCAGCCTGATCCGGTCACCTTTCCGGGTAACGGATATTTTCTCGACAACAGCCTGATCTTCAAAAAAATGAGCCATGCCGACGCCAAAGGCTTTCGAAAGCCTGAGGAGCGTCGCCACGGGAGGGATAACATTGCCTGCCTCTATCTGCGAGAGGACGGATTTATCCACTCCCGTCTTCTTAGCCAGGTCTTCCAGTGTGTACCGCTTCTTGTGTCTGAGTTCCCTGACCTTACCGCCGATTTTCAGATCTTCGGCCGTATGAGAGCCAAAACTTCCATTATGCTTCATCTTTTCACCTCAACAAGAAGGAATTAGATCTTATGGACTTAACAAATATCGATATTTGACTGTTGAACAGTTCATATAGGGGGACGGCACATGAAAAACCGCGTCGTTTGAAATGTACGGTTCGTATCGGGACAACGTCGACCAGGAGGCGAGTGAGATCATCTCTTTCCGATCTCGCGAGAACGTCTTGAACCCAATCAAAGAACAGTCTCTACGCTAGATCTTTATATTAAAGGCTTGTTCTTATATGTCAAGGAAATATATATCATCCCTTACCTGAAGGAAAACCGGGATTTTAAACCTGGCATATCGGGAATTCCCCGATGGCGCCATTGAATCCTTTATCATATGCAACAGGAGAGCACGTGTCATCCGGAGAGAGACGCATGAGTTTGCGTTCATATAAGCGTTGAGTTTTTATTATTATTTTCAGAAAAAAAATTTGACTATGCATTATGAAAAGAGTATTTTTAAACATCAATTCCGGGGTATGGCACATGGCCATTTCAGGACAAACATATAAACGACGGTTTTTGATACCCCTATCTCTCCATTATTACTATCATTCCGATGTAAGCGAAAGACTCCCGCTGAAAGGTGAATCATGTATTGGTTGCCCAATATTTTATTAACCTACCTTAAGGAGGTGAGGTATGACTACCTTTATCATCGTTATCGGTTTTCTTATTTATTTCACCCTGTACTTTACGTACGGTAAAAAACTCGAGCGGGACGTTGTTATGGCTTCCGACGCGAAGGAAACGCCATCTCAGCGCCTTTACGACGGCGTCGATTACATTCCGGCGAGGACTCCCGTCCTCTTCGGACACCACTTTGCATCGATCGCCGGGGCCGCGCCGATTATCGGACCTGCTCTCGCCATATGCTGGGGGTGGGTACCCGGCCTGTTGTGGGTATGGTTCGGAAACATCTTCATCGGGGCCGTTCATGATTACCTGGCGCTCATGGCATCCGTGAGATATGACGGAAAGTCCGTTCAGTTCGTCGCCAGCGACCTTATGGGAAAACGGACGGGAACCGCCTTTTACTGGATCGTCTTCTTCCTTCTTGTTCTCGTCGTGGCCGCCTTCGGGGCCATCATTGGCAGAATGTTCGTCGCTACACCGGCAATCGCTTCGGCCTTCATCTGGATGATTGTCGCCGCGCTGATACTCGGCGTGCTCATGTACCGGGTTAAAATGAACTTCAATGCCGTGACACTTATAGGAATCGTCATGCTCATCGCCGCGATTATTATCGGTGTGGAAATGCCCATCACGGCGACATATCAGACATGGATGATCTTCCTGTTCTTCTACATCATCATCGCCGCATCCATTCCTGTCAATGTCCTCCTTCAGCCACGGGACTACCTTAACTCCTTTCTGCTGTATGCGGGATTGCTGGTTGGATTCATTGCCGCCGTCTTTGCCTTCAGAGGATTCGAAATACCTGCATTTTCGACTTTTTCGCCGGTTCTTCTCGGCGGCAAGCCGACGCCTTTCTGGCCGGCGATTCCCCTGGTCATTGCCTGCGGGTCTCTTTCGGGTTTTCACTCCCTGGTTGCGTCCGGCACCACGTCAAAACAGCTCGATAAGGAATCATCGGGACTTTCAATCGGCTACGGCGCCATGTTTACCGAGGGATTTCTCTCCACCATCGTTATCGTCTCGATCGCCGGTTTCGGATATACGGCAATCCTGAATGCCGGCGTCACAACGGAAGCTCTGAATCCGGGCAACTGGGGTGCAGCGTTTACCAAGATTTCGGCATCTGTCAAACTGTCTGCAGCCAACCTCTTCACACAGTCATATGCCGACATGGTAAACTCCACATGGCTCAGTATCATTCCGACTCAATACGTCAAGGTTCTCGCCGGCATGTGGGTCGCCGCATTCGCCATGACCACGCTGGATACGACGAACCGGCTGGGACGGTACTGCCTCTCCGAAATGGCGGCGCCCCTGAAAGAAAGTACGCCCGCGGTTTATACCGCGTTGACCAACCGATGGATTGCTTCCGTGATCCCCGCGGCTATTGGAATCTATCTCGCCTGGAGCGGAAACTGGCTCATAATATGGGGTTCGTTCGGCGCTGCCAACCAGTTGATCGCATCAATCGCCCTCATGACAGGTGCGATCTGGGTTTTTGCGAAGATGCGATCACAATTCCACGCTGTCGCCGTGATCCCCGCGGTGCTCCTCTGGATTACCGTTACGGCGGCGATTATCTGGTTCCTTGCCGTCGTCATGCCGGGTGACATCGCGAAGAAGGCGGTTCCCGGATGGACGGTCTCCGTAATTCTCGTTATCATGCTCATCATGAATTTCATCTTCATTACGGATTTCTGGAAATCCTATAAAAAAGTTGGTCAATCGGGTTCAGGAGCGTAACAATAACTTCCGATTTTCATATTTTTCTCATCCGGTGCACGGTCATCGTGTACCGTGCACCGGATGACCTTCACACAGTTCACGAGTTCTACCCTATGGGCTTTTCAATTGCATCGTATCTCAGACGTCTTTTTTCCGATATCCACATCATGCATCGTGAAAACGCAGTTGCGCTCACAGTTGTGGAAATGCAGGAACTGGAAAACATCTTTGCCCTTCTTCTTCTCGGCTCTTTCGTAGGATTTCCATCACCACCGACATTTCTCGCGGTTGAATTGCTGCCGTATATGGAGAGAGAGTTTAAGATTTTACATCGAAGAGCAGAAGACGCCGGTGACATGCTGGCGGAAATGTGCGGTATTCTGGGTATTGATTGATGAAAATACTTTTTTCAACAGGCAAAGGAGGCGTCGGAAAATCGACAATGGCGGCGGCGGCGGCGTGGCAACTGTCGCGGGACCAGCGCGTTCTGATTATCTCTCTTGATCCGGCTCACAACCTGGGAGACATATTCGGCGTCACCCTTGCCGGGGGGAGAAAACGATTTTCCGCAAATCTTCACCTGGGTGAGGTGGATCTTCAGCAGTTGTCGAAGGAATACCTGAAACGAGAAATTGATGTTCTTTCAGGCAGTTATAAATATCTCCAGACATTGAATCTGGACAATTATTTTTCGGTCCTGAAGTATTCACCGGGGATCGAGGAATACGCGTTGCTGACCAGCATCGAGGCAACGATCAGGAACGAAGAGGATTACGACATTATTATCTTCGACACGCCGCCTACGGGATTGACTCTCAGGTTTCTCGCCCTGCCGAGAGTGACGATTACCTGGATCGACCGTCTGATTCAGATCAGGAGGAAGATACTGGAAAAACGGTATACCATCCAGAAGATCAGAGGCAATCCCGAAGAAGGAACACTGGACTCAGGCATAATACTTAATTACAATGAAGACGACGACGACATTCTCAGGCGACTGCGGGTTCTGAAAACCAACTACGAAACACTGACGTCAATTCTCGAAGGAAGGGACTGTGCCATCTTTGTTGTGTTCAACCCCGATCTTCTTTCGTTGAGAGAATCTCAGCGACTGGTGGAAGGACTGCATGAACTGCATCTGCCCCTTCGGTTGATGATCAACAACAAGGTAACCACGGATAACGAAGCGATGGCCGATCATGTGGAAAAAACAATGCTGCGCCGCGCAGAGCATATTCCTGTAGAGCGTATTGCGTTGCACCGGGAACTTCAGTCGCGGGACGCAACAAAATTGTATGAGATCGAGGAGGATATCGCCTCTCCCCTTCTCTTTATTCTGAACAATGCACGGTGACGATGAATAATCTCGTAACGACCCCCGTTTTTTATCTTTTTATCGCCTTCAGTTTTCTCCTCGGTTTCGGATATTTCTGGGGAAGGCGGAGAAATAAACAAATTTTTTTATCGGTATTCAATGCTCTTGTTGAAGCAGCACGGCCGGTGGATCAGACCTTTACCACCATCGGGGGTGTTGTGGGATATCATGCCAACCTCCATCTCAAAAAAGAAAGCCCCGTTTCTCGTATTGATGCGACAATTACGCTCCTTCCGAGACATTCATGGTTGTATATCCCCATATCGATGATCATCATGCGGTACGATCGTCTCTTTATCACCCTCTACATAAGGCCGACACTTCCCGGGGAGGGGCACATTATCGAAAAGGTGTATGCCGGCTTCCGGGGACCTAAAATAAAAAACGCCGACCGTCTGCAGAAAGAGCTCATCAGATGGGGGAATCTCAATTTCTATCTGTACTATGAAACAGTAAAAGTCCGCGACCAACTGATACAATACATTGACCGAAATCCTCAACCTGGTATAATACGTCATATCGCGCTCATTCCGGAACAAAAGAAATGCTTCGTCTTCATGATCCCCCGACGGGAAGAAGTAGGAAAATATTTCGGTCCCATTCCCCGGTGGATATCGTCAATTGTCAAAAAGTAGCATCTCAGACCCCGTAAAACGATCATTCAAGGAGAAACTTCATGAAAATCGCACTTATCGGCATGGGAGGCGTCGGAGGTTACTTCGGCGGCAAACTGGCACGTGCCTATTCCTCTTCGAAGGAACATGACATTGTGTTCATAGCTCGTGGGAATCACTTGAAAAAGATAAAGGAAGACGGTCTCAAAGTCATCACGAAAGATGAAGGGAGCTGGGTTGTCCATCCGGACATGGCGACGGATAATCCTCAGGACGCAGGTCAGGTCGATGTGATTTTCTTCTGCATCAAAGGGTACGATCTGGAAAACGCCGCACGATCGATGATGCCCGCCATTCATGACCAGACGGTATCCATATCGCTGCTGAACGGCGTTGACAACATCGAGCGCCTCGCCACAGTCATTGACAGGGGGACGATTCTCAATGGATGTGTATACATAAGCTCACATGTCGTCGAACCGGGAACGGTCAGGCAGGTGGGGGGACCGTGTTCTTTATTCTTCGGTCCCGAGCAGGACCCCGTCGACCCCTTTCGAGGTCTTGAAGTCATTTTAAAAAACGCAAACATCAATGCTGCATTATCGGATCGGATCGCCGTTGATGTATGGTCAAAGTATCTATTCGTCGGCCCCCTGGGAGGCATGACATCCATGGCGGATGAACCGCTGGGAGCGATACTGGAAAACGAACGCCACCGCGCCATGCTTGAAGGAATGATGAGAGAAGTTGAAGCCACAGCCCGTGCCTACGGCATATCCCTTCCCGGCGCCATTGTTCAGCAGTCGCTGGAGGTTGCGTCGAAATTTCCTTATGAAACGAAAACATCGATACAGCTTGATTTTGAAAAGGGAACACGAACCGAACTGGAAACCTTCGTGGGCTACCTTGTCAGGTCGGGAAGGAAGGTCGGGGTGGCAACGCCTCTCCATGACCGCGTCTACGAAACCCTCAAGAAAAAAGAAGGGCTGTAACCATGGCGACGCCAAAGGTTTTTGTCAGTCGTATAATCCCCGATGCAGGCCTGAGCATAGTTATCTGCGCCTGTGATACCGATGTGTGGCCCGACGAACTGCCCCCTCCACGGGACGCGATTCTGAAAAAAGTCAGGGGCGTCGATGGGATCCTTTCCCTGATAACCGACCGGATCGATGGAGACGTGATGGACGCCGCCGGATACAGGCTGAAAATTATCAGTAACTACGCCGTGGGATACGACAACATCGATGTTGCAGCGGCAACGGAACGGGGCATCATGGTGGCCAATACACCGGGCACCGTGACTGAAAGCACGGCGGATCTCGCCTTTGCACTGCTTATGTCGGCAGCACGGCGCATCGGCGAAGGCATCGATCATATCAGGATGGGAAGATGGAAGACCTTCAAGCCGCTTGAGCTCCTGGGCAAAGATATTCACCACGCCACCCTGGGAATCATCGGAATGGGGAGAATCGGAACGGAAGTGGCAAAACGTGCCCGGGGATTTGACATGGAAATCCTTTACTACGATTACCGCATGCGTCGGGAAAAAGGAAAGGCCTTACGTGCTACCATGTGCACAACCATGGACGAACTGCTTGCACGATCGGATTTCGTAAGTCTCCACGTGCCGCTGAACGAAGAAACGCGGCATCTCATTAATGCCGATGTGCTCGCAAAAATGAAACCGACTGCGGTCCTTGTCAATACGACCCGCGGTCCCGTTGTCGACAGCGACGCACTTTATGATGCCCTGATATCAGGACGCATCGCGTATGCCGCCCTTGATGTCACCGATCCGGAACCGCTACCGCCGGATCATAAACTCATGAGTGTACCCAATTGTCTGATCGTTCCTCATATCGGCAGCGCGACCACGGCAACACGAAACAAAATGGCTGTCATGGCCGCCGAAAACCTGGTGACAGGTGCGGGCGGCTCGGTGCCCCGCCATCTGGTCAATCCCGACGTGCTCGCGCGGCGTCGATGAGACAGCTGCAGGCTATTTGCTGAAACGCCGTCACGGAAGATACGTCATTCGATATACTCCTGCAAGGAAGGAGCAACCAATGAGAAAAAAGTACAAAGCGTTCAATCCACCTTATCGTATCCTCATGGGTCCCGGTCCAAGCAATGTGCCCGACAGTGTAATGGAATCATTGTCAAAACCGGTTGTGGGACATCTCGACCCCGTCTTTCTTTCCATTATGGAGGAAGTTCAGGACATGCTTCGCCGGGTCTTTATGACGAAGAATCACCTGACCATCCCCGTTTCGGGAACGGGAAGTGCCGGCATGGAAGCGGCACTCGTTAACGCCATAGAACAGGGCGACCATGTTCTCGTTTGCATCAGCGGAGTATTCGGACAGCGCATGTGTGATATCGTTGAGCGATGCGGCGGGATTCTTAAAAAAGTGGAAACGGAGTGGGGAACTCCCATCGACCCGGAACAGGTCCAGACGGCACTGACCGAATTTCCCGCAAAAATCGTAGCTATCGTTCATGCCGAAACATCGACCGGAGTTTTACAGCCCCTTCAAGATATTTCGAACATCGTTCACGAGAAAGATGCGCTCCTTCTTGTTGATGCCGTAACATCTCTCGGCGGGGCACCGCTGAAAATCGACGAATGGGGAATTGACATCTGTTACTCAGGCACACAAAAATGTCTCAGCTGCCCGCCCGGCCTTGCACCGATCACATTCGGTCCGCTGGCGATCGAAAAACTGAACAGGCGTTCCTCCAAGGTTCAGTCTTGGTATCTCGACATGACCATGGTGCAGAAATACTGGGGACCTGATCGCGTCTATCATCACACAGCCCCGATCAGTATGATCTACGCACTGAGAGAAGCGCTGCGGCTCGTCGTTGAAGAAGGTCTGGCAGATCGCTGGGAACGACACATCACCCATCATCACAGTCTTGTCCAAGGATTGGAGCAACTGGGGCTGAAAATGCTGGTCGACGCATCATATCGAACGCCCATGCTGAATTCAGTTGTTATTCCATCGAACGTGGACGATGCAGTCATTCGGAAAAGACTGTTGGAGGAATACAACACCGAAATCGGAAGCGGCCTCGGTCCTCTCAAGGGAAAGATCTGGCGCATCGGATTGATGGGACACTCCTGCACCAGGGAAAATGTGAATCATATCCTGTCGGCCCTGAAATCCTTGCTTGCATTGTAAGGATTGAACGTCCACGGAGAACACATTGTCAAAAATTTATCCACTTCCATAAGAGGCAATGGGGAAAGTACACATCGTCCTTACCCCTTTTACGAGCATTTTATTCGAAGGGAGGCACCATATATGAACATTTTAACCGGTGATGATTTAAGGTCACTTATTGAAAGACGCGAAGGTTTGTGTGTATCCCTCTTCATGCCGACCCACCGAATGGGAACGGAAACGCAACAGAATCAAATTCGCTACAGAAACTTACTGCGAAAGGCAGAGGAAAAATTGATCGACAGTGACCTGAGACCACAGGAAATCAGGGAATTTCTGAAACCGGCACACGATCTTGCCGGCGACGTCCCGTTCTGGCAGAATCAGAGTGACGGTCTGGCACTGTATGTTTCTCCGGCATCGTTCAATCATTTCAGACTCCCCATCAGTTTTGAGGAACTGGTCGTTGTAACAAACCGTTTCCATCTCAAACCGATTATTCCGGCGGCCACCGGAGATAGGGAATTCTTCGTTCTTGCCGTCACCCAGAAAGATGTCAGGCTCATTAAGGGCTCCCGATACGCCGCTGAAGAAATAGATCTGGAAGCGGTCCCGTCAACGGCTGCCGAATTCTTCAGATTCGATCTTCTCGAAAAGGAATTACAGTACCACACCCGCAGACACCCTGCGGCTTTTCAAGGGGTCGGAGGTGGGACGGAAGACCCCAAAGATGATATTTTACGCTATTTCAAACAGGTCGACAAGGGAATCAAGATCATCATGAAGGGATCACATACACCTCTTGTCTTTGCAGGTGTCGAATATCTCTATCCAATCTATAAGGAAGCCAACACCTATCCACATCTTATGGACGACGCGATCACCGGAAGTCCCGAAGGGCTGACAGCGGATGAACTTCACGATCATGCGTGGCCCCTTGTTGAGCCGGTCTTCGAAAAGGAACGGGAGAAAGCCATTCATTTGTATAAAGAGCTTTCAGGAACGGGAAGGGCATCAAATGACATCAAAGAAATCATTCCGGCGGCATATCACGGACGAATCGATACGCTGTTCGTATCGGTGGGACAGCAGCAGTGGGGCAGATACAATACAGAGACTGATGAGGTCATCCTTCAGGACGACGCCACTCTGAGCAGCGCCGATCTGCTCGATTACGCAGCAATTCAGACATTGCTGAACGGAGGTGCCGTCTATGCGGTGTCTCTTGACGATATACCCGACGAAGCCTTGATGGTCGCAATTTTCCGGTATTAACACCTGAGCACTACCCGTCCGTCCGGCAGGTTTAAAGAGGCATGAAAGATCGGAAGGGGAGAAGATCTCATGAACGTCTTCTCCGCTTCCGTTTATACACGCATTCCAGAGCCGATTAATGCGTGCAAGGGAAACGCATGTATGTGAAAGCCTTCAGCTCATGCATGTATCCATGTGATCATGCAAACAGATGAATAAGACAAAGAACGGAGAGAACGCTCTCCATCACACTATTTTAGTTGGCAAAACGGCAAAAATAAGCTAATTGTAACCAGTAATTTCCGGTTACGTTTTTGCATATGACCCGCAAGGGAACTGATCTTTGATATTCTGCACGTTATCTGAAGCA
>OMKS01002624.1_pt1 | contig 14874 bp, 16 predicted proteins | sample 1674721 | NCBI WGS metagenome assembly OMKS01 (sample SAMN06264996, study PRJEB25208) | sediment metagenome | isolation source: hot spring sediment | place: USA: California | collected 2014-09-02
TTACTCGTTACTCAGTGCATCAATAAATTGTCGCTCGTATAACTCGCGATATAAGCCGGCTTGCGCCAGTAGCTCTTCGTGCGTGCCGCGCTCGATGATGCGGCCGTCTTCCAGCACGCAGATCAGGTCGGCGTTGCGGATGGTGCTGAGGCGGTGGGCGATGACGATGGCCGTCCGCCCCGCCAGCAGCCGGTCCAGCGCGTCCTGGATCAGCCCCTCGGTGACGGTGTCTACACTGGACGTGGCTTCGTCCATAATCAAGATGCGCGGGTCGGCCAGCACTGCGCGCGCGATGCAGATCAACTGCCGCTGGCCCAACGAGAGGTTGACGCCGCCCTCCTGGATCACCGTGGCGTAGCCGTCGGGCGTGCCGGTGATGAAGTCGTGGGCGTTGGCGAACCGCGCGGCCTTCTCTACGTCAGCGTCTGAGGCATCGGGGATGCCGAAGCGGATGTTGTCGGTGATGGTGCCGGAGAAGAGGAAGGGGTCTTGCGGGACGATGCCCATCTGTTGGCGCAGCGACCGCTGTGCTACGTCGCGCACGTCGATGCCGTCGATCAGCACCGCGCCATCGCTGATCTCGTAGAAGCGCGCGATCAGGTTGGAGATGGACGTTTTGCCCGCGCCCGTCGGCCCGACGAGCGCCACCGTCTCTCCGGGTTCGATGGTCAGGTTGAGGTCGTGCAGTACCGCGCCATCCACGCGGTAGGCGAAGGTTACGTCGCGCAGCTCCACCTTCCCCTGAATTTCCGGCATTTCGATGGCGTCCGGTTTGTCGGCGACGGCCGGCTCGGTATCGAGCAGTTCGAGCACGCGCTCGCCGCCCGCCGTCGCGGCTTGCATCGTCGTGTAGAGCTGGCTCAACTCGCGGATGGGCTGGAAAAAGCGCGTGACGTAGGTGAGGAAGGCCACGATGATGCCCAGCGTGAGTTCTCCTTCGGCCACGATGCGCCCGCCGAACCAGAGGACGATGGCCGTCGCCAGGGTGCTCAGGAATTCGACCACGGGCATAAAGGTGAACGAGAGCGACATCGCGCGCACGTTGGCGTCGCGGTTGTCGCGGTTGGATCTATCGAAGCGTTCTTGTAACGTCATCTCCTGGGCGAACGCCTGGATGACGCGCATCCCGGCGATGTCCTCCGCCAGATCGCCGACGACGCCCGCGTTGGTCGCCCGCGTTTCGCGGAAGGCGGTCTTGGCGTGGCGCGCGTAGATGATCGTGGCGATGACCATCAACGGCAGTACACTGAAGGTAAGCAGCGCCAGCCGTGGACTCATCGACACCATCACCGTGACGATGCCCACCAGCAGCAGCGCGTCTCCGGCCAGCGTGATAAGGCCCTGCGAGAGCAGTTCGTTGATCACGCCCACGTCGCTGAAGACGCGCGAGATGGTCACGCCGATGATGTGGCTGTCGTGGTAGCCCAGGTGCAGGTCTTGCAGGTGATTGAACAAGCGGTTACGCATCGTCGCTAACACCTGCTGCCCGGTGCGTGAGAGCGTATACTGCTGCACCGCCGCTGCGACAAACAGCCCGGCAAATGCAATGGCCGTCAGTATTGCGATGCGATTCAACCCGGCGACGTCGCCTTGGATGATGTGTTGGTCGATGGCGATCTTGACGAGATAGGGTGTTGCCAGGGTAAGCCCCGTCGAAATCAACATCATGATGAAGGCGAGCAACATTTTGCGCCAATGCGGTTTGACGAACGCCAGTAATCTAAGAATGACGCGACCGTCGAAGGTGAGGTTCTCCTCATCTTCGTGGCCGCCAAAACTGCGTAACATGCCGCGTGGCCCGCCCATGCCGGCGCTCCGGCCAATCGAGATACTCATTGGGACACCTCCGGAGATTGGAGATTGGAGATTGGAGATTTTTGATTTTGGAGCAGGCGCTCGTGATGCGTGATACGTGAGGCGTGATCTGCCGGTTCTTGCCCGTTGCCGCCAGCCCCTTGCTTCCTGCTTCCTGCCTCTTGCCTCTTGCCTCCTGCTTCTTGCCTCTTTTGCAGTTCGGCGACTTCCTGCGGCCTGAGTTGCCGCTGGTAGATTTCGCCGTAGAGGCCGGAAGTGCGGAGCAGTTCTTCGTGCGTGCCCTGGGCGACGACGTGACCTTTTTCCAGCACCAGAATTTGATCCGCCAGGCGCACCGTGCTCAGCCGTTGCGCGATGACAAACGACGTGCGCCCTTGCATCAGGCGCTCCAATGCCATCTGAATCAGGCGTTCGGTCTCGGTGTCCACGCTCGAAAGCGCGTCGTCGAGGATGAGGATGCGCGGGTCCTTGAGCAGCGCGCGCGCGATGGCGACGCGCTGTTTCTGCCCGCCGGAGAGGGTAGCGCCACGCTCGCCCACGTAAGTCTCGTATCCCTGGGGCATTTCCAGGATAAAGTCGTGCGCTTGCGCCGCCTGTGCCGCCGCGACGATGTCCTCTTCGCTGGCGCCTGGACGCCCGAAGGCGATGTTGGCGCGGATGGTGTCCGCAAAGAGCGTCGTCTCTTGTAACACGATGCCGATTTGCGAGCGCAGCGAGTTGAGGGTGACGTCACGGACGTTGTGCCCGTCGATCGTCACGCGGCCCTGTGTGACGTCGTAGAAGCGCGGAATCAGGTTGATGATGGTGGATTTGCCGGAGCCGGTCGCGCCGAGCAGGGCGATGATTTGCCCCGGTGCGGCGCCCACCGTGACGTCGTCCAGGACTTTGTGGCGGCCAAAGTAGGCGAAGGCGACATTTTCAAGGCGGACGTGGCCCTTGACCGGCGGAAGCGGGATGGCGTTTGGCGCTTCCTTGACCTCCGACTCGGCGTCGAGAATATCGAAGATGCGCTCACCGCAGGCAACGGCCTGCACGATGGCAGGAATGATCCGTCCCATCATCCGCACCGGCCCGGCCAACAAACCCATGTAGGATGTAAAGGCCACCAGCGCGCCGAGCGTCAGCTCCCCTTGCGCCACCAGTCGCCCGCCGTACCAGATGATGAAGATGGAGCCGACGTTGGTGATGAAGCCCATCAGCGGGCCGTTGATGGATTGCAGCCGCGCCGTCTCTGCCGCAAGCTTGAACCAGACCTGGTTCTCGGCTTCGAAGCGCGCCTTCTCCGCCGGTTCCTGTGCGAAGCCCTTCACGATGCGCATCCCACGCAGGTTTTGCTCGAGGCGTGTGGTCAGCGTCGCCATCTGCTGTTGCAAAGCCCGCCACATGGGGCGAATTTTGCGGGCGAAAGCGAAGGTCTGGATGAAGAGTAGGGGCGTGGTCAACATCGCCAGCAGCGCCAACCGGGGATTCATCGCCAGCATCACCGCCATCGTGGCGATGAAGGTGAAGAAACCGTTAATCAGATGCAGGGTGGCCCGTCCGGTCAAGAAGCGGATGCGCTCCACGTCCTGGATGGCGCGGGAGAGCAATTGCCCGGTTTCTGCCTGGTCGTGGTAGGCAAAGGAGAGGGTGGAGAGCTTGTGGTGGATGGCGTTGCGCAGGTCGTAGGCCACGTTCTGCGAGGCTTTTTCCGTCCATTGCCCCTGGAAGAAGCTGAACAAGCCGCTCAATCCCGTGAGGCCGAGGACGCCCAACACCGCCCATCCCAAGAAGGCCACGTCGCCTTGCCTGATTCCCCGGTCGACGATCAGGCGGAGCAACTGCGGGTTGGCGATGTTCAGCAGGTTGACGAGCAGCATTACCACGTAAGCGCCGGCGACCAACGGGGCGTAGGGACGCAGGTAGCCGTAGCAGCGCAAGAGAATCTTCAGATCGCTGGATTTTAGATTTTTGATTTTAGATTTTTGATTCGCCGATTCGCTGATTCGCCGATTCGCTGATTTGCTCATTGGTTTTCTATCTCCATCAGTTGTAGTAGCTCCGAAAACGCCTCGTCCAGCCTGGCAAGCCGCTCCGGTGGCAGGGTTTTGATGCGCTCGCGGAGCAGGGGGATGCCGCCGAGCGGGGTCTCTTCGGCCAGGCGATGGCCTTCGGGCGTGAGATCGACGTAGACCACGCGCTGATCTTTCTTGCAGCGTTTGCGCTCGACGTAGCCGGCGTTTTCCAGCCGCGAGAGCATCTCCGAGGCGGCGCTGGCGCTGATGTAGATGTACTCCTGCACCTGCCCGACCGTACATGGCCCGGCCTCGTGCAGGTAGCGCAGTGTGGCGAACTCGCGCCCGCGCACGCCATAATCCTGCGTCTGGCGGCTGTAGCGGCGCAGATAGCGGTATAGGGTGAGGAATTTTTGTATTACTGGCAGAGCCAGGGCGCGTTCGGGTTCATTCATAGTGACCTCCTCTTAACCTTGCGAAGGTTTCTGAACCTTCGCAAGGTTGTACAGGTTGTATTTCCCCATTGAGAAGGTTCGGCGTTGAAAATTTCGGTATAGAATATTTCGTTTGCGAAATAGTATACCATATCTTAACCGGGGTGTCAAGGACTTTAACCAAATGCAAAGGGCGCTATGCTTGATTAGCATAGCGCCCCTATGTTTCTGGTCGATTGGTTACGCTGGCACAGGAACGTACACCTGAGGTGGACGCACTTGTAGATTGAGGGGATGTAACTTCAACCGCACAAATACGACCGGTTTTTCCGGCTCAGATTGCTGCGCTAGCAAATCAAAATTGTAGCGGCTTAACTCCGGGTCATCTTCGGGCAGAAGCACCAGTCGAAAATCTGGCGGCAATCGATCTAAAACGCGCGGTTGCTCCAGGATAAAGCGCGTGAGCGTCATCACTAGATCCAGATTGCGCTCGGCAATTGACTTCGTCATTTCATCTGCTCCTTAAATCGTTCACAATACCGGCGGTAGTGTGCCCGTAAATCATCCTGCGCGTAGGTTAAGGCTTCGTTGAAGTCGTGGATTGATAGGGCGCGTTTTTCTTGAGACCCGTCTGGCTTGAGTATATCACAGTGCGCAAAGCCGTGCGCCGTATCATATCTTATGACGGGATGCCAGTGCTCTGCGATCTGACATTCCAATTGTACAACAAACGCCGTTATCTTTCCACGGCTATGTGTGAAATGTACTCGCACTGCTACATCACGTTCTAGCAGGAATTGGAAGGTTGTCTCCCGTGCCACATAAACATCCTTGGGTGAAGTGCGTATGTTCAACGACAATTAGAATTATATCACATTGCCTTCAAATGCGATAGCCCTGGTATAGCTGAAATAACAGTTTGCCCGTTATTTCGAGAATACAGAATAACGGGCAAGCGTAGAGAGGTTTACGGTGGGATGAGTCGCTTTACGGCTGGCTCAGCACCTCATACAGTGTTACACAAGCCGGGCAACTGCCGTCAGGGCGGACGATGGCGTAACCGTCTTGTGGGTCGTAGCCATAGCGTTTGAAGTCTACGTTCCAGATCATGATCGCGCGCACCATGCCGGTATCCAGCGAAAGTTGCACTGCTTCGGCCAACCACGCGGCCTGTTGCGCGTCGGTAATGTCTTTTGCCCAGGCAAAGGGTGAGGCAAACGCCGGTACGCCTTCTTGCGAAGCATAACCTAACGCCGTGTAGAAGAGTTGGCGCGTCCCGTGGAAAGCCTGGTAATATACTTCTGTTTGCGGCAGAAAATACCAGGAGTGATAATCATCCTCTACAGCACCCGGATGTCCGGTACGCGCCGAAGGCGATGTCGCGCCGGAAATGTAATGCGCGCCGATGTAATCCATACACTGCCCTGCGCCCGCCGCGTAGAGGCCCTCCAGCCACGGCAAATCATCGCAGCCGGTGACGCTGCATCCTTTGAACCAGCCGGTGGGGGCCGGAGCTGCGCTGATGACATACGTTTCTGGGTTAGCTGCCTTGATCGCCTCATAAGCTGCGCACAGCAAGCGGGTGTATGCCGCCGGGTCGATATTGCCGGCCCACTGACGATCTATATTCGGCTCGCGCCACACTTCGATGGCATCCGCGCCCGCTGCTGCCAGGGCTGCGACCCAGGCCGTGTAATCGCTGATGAATGTTTTCGAGAACACCATCTCCGCGTTGCCGTAGGCAGTCACCAGCACTTTGAATCCTAAGGCATGCTTGTCGCGGAGTTGGCCGGCGCCGTTGTGGGGATAAGGCACAGGCAGTTCCAGCCACGTTATTCCGGCATAGCGCATCGCGCTCCAATGTTCGGCTGTGCGGTGGTAGCCGCCTAAGGCAAACGTGTCGTACTTCTCAAGGCCGTCCGGCGTGACGAAAGGCAGAGGGGTAGGGGCGGATACAGGCACGGGCGTCGGGGTGGGGTTGTTTCATTCTCAATCGTGAGATTGTCCACGAAATAGACCAATGGCTCGTCCACTCCCATTTCGTATACCGCCAAGAGCAGCGAATAGCTGCCGTTGGGATAGTCCGTCGTGTTCCAGGTCCCCAGGACGCCGTCGGTTATGGAGGTCTCCACATTCCACGCAATCGGATCGTCCAGCCGCCAGGCTGAATTTTGCGTGTGGTATCTGTCGGTGGTATACACGATGCCGTAGGCTTTCAGGTTGGGGTGTACGACTGAGCCTTCGATGTCTACTTTGCCCCTGAGCGTGGCACCCGCGGTTGGAAAGGTGATGTTAATCTGTATGTCGTTCGTTTCTGGTTCAGGTTCCGGCGTTGGCGTGGGTTCATTTTGAACGGTCAGGGTGGCTATTTCTCTTTCTGGCTCAACGGTGGGTGACGGACTGAGCGGGAGCGTCGGCGTGGGGGGCTGTGTGCAGCCTGCCAGCCATAACACGGCCAACAACCAAAGGATATACATCCGCATACGGATGGGGTGTGTAGTCATTTTATACCTCCATAGCGTAGATTGATTTTAGCAGGCGCCAGACCCAAAGACGGTTCAAGGCTCGACTTCGAATCCCTCGCCCAATGCGGTGGGCGGCCAAGCGAAAGGCGCTTCTGGCAGGGATTCGGCGGCGACAATCTCGTAGATGTGGACGATTTGGGTCAGGGTATAGACCGGCGTGCGGGCCACAAAGCCGAGGGGGTAAGTTGTTTCAGGATCGATGTAGAGGGTGAAGGTTGCCGTCCCCTGTCTTTCCGTAAAGCTGAATGCCGGTTTGCCGAAGAAGGTGGTCTGTTCGTACACCAAAGCCGCGACTTCGCCTTGCAGCCGGTTGATCCACAGTTGTAGATCGGTTTCGATATTGGGCGATGCCAGTTCCGGGACGAACGGGCGCGCGTCTCTGTCGCCGGGCAGACATCCCACCGCATCTGCGTCTGGCAGACGGGCAATCGCCCCGAATCTATCGCGGGTCAGGTAGCACGTTTTGTCCGCGGCGGTATAGCCCCAGGAGACGGGCATCTGGCGTTGTACGTCGGCGATGGCGTAGCGAATGGTGCTGCGGGCCGTGGTGGCGACTGCGCCGCCCTGCACGGCATCGAGTTTACGCCACTCCTCGACGATGTAGAACTCGCGTGCGGTGGGGGCAGACGCCAAGGTCATCTCCAGATAGTTTTCTACCACCATATGCTCCACCATGCCCGGACGCCGGGCGGTGGCGGCTGCGGCATTGGCCAAAATGCGTTCGGCGGGCAGTGTGGCAGGCCGCAGCACCAACACCAAAGCCAGCGTGATCAACACGGTACACACAATGGTCATTCCCCAAGATAGGCGCATAAGCAGTTTGTTCCCTCTCATATCCCTTGATCTGGCTGGTCGCAGGTGTTTTATCGCCGTGGACAAGGCGTCGAAGCACGCGTGCGTTTTCGACGGGGCCACGGGCGCAGTTGTGTAGCACGCTTGCAGACGCCGCGATAGCGCTGCCACGAACGCGGCATCGGGCTGCGCTTCGTCTGTAAGCGCGTTAAGCGCTTGCACCACAGGCGCTTGCGGATAGGTAGATGCTGCCTGGGCGCAGTCGATTGCCGCATCGAGTTGCTGTGCGGACATCCACTGCATGATAGGGTTCGTTCTAATGTCAGCTTTCCGTTTCATCGACACACCGCTTTCGCAAACGTTCAATCGCTCGCCAGATCGACATTTTGATGGCGCCTGTCTTGCGTCCTAACGCCACACCAATCTCCCGCGCACTGAGCGCACCCCAGAAGCGTAAGTGCAGGGCTTCGATTTGCTCCTCAGGTAAACTCCGCAAAGCTTGACGAATGCACGCGATCGACTCCTGGTGTAGCACCATCTGCTCCGGCCCTTGTTCGTGCAGGACATAGGCGGCCACAAGCGAACAGCTTTCTTCTTCCAACGCCGTGTGCGGCTGGCTATAGTTCACGCGGTGGAACATCGCGCAGGTATTGCGGGCAATGCCGAATAACCATCCCGCAAAGGCATGGCGCTCCTGGTAATGTGCGAGGGATTCGAAGGCTTTCAGAAAGGTCTGCGCGGTCAAATCCTCTGCATCCGCATGGTTGTTGGTGCGGGCATAACAGTAGCGATACACCCGCGCAACGTAACGGCGGTAAAGCACATCGAACCGTTCCGGGTTGCGCCGTACTTCTTGAACCAGTGTGGCGTCGTCGATAGCGTTGCTTTGTGGCTCCACGTAGCATCCTTGTTTGACTTAAGAACCTATCCGAAAACCATCGCGGTTTCACGCTGTCGGCGGAGTGGGCGGCTAAAGCCGCTTTTTTAAAGGGTGTTTTTGCGCTTGCGGGCGCCGCCCGCAAGCGCAAAAACACCCTTTCACCCACGCCTTTAGGCACAAAATACCGCACCTGGTGAATTTTCGGATAGATTCTAAGCTGATCAGCTTTTGCTATATACTATATTGCAATTTGGGGCAAAAGGTAACACCATCTGTAATAAATCCTTTACTGCATCGTATAATAGAATGTAATGATCACACAACCGCGCATCATCGAGCGTTTGACTGCCGCAACGCAACCCGTGGATTGGGATGCCGTCTTCGCGGCGCTGTTACCCAAGGTCTACCGCTACTTCTGCTATCGCGTGGGGGAGGGGCCGTTGGCGGAGGATTTGACGGCGACGACGTTCGAGAAAGCCTGGACGAAACGAACACGCTATCGTCAGGACTTGAGCAGTTTTTCCACCTGGGTCTTCACCATAGCGCGCAACGTGGCGACGGATCATTTCCGCACTGCGCGGGCCACTGCGCCTTTGGCGGACGCGGGCGCGGTATCCGCCGATGTCTTGTCGCCGGAAGCGGCGTTCGAACAGCGTGAGCATTTCGCCAGGCTGGCGCGCCACATTGGCCAATTGCCGGAGCGCGAGCAGGAGATTCTGGCGCTCAAATACGGCGCCGGCATGGGCCAGCAGGAGATCGCCGAATTGACCGGCCTAACGGCCTCGCACGTCGGCGTGATCGTGCATCGCGCCGTGAAACAGTTGCGTTCAACGCTGGAGGTTGACGATGAACGATGAGTTTTTGACCCAAAGGTTGCCGGACGTGCGCCCGGCGTTCGAAAAAGCATTGCAGGGGAAACTCCACAGGCTCGAACGACGGCAGCGGCGGCGCGCCCACGCGGTTGCCTCGGCGCTCGTGGTTGGGCTGTTGCTCAGCCTGATGCTGACCCTTCCACCGGTGCGCGCGCAAATGCGCTGGCTGCTCCGTGAAATCGGCGGGGTGAAGTTTGTGGAGACGGAGAATCCGCACGAGGATTGGAAAACAATCATCACTAATTTTACGGAAGATGGCGACTTACCGGAGCAAACGGATGTGTCGATTCCGGATGTCAGTTTATCCGAGGTGTTGGCGCAGTATCCAGAGCTGGCCCGTTTTCTTCCAACGTGGATTCCAGAGGGCTTTGTTTATGATGAAAGAATCCCCATAGCTCCCGACAGGTATTTTTTCCTCAGTTGGCGTCCCGAAGGTGTCACTGCGAATGATGCGCCTTATCCCTGGTTTGGATTGCGTGTTGGAAGGCCTTTTGAACTGCCCTACGTCATAAGACCAGACCTCGTGCAGGAAGTCTTCATAGGTGATATTCCGGCTGCGTTGTGGGAATTTGTAGAGCTGGAGAACCCCCAAGACCCCGAAGGGCGCATCTATTGTCTCGAATGGATGCGAAACGGCCTCCAGTATGGCGTCAGTTGGCGCGAACCCGGTCTGACCCACGAGGATATATTCCGCTTTGCCGAGTCTGTCCCTGACGCCGTGGAACTACTTCAGGAATTTGAATTTCTGCTCGATGTGACCCCTTGATTTAATCTGTAGACCTGACAGGTCTTCCGAGACCTGTCAGGTTTGACATTACATCCTGGTCATTTCCTCAAACCCTGCCGCCTCCAACGCCGCGTGCAGCGCCTCACGCCGCTCCGGTGGCAACGGCGGATGCGGCAGGCGCGGCTCCCCACAGTCGAAGCCGAGCCGGCGCAACGTCTCGCGGAATGCGCCGTTGAAGCCGAACTCGAACCACACGCGGATGACGTGGTTGGCCTGCGCCTGCACATCCCGTGCCCGTGCCAGGTCGCCGCGTGCGCACGCCGCGCGGATTTCGCGGTAGACGCCCGGCATCACGTTGAGTGTCGAGCCGATGTTGGCCTTCGCGCCGAACATCGCCGCGAACGCGCACTGCTCGTCCATGCCGGAGAAAATCGTCCAGCCGGCGTCCTGCATTGCCACGAGCGCCTGTAATTCGTGCATGTTTGGCCCGGTGTACTTGGCCCCGGCGAGGTTGGGGATGCGTTGGCGCAGTTCGCGCAGCAGCGAGACCGCATCCGTCTGCCCGCCGAAGAGGTACGGGTAGAACGGCAGCTCCGGGACAGTGCGAGCAATCGTCTCGTAGTGCAGGTACGTCGAGGCCAGGCCCGCACCGTACAACGGCAGGATGCTGGCGACGCCGTCCGCGCCTATGTCGCGCGCGTGGCGGGCCAGGATTACCGCATCTCGCGTGCCGATGCTGCCCACGTGGACGATGGTCGGGACGCGCCCGTTTACCTCGTCGATCACCGTTTCCGCCACGAGTTGCCGTTCCGCCACGGACATGAACACGCCCTCGCCCGTCGTCCCACACACGTACAGCCCGCCGATGCCCTTGTCGAGCAGATGCGCCGTCAGGTCGCGCAACACCGGGACGTTGACGTCCCTTTCCGGCGTCGCCGGTGTAATCAGCGCGGGCCATGCGCCGTGAAATTGTCTGAATGTCATGTTGTCCCCTTGATTTAATTGGATTTTATGGTTTGATAAGTATACAACATCACGTTAATCACACGAGGGACTTGGATATGCCGACCATTCTTCTTATTCGAGGATGGCGCGTTTTCTTCTTCGCGAATGAAAATAATGAACCTATGCACGTTCATTGTCGAAAAGGAAGTGCGCAGGGCAAATTTTGGATTCTTTCTGAGAGCTATGAGATTCATACAGCTTATGTTCGCCGGATGACACACGCTCAAGAGCGTGAAATTCGGAGGATTCTTTTCGAGCATTTTGATGAGATCGTCGAGGCCTGGAAGGAATTTCAAGAAAGGGTGAAGTAATGGGCAAGATTTACGATGTGAAGCGTCTATCCGTAGACCGGGAAGCGATTCGCTTTGAATTGGCCGGCGAAAAGATTACCGTTCCTTTGAGCCGGTCTGGTTCTCTTGTGCTCTCACGGGCAAAACCGGAGCATTTGCATATTTTCGAGCTTGATGCCGATGGCCTGGGTATTTACTGGCCGGTTTTGGATGAAGATTTATCCATTGCGGGGCTTCTGCGTTCTGCCGGGCGAGAGGATCTCGTTGTCAACAACATTCCTTCCCTGTATGTCGAGTCATCGGATAACTATACGCGTGTCGAAAAACCTTTAGGCTACGCCTATGGCTCGGGGATGGTCAGGGATCGTGAATCCTAAATCGCTGCCCAGTTTTACATAAAAAAAACACCACAAATCGCAAGGCCAACCTCGACCTTGCGATTTGTAATTCATGATTCATGATTCTTGATTCGCTATACCTCATCCGGGTGCAACTTCTCCAACCGCTCCGCGCAATCGCCACGACCGGTGGCGCGCAGCCGCTCCAGGTATTTGGGCAGCTCGTAGCGCGTGTGTGAAGGGCCACCCTCGCGCAGCACCGTCATCAGCGGGTCGATATTGGTTCCGCTTTTGAGCATCATCTCGTGGTGCCACGCTGCGAGCATCCCCATTGCTTTGTCCACCAGATCGGGCCGCTCGGCGATCAGGTTGTGCTGCATATACGGATCGTGCGTCAGATTGAACAGCATCACCGGATCGAGTGCCTTGTGGCCGTCGTGATACGTCCGCAGGCAGACCCACGCCTCGCCCTTGAAGTCGAAGCGCACGGCGCGTTGCGCCGACCACGCGCCCTGGCTGGTGACGAGATACGGGCGGCCTTGCGCCGCGCCCGCCTTGAACGCCTCCGTGTATGGGACGCCGTCCCAATTCCCCGGCACCGTCCCGCCCGCCAGCTCGATGAGTGTGGCGGCCCAGTCGAAGTGATAGTGCAGGGCGCGATCCACGCGCCCCTTGTCCACGCGTCCGGCGCTGGATTGTGATCCAGCGCAAGCAGCAGGGCGATCGGTGATGCCAGGCCAGCGAATCAGCAGCGGCACGCGGCAGACGGATGGGTCGGCGGTCTGGTGGTCGCCCCATACGTTGAACTCGCCCTGGCTCTCGGAATGGTCGGAGCTGACGATGATGACGGTATCCTCGAGGATGCCTTTGGCCGCCAGCGCATCCAGCAGCTTGCCGATCCACATGTCGGCGTACCAGATGCCCATGTCGTAGCCGTCGATCCACTGCCGGACCGCGTCCATCGAATCGAGTTGCAGCGGCACGCGCGGGTACTGGCTCACCCACGCTTCGTTCAAGTCGTGGCCCGCCAACTCCTGCGCGCTGTGCGGGCCGAAGCCGTTCCAGCACTTCTGGCGCAGCTCCTCCGTCATCCACGCGGGCAGCGGATCGTCGGCGAAGCGGTCGCCGTATTCCGGCGGCGTGCGGTAGGGCGTGTGCGGGTCCCAGACGTTGACGTGCAGGAACCAGTCGTCCCTGTCGCCGTTGCGTTCGATCCAGTCGATGGCGGTGGGAACCACCTCGTCGGCGCGTTCCAGGCCGCCCTTGCCGGGGTTATGCATCTCGCGGTAGCCCGCGTACCACTCCCACGCCGAGTGTCGCTCCCCAAACGGGCTGACCGTAACCGTGTATAGCCCGGCCTGGCGCAGCGCGCTCATCCACGAGGTGGCGTCGTAGGAATCGCGGAAACCGCGCGGGCAGCCGTCGTTGAACGGGTCGGCGGACGACCCCATGTGCCCGACGACGCCGTTGCGGAAGCCGAAACGCCCGCTCCACAACGCCGTCCGCGACGGCAGACACGGCGCATCGGTGACGAAGTTGTTCTCGAAGCGCACCGCGTCCTGCGCGAGCCGGTCCAGGTTGGGGCTGGTGTCGCGGTGATAGCCGTAGCAGCCCAGGTGATCGGCCCGCAAGGTGTCGATGTCGATGAAAAGAATACGCATGAGAGACCTCCTTAAAAATGGCAAATGGCAAATGGCGAATGGTTCGTCAGATGCTACACTTATTTTTCCCCTCTTTGGTGCGAATCATACATAAAGGCTACCTCCCAGACTTGTTGCAAGTTTACGCAATATCGACCAGGGGCGCGATGCGCGCGATGGATTGCTCGACGAAGGTTGTGTCCTCGATGTGCAGCTCGATGGCGTGTTGTGGGCAAATTTCGACGCAGCGCCCGCAGCCGCGACAGGTTTCGTCGATGGCGGCGCGCCCGTCCACGAGCCGGATCGCGTTTACGAAACAGACATCGCGCGTGCAGGCCCCGCATCCTATACACCGGTCGGTGACCGTCACGGTGACGCCCGGCATACGGGTGACGTTTGCACTGATGTCCGGCGGCAAATCGGGCAACACGCGCCACAGACAGCAGCACGGGCAGCAATTGCAGATGGTGAGCAGTTTGTCGAAGGGCGTTGCCCCTAGCCACACCGAATCGATGCGATTGCGTCCGATGAGATGCACCAATCCTGCTTCACGCGCGCGTTGCAGGTGGGCCAGCGCCTCTTCCCTGGTCGCCAGATGCCCCAGTTGGGGATTGATCTGCAAGACTGCTTCGCCCAGGAAGATGCAGCCGAGATCGATAGGATAATCTTCGCACTGTTCGGCGTCACGACAGATGCACTTATCCATAATCCAGCGGTAGTTGGCTTGTTCGATGAAGCGTTCGACAATCTGTGAGGGTAGCACCGTCTCCTCGGCGCGTGTGATGGGCTGGTTGATCTGGATGACGTTGTCTTTGGGGAGGTAGATGATGTCGTCCCCTTCAAACAGAAAGTGATCGATGACCTTGCGGATCGGCGGAACCTTTCGCGCCAGCATCGCGAGGAAATAGCGTGTTGGAAATGCCTTTTTGACGAGCGTAACGAACCATAACGGACGTGACATCGCTGACCACCTGAATGGATTGCGGCTAACTGTAGTGTAGAGTGGCTGCTTGTCAAGTTTACCGGCGCCTATCCGAATATCCGACTAACGACGACCTGACTATCAGACTGCCAATCTGACGCCAACCTGACGCAGATCGTTAGAATATAGTAAGGATTCCGTCAAGTAAGCGATGGCAAAGTGTGGTATCTTATAGGTGCGTTTCAAAAGAGACTTTCTCCTCCTTCTGAGTAGCCGAGGGCGCGTGGGACCGCCCTCGGCGATTTTTTTGCCTCATAGCCAGATCAAACCGCGTAAGTGTACTTTTACCTATTGACATCCAAAACGTTTTGGAGTACAATAAAAGTATCCGAAACGTTTTGGTTTTGTGCTGTTCTACGCTCACCACGAAAAAAAGGACGCAACAATGGCAGTTACGCTTAAGGAGATTGCTCGCCGCACCGGTAAATCCATCACCACAGTTTCGCGTGCGCTGGCCGATTACGACGACGTCAGCGCCGACACAAAAGCCCTGGTACGCCGCATGGCGGATGAACTGGGCTACACGCCAAACCTCCTGGCCCGCCGTCTCCAAAAGCGCCGCGCCGACACCATCGGCTTG
>OMKS01002625.1_pt1 | contig 14874 bp, 11 predicted proteins | sample 1674721 | NCBI WGS metagenome assembly OMKS01 (sample SAMN06264996, study PRJEB25208) | sediment metagenome | isolation source: hot spring sediment | place: USA: California | collected 2014-09-02
GCAAAGCGTGGCCATGGGACGACGAACGCCCCCCTGCATCGCCAGGACATGCCCACGCGAGCGTGGGCATGCCACCCAGCCCGTATCGCCAGGACATGCCCACGCGAGCGTGGGCATGCCACCCGGCGCTTGATGGGTCGGAGCGTCCATGGGCATGCCACCCGGCGCTTGATGGGTCGGGGCGAGCGCGGGCATGCCACCCGGCCTTCGGCCTTGCGGTCGGGATGACGGTTGTGTGGCCTACGGAATCGTCGGGTGGCAGCCTTTTGCCGAAGGCAAAGGGCTGGCCCGGACCCGTCACTGATACCGTCGCGCCATGGCGTTGAGGTACGCAGGGCGGGCCGTGCCCACGCGGTCTGCTGTCAGCACTTCAACCCCGGCAGCATCGCGATGTCGGCGCCGCCCTGGGGCCATTGTCCGCTTGCCCGATGGGCGCGATGGCTCTACAATGCGGGCGAACGGCAATACTCCCACGACGGCAGGAGAGGCAAGGCATGAACCGGATGGCAGGGATTCTCACGATGGCCGTAGTGCTGATGTCATGGGGCTGTGCGGCGCACGCGTCGCCGTCGGCGCCGATGCTCACGGCAAAACCGGACTTAGGGCAGCGGGCCGAGGCCGACCCGCGGGTCCGCACGTTTGTCCGCCCGCAGCGCATCCTATGGCACGATGGCGCGGTAACCGATCCGCAGGTCCTGCTCGAAGAGCGCTCCGGACAGGTCACGCTCGACGCGTCGAACCCGTGCGTGCTCAACGCCGAGCCCCAACCGGGGGCGGTCCTGCTGGACTTCGGCCGCGAGCTGCACGGCGGCGTGCAGATCATGGTCTGGCACACGAAGGATAACCAGCCCGTGCGCCTGCGGGTGCGGTTCGGCGAGTCCGCCGCCGAGGCCATGAGCGACGTGGGCGGCGAGAAGAACGCGACCAATGACCACGCCATCCGCGATCAGAGCGTGCTCGTGCCCTGGCTGGGCACCGCCGAGATCGGCAACACGGGTTTTCGCTTCGTGCGGATCGATTTTGACCAGCCCGAGGGCTTCGTGCAGCTCAAGGCCGTGCGGGCCGTCTTTCTGCATCGTGATCTGGACTGGATCGGCTCGTTTCGCTGCAGCGATGAACGGGTCAACGAGATCTGGCGGACCGGGGCGTACACCGTGTTTCTCAACATGCAGGATTACCTGTGGGACGGGATCAAGCGCGACCGCCTCGTCTGGATCGGGGACATGCACCCGGAGACGATGACGATCCTGGCGGTGTTCGGCGGCCATGACATCGTGCCGCGCAGCCTCGACCTGATCCGGGAGGAGACGCCGCTGCCCAAGTGGATGAACGGTATCAGCTCCTACTCGATGTGGTGGGTGCGCTTGCAGCACACGTGGTACCGGTACACGGGCGATAAGACGTACCTGGCCGAGCAGCGGGCGTATCTGCTGGGGCTTCTGGATCAACTGTGCGGGTGCGTGGGGCCCGACGGCGCCGAGGCCCTGACCGGCTGGCGGTTCATGGATTGGCCGACCGCCGAGAACAAGCCCGCGATTCACGCGGGGCTGCACGCGCTGCTGGTGACGACGCTCGAGGGCGGCGCGGAACTGTGCGACGTGCTGAAGGAGGCCGATGCGGCCCAGCGCTGCCGACAGGCCGTGGAGAAGCTGCGCACCCACACGCCCGACCCGGTCGGCAGCAAGCAGGCGGCCGCTCTGATCGCTCTGGCGGGGCTGGACGACCCGGCCCGGCTCAATCGCGAGGTGCTCGCCGTCGGCGGACCGCAGGGCATGAGCACCTTCTACGGTTATTACGTCCTACAGGCGCGAGCCCTGGCGGGTGATTACCCGGGGGCGCTGGACGTGATCCGCCGGTACTGGGGCGGCATGCTGGACGTGGGGGCGACGACGTTCTGGGAGGATTTCGACCTGGCCTGGACGGAGAACGCCGGGCGGATCGATGAGCTGGTGCCGCCGGGCAAGAAGGACATCCACGGCGACTTCGGCAACCACTGCTACAAGGGCTTCCGCCATAGCCTCTGTCATGGCTGGGCGTCCGGGCCGACAGCCTGGCTCAGCGAGCACGTGCTGGGCGTGCGGATCGTCGAGCCGGGCGGTGCGGCCGTCCGCATCGAACCGCATCTTGCGGATCTGGATTGGGCCGAGGGGACCGTGCCGACCGCTCGTGGCGTGGTCCATGTGCGGCATGAACGCGGCGCCGATGGGCGCATCCGCACCACGGTCAAGGCGCCGCCGGGCGTGCGGGTGATCCGGCCCTGACGCCGGCGGTCGGTGTGCCTTGGCGGGCGCCCACAGCGGACGGATGGGTCGATGAAGACGGATTTGTGCATCGTGGGCGCCGGCCCGGCGGGCCTGATCGCGGCGATCTTCGCCACCCAGCGCGGCATCCGGACGCTGGTGGTCGAGCGCAACAGCACCGCCGGACGCAAGCTGCTCAAGACCGGCCGCGGCCGATGCAACCTGACGCACGTCGGCACGCCGGAGGAGTTGGCCCGCGCCTGTGAGCCCTACGGACGCTTCCTCAAGCACGCCTTCTACGCGTTCGGGCCGGACCACGTCCGCCGGTTCTTTCATGAGCACGGCCTGGAGACGAGGGTCGAGCCCGACGGCTGCGTGTTTCCCGTTACCGACCGGGCCACCGACGTCAAGGCCGTCCTGCTCGACGCCGCCGCGCGGGCCGGTGTGCGGTTCATCTATGGCCGACGCATCTTCCCGATGGCGAAAGAGCCCGACGGGTTTGTCCTGCACAGCGAGGACCTCGCGATCCGCGCCTGCGCGGTGATGATCGCGACCGGGGGGGCCTCCTGGCCGCAGACGGGATCGACCGGCGATGGGTATGCCCTGGCGGCGGGCCTGGGCCACGGGATCATCGAGCCGCGGCCCATCCTCGTGCCGCTGGTGACCAAGGAGGCCTGGCCGGGCGCGTTGCAGGGCGTGGGCGTGGAGCACGTGGCGATCCGGTCGCGCATCGCCGGGATGAAGCACGCCGAGGCCACAGGGCCGATGATGTTCACGCAGGACGGTCTGGGCGGCCCGGCGGTACTGGACCTGAGCCGGCGGCTGGCGGGGCTTTTCGACCATGCGGCCCCGCCCATCGAGTTGCACATCGACCTGTTCGACGAGCTGACGGCCCAATCACTGGAGCAGCGGCTCATCGCATCGTGTCAGGCCCGGCCGCGCAAGCGGATCGAAACCATCCTCGCTGAGTGGCTGCCGGGGGCGCTGGCCGAGCGACTATGTACGCTGGCCGGATGCGCGGCCACGCAGGCGTCGCAGCTATCACGGCCCCTGCGGGAGGCCCTCGTGCGGAGGCTCAAGGACGTGACCGTGCACGTCGTGCGGACGCGGCCCCTGCGCGAGGCGACCGCGACGCGGGGCGGCGTGGACCGCCGGCAGATCGAGCCGACCACGATGCAATCGAAGGTTTGTCCGGGCCTGTACCTCGCCGGCGAGGTGATCGACGCCGACGGGCCCTGCGGCGGCTACAACCTCCAGATCGCCTTCGCCACCGGCGCCCTGGCGGGACAATCGGTGGCGGTCCCCGCGTCCATCTGAGCCGGCGAGGGCTCATAGTCGTGGAAGCGTGGGGCGGCGAACGCCAGACGCCGGGCCATGACCTCCATCGCTTCCGGATTATTGTCGATCAGAACGGCGCTTCGGCCATTGCGGATGGCCGCCTCGCCGGTGGTGCCGCTGCCCGCGAAGAAGTCCAGCACCGTGTCGCCGGGGTTGGAGTGGATGCGGATGACGCGGTTCAAAATGCCCAGCGGCTTTTGCGTGGGGTAGCCCGTGCGCTCCTTGCCATTGGTGGGGACGATCGTGTGCCACCACACGTCCGTCGGCGTCTTGCCCCGGTCGGCCTTTTCCGGCGTGACCAGGCCGGGGGCCATGTACGGAATCCGGTCCATGTCCTCGAAGCGGAAGGTGTAACGCTCGGGGTTCTTGGCGTACCAGAGGATGTTGTCGTGCTTGGCCGGCCATTTCCTCTTGCTGCGGGCCCCGTAGTCATACGCCCAGATGATCTCGTTCATAAAGCTGTCGCGGCCGAACAGGCCGTCCAGAAGGACCTTGGCGTAGTGGACCTCGCGGTAGTCCAGGTGCAAAAAGAAGCTCCCTTCGGGCCGCAGCAGGCGCACGGCCTCTTCGAGCCGGGGCTCAAGAAAGGCCAGAAAGTCGTCAAAGTTGTCGGCGAAGGCCTGCGTGCCGACCTTCACCGTGCGATACCGCTGCCCGCCAAAGCCGTTGCGATCGCCCTCCGGGTCGCGGACCGTCTGAAGCCGCGACCGGGCCTGGGTCTTGCCCGTGTTGAAAGGTGGATCGACGTAGATCAGGTCAAACGACGCCTCCGGTAGGCCCCGCATAATGCCCAGGTTATCGCCGAAATAGATGTCCAGTTGGGGCACCATGCTCTGGCTCAATACAAGTAGGTTCAAATTGGCCGACAGCCTGTTGCAAAAGCCCCCTGTTTGTCACCATTATCTTTCGATCACCAATCAAAACCGGCCGAAGGTTTCGCCGGGTCGATCATCGGTTCGGAAGGGCGAGGCGGGCAGGCCCTCCTTGTTGAACAGGTTGGGCTCGGCGGCGTTCTCCCAGCCATAACGAACGGCCGCCGGCTCCTTGACCTGGTCGCTCCACACGATGACCGTATCGCCGTCGATCCGGGCCTGGGCAGGCACGAAGTCCCCTTCCTTGGGGGCGATCTGGAAGTGCGTCAGGTCGCCGCCCCGCGCCGCCAGCCCCGAGCCGACGAAGTCGAAGAAGATGCGGACCTTGTCGCCTTCGACCTGGTAGTATTTGTACAGCGGGCCTGAATAGACCAGTCCCTCGCGGCCATAGGTCTTGGCCAGGGCCCACAACGCCAGGCGCTTGCCGACGTCCTGCTTGTTCCGGGGGTGGATGTCCGTCGGGTTGCCGATGTCCATCGTCACGACGATGCCCGTGTTGGGCGTGGTGCGATAGGCGATCAGTTGGGCCTCGCGGATTTCGGGCGTCTGGCCCTGGTACGGGGCGATCTGTACGAAGAGGAAGGGGAAGTCGCCGCGGCCCCAGTCCTGCCGCCAGTTTTCGATCATGGCGGGGAACAGCCGGCGGTACTGGTAAGAGCGGCCGGCATTGGATTCGCCCTGGTACCAGATCGCACCCTGGATGGCGAAGGGGATCAGCGGGGCGATCATCGCGTTGTATAGACCGGCCGGGGCGTGCGGATGGCCGGGGCCGTACGGGGCGCCGGGATAGCCCGGCCGGGGCTTGCCCGCGGCGTCGGCCTGTTCGGCGGCCTTCTTCCATTGCTCGACGCGCTGCTTGTATTCGGCCATCGCCTCGTCGAACCGCGCACAAGCCTGGTTGTAGCGATCGACGATGGGCCTGAACTGCTCATCGGATTCGAGGACCTCGCGGCGGGTCCAGGCCTCGGCCGGGGTGCCGCCCCACGCGGAGGCAATCAGCCCGATGGGGATGTTCAATTCCTGGTGCAGCTCACGGCCGAAGAAATACCCCACCGCCGAAAACTCGCCGACCGTCCGCGGGCTGCATGGCGTCCACGTCCCCTGGCAGTCGTCCATCGGCGTCTCGGCCACCTTGCGCGTGACGTTGAACAGGCGGATGTTCGGATAGTTCGCGGCGGCGATCTCTTCGGCGCCGTTGAGGGCGGCGGAGGTCGACCATTGCATGTTCGACTGGCCCGAACAGACCCAGACCTCGCCGATGAGCACGTTCTCCAGCACGATGCGATTGGGTCCTTCGATAGTGATCGTGTAGGGTCCGCCTGCCCGTGGCGTGGGCAGTTGCACGGACCAGCGGCCATGCTTGTCGGCCCAGGCGACGGCGTCAAACCATTGCCACTGGCCCCGCACGGTGACCTTTTGCCCCGGATCGGCCCAGCCCCACAGGGGGACGTGCGTGTCCCGCTGGAGGACCATGTGGCTGCCGATCACCGCCGGCAGACGGACCTCGGCGACGACGAGCGAGCCAGCACACAGAATGAGCATCAACGACAGCGAGAGGCGGGTTCTCATAATCAGGTCTCCGTTTCATCACAGGATTGCTTTGTCGCACCGTGTGAGAGTATACCCCTGATCGGCATGGGCGGAAACCCGTTTCTGATGCTGACCGGACGTTGTCGTGGAAAACCGGCCCTGCCTGATTCGCATGTAACCCCTGCATCGACAAGGGGATGCACGTCCGCGGGGCCTCGGACATCGAGCCGCGGTCATAATATGGGTGCGTATTCCTTGACTTTGATGATGGGATTTGCGCTACTTGATCTTTTGTGTTTCTGGTTTGAACTCGAGTGCTCCGTTTAAGTGGAAAGGGAGATCATGAAGGCGCGTATTCTCAGCGTGGGGCTGATGAGCATGATGCTGTGCGGCGTGGCGATGGGCCTGGGCCGCAGCCAAGGCAGCAAGGAGAAGGTGGCCGAACCGGCCAAACCCGCACCCAAACAGGCGCAGCCCCAGTCCTCGACCTCGCAGGCTCGCCCGCCGGTGGCCCCGGCGCAGCGGGTTGAGCGTAAGACACCCGCCGCACGGCCTGCGCAGCCGGCCTCGACGCAGCCTGTGGCCCAACCGGCCCAGCCGGCGGCCCAGCCTCAGGCGGCGCCTGCCCCGGTTGATCCCGGTAAGGTTTTTGCGACCGTCAATGGGGTGAAGATCACCGCCGGACAGGTGGAGCCCGTGCTCGAACAATTCGTGCAGCGGCAACTGGCCAGTCTGGGACCCATCGGCTCGGCCCTGCCGCCGGATGCGCTGATTAAGCTCAAGGAGCGGGCCCGACCCCGCGTCGTCGAGATGTTCGTCGAGCAGGAACTGGTGAGCGAACAGATCAAGGCCAAGAACATCGAGGTTACCGACGAGCAGTTGGACGCCCATATCGGCAAGCTGTTGGCGGATAACGAGGTCACGCTTGAAGACGTCAAAAAGGACCTCGAGCGCAACGGCCAGACACTGGAGGAGTTCCGCAAGCAGATGCGGACGAACCTTGGCGTCGAACGCCTCGTTGAGGGCGAGATGAAGGGCAAGGTCGAGCCGATCGACGAGGCCGCGGCCAAGAAGTTCTACGATGAGAATCCCGGTCAATTCACCGTTCCCGAGCAGGTCCGGGCCAGCCACATCCTGATCAAGACCGAAGGGCTCGACGAGGCCGGCAAGCAGGAGGCCCGCACCCGCATCCAGGACATCCTGGCCAAGGTCAAGGCGGGCGAGGATTTCGCCGAATTGGCCAAGACCTATTCCGGTTGTCCGTCCAGCAGTCAGGGCGGCGACCTGGACTTCTTCGACCGCACCCGCATGGTGCCGGAGTTCGCCGAGGCCGCCTTCAAGCTGAAGGTCGGCGAGATCAGCGACATCGTGGAGACGAAGTTCGGTTACCACATCATCAAGGTCACCGACCACAAGGACCCCGAGACGGTGACCTTCGAAAGCCAGAAGGAAAACATCATCGAGAATCTGACGCAGCGGCAGCAGGTCGAGTTCTGGAACCAGTATCGCCAGCAGCTCAAGGCCAAGGCCCAGATCGAGTACGCCGACGAGATCAAGGAAGCGATGCAGCCGCCGGCGGCTCAGCCCGCGGCGCCGAAGGCCGCGCCGACCGAGCCGCCGAAGGCCGACTGAGCGGCCGACAACAGAGGGCATGTTACGTCACATCACCCGGCCCCGGGTTGCGCGAGTGTGGCGCGATCCGGGGCCGACGGTGTTATGGGCATCAGGACACGTCGTTTACCCGCTCGAAACGGTCGCCGGGCCGCACATCCCGCCCTCGTACGAAGGCCTCGAAGCTCATCACTGTTTTGCCCGCGGGCTTGAGGGCATGCACACGCAGGCGGCCTTGGCCGCAGATCACGTCCAGCCGTTCATCCAGGGTGCCGCACGCCCCGGTTGCGTCGGGCGCATCGATCGGCTCGGCCCGGGCGAGGATGACCCGCTCGCGGCGGCCGGTGCGCGCCGACACGAATTGCGCCTGGGCGCCGGGCCAGGACCACAGACCGCGGACCTTGCGGGCCAGGACCTGGGCCGGTTCGCCGAAGTCGATGATGCCGTCGTTCTTTCGCAGCTTGGGGGCATACGTCACACGGGCCGGGTCCTGCGGCGTGTAGATGGCGGTGCCCGCGGCGATCCGGTCCACGCATTCCAGCAGCGGCAGGGGAGCCAGGGCGGCCAGCTTGTCGTGGAGGCTGTCGGCCGTGTCGTCGGGCGCGATCGGGCATCGGGCCTGGGCGAGGACGTCGCCGGCGTCCATCTTGTCGGCCACGGTGATGATGCTGATGCCCGTCTCGGTCCGCCCATCGAGGATGGCCCGATGGATGGGCGCGGCGCCGCGGTATTCGGGCAGCAGTGAGCCATGCACGTTGATCGCGCCTTTGGGGAACAGCTCCAGCATCGGCCGGGCGATCTTCTGGCCGAAGGCGATCACCACGAGCAGATCGGCCCGGCAGGCGCTCAGGAGGTCCACGATGTGCGGGTCGTTGACGTCGTCGGTCTCGGTGCATGGGATGGCGTGCTCTTGGGCCCACCGGGCGACGGGGGTAGGCCGCGGCTTGCGGCCACGTCCGGCGGCGTGGGCCGCCTGGGTCAGGATATGCACCAGGTCCTTGCCGCTGTCGACCAGGGCCTGGAGCGAGGGCAGGCCGAATTCGCTGGAGCCGAAATAGACGATGCGCATGGTTGTTCGGCCGCGGGCCGCCGCTCAACGGTCGGCCTTGTGCCGTTCCTCGAGTTCCTTAAGCCGACGCCGGGCGGCGATTTGCTGAACGCGGGTCATTCGGTCCTTGATCATGCGGCCCTGCAGGTGGTCGTATTCGTGCTGAAACGCGCGGGCCAGCAGCCCCTCGCCGGTCTCGCTGAAGCGGCGGCCCTCCAGGTCGGTCGCGGTGACGGTGCAGCGGCGGTGCCGTCGAATGCGGGCGAACAGGCCCGGCAGCGACAGGCAACCCTCATCGTGGGCGTCGAGCCCGCCGGAGACCTCGATCTCGGGGTTGATGTAAACCTTGGCGCTTTCGCGAGTGCCGTCCGGCGAGACGACGAAGATCTGCAGGTTCACGCCCGCCTGCGGTCCGGCCAGACCCACGCCGCCGCTGGCGATCATGATCTCGATCATCCGCTCGGCCAGGCGGCGGATATTGTCGTCGATGGTCTCAATCGGCTGTGCCGGCTTGCCGAGCACCGGAGCCGGATACCGCGTCAATCTACACTCCTCAATGTCTATCTCATCCATGGCCTTGCCTCAATCACTCGTCGAATTCGTCGCCGCGGAAGGTGCTGCCCAGGTAGCTGCGACGGACCAGGTCGTCCTGGATCACGTCCCGCGGCGTACCGGAGGCGATGACCTTGCCGTGGTCGATGATATAGGCCCGGTCGGAGACCTCCAGCGTCCGCTCCACGTTGTGGTCGGTGATGAGGATGCTTACGCCGGAGGCCACGAGCCGGCGGATCTCCATCTGCAGTTCCTCGACGGTGATCGGATCGACGCCGCTGAAGGGCTCATCCAGCAGGATCAGCGACGGGTTCGTGACCATAGCGCGCGCGATCTCGAGCTTGCGTCGTTCGCCGCCCGACAGGAAACGGGCCTGGCTCTTGTGGACCTCTTGCAGGCCGAACCGTTCGATCAGCTCATCCGCCCGGCGGTTGCGCTCGCGGGCGGTCAGGCTCATCGTCTCCAGGATCGCCCGCAGGTTGTCCCGCACGGTGAGGCGCTGAAAGACGCTGGGCTCCTGCGACAAATAGCCCATGCCCAGCCGGGCCCGCTTGTACATCGGCAGATGGGTGATGTCGTTGCCCTCGAAGATGACCGACCCGTCGTCGGGGACGACCATGCCGATGACCATACGGAAGGTCGTGGTCTTGCCCGCCCCGTTGCGGCCAAGCAGCCCCACGATACTGCGCTGCTCGACAGTCAGGTTGACGCTGTTGACGACCGTCCGGCCGGAGTAGCGTTTGACCAGCCCGCGGGTCTCCAGGAGTATCATGTTCACCGAGAGGACTCCTTTCTGTTCTCGTGTTCGCGGACATTATAGCCGTCCCGTGAGGCAAGACAATCGCAAACCGGAAAGCCCTCGGCGCGGCCGAGGTTCGGGACCAGAGGGACGCGGGGTTTCGATCCGGTGTGCAGGATCGCCAGGACAGGTTCGAGTCGGCGGCGGATCATGGTCGCAAAGGGTCCTTAGGAGCGAGTATGGCAGGGCTGAAATCCGCGATGACGGCAGGGGAAAAAACCAGGAGTTTTTCGTTGACGCCGTGAATATGTGTTCATATCGTGAATATGGGTTTCACTGTATGAATATTTATTCGCAGGGCTGTGGCAATGTCTGGCGATACCAAAGTACTTTCACGGCGACAGCGCGAGAGACTGCGACACAAGCAAGAGATCCTCAACGCGGCCCTGCGGCTGTTTTCAACTAAGGGCTTCCACAACGTCTCCATGCAGGAGATCGCCTCTGGGGCCGAGTTCGCCATCGGCACCCTCTACAAGTTCTTTCCCAGCAAGGAGGCGTTGTTTGATGAGCTGGTCAAGGCCTCGGGGCAGCGGATCGCGGTCGACATGACGGCCGTCCTGGATCAGCCGGGGACGGAAGCCGGGCGTCTGAGGAACTACTTTCGTTCACTGGCGGGACAACTGGAACAGCACTCGCCGTTCATCAGGCTTTACATCTCGGAGATGGGCATGCGGGGCGGCAAGCTGGCCAAGGAGCACGACCAGCCGAAGGTCAAAGCGCTTCTGTCCTCAAAGATTCGCAGCCTCCTGGAAGCCGGCATTCGCAAGGGACTGTTCCGAGCGGTGGATGTGGACGTGGCCGTAGTCGCGATCACGTCGACCGTCGAGGCCTTGGCGTTTGAGATGGCCGGTGACTTCGATCGGGGCAAGGCCGCCAGTGTTTTTGAAAGCGTGGAGCATTTTTTCCTTGATGGTCTCCTGAGGTTGGAGGCGCCGCCCCAATGACACACCGACCCATGGCCGGGTTGCCGCCGGCGGGCAGTGTCCTGTTTGTGTATTCAGCGCGCACGGGTTTCGCCGACGGGGGCACACGGCCGTGCGCACGTTATCCTGATCTGGCTTGGAGAAAGCAATGCAACGCAGAGTAGATGGTCAACGGGCTCGATGGGCGGGCCCTGGGATGATATTCAGGACACACACACCGACGGCGGTTGGCGCACGCGGCGTGGGTCGCATGAGGGTGCCGCTGATGGTCTGCGTGTTGCTGTCGGCGGTCGCCGGCTGCAAGCGACAAGGAGGACCGCCGCCACAGGCCGCTCCCGATGTGGGCGTCGTCTCAGTACGGCCACAGCGGGTGGTCATGACGACCGAATTACCGGGCCGCACCGCGGCGCTGCGGGTCGCCGAGATCCGGCCCCAGGTCGGCGGCCTCGTCCAGAAGCGCCTGTTTGAAGAGGGGACCCACGTCGAGGCGGGCCAGGTGCTCTATCAAATCGATCCGGCCCTGTTTCAGGCGGCGGTGGATAGCGCGGCGGCCAACCTCGTCGTCGCGCAGGAATCCGCCCATCGGGCGCGGGCGGCGCTGGACGCGAGCATCGCCAACGTCGCCCGGCAGAAGGCCACCCTCGAGCTGGCCCGGATCAATCGGGAACGATTCCTCGAGGCCGAAAAGACCAGCGCGGTCTCACGCATCGAGCGGGATCGCGCGGTGACCGAAGCCGTCGTCGCCGAGGCCATGCTGCGAGCCGCCGAAGCTCAAGTCGAGAGCGACCGCAAGGCCATCGCCGTGGCCGAATCGCGCATCGACCAGATGAAGGCCGCACTGGAAACGGCCCGCATCAATCTGGGCTACACCCGCGTCACGGCGCCTATTGCGGGACGGATCGGACGGTCCCATGTCACGGAGGGCGCCCTGGTGACGGCCCATCAGCCGTTGCCGCTGGCGACCATCCAACAACTGGACCCCATCTACGTAGACGTGACGCAGTCCACCTCCGACCTGCTGCGTCTGCGGCGTCGGTTGGAAGAGGGGCGTCTCAGTCGCGATGAGGCCGGGGGCAACAAGGTGCGGCTCATCCTGGAAGACGGCACGCTTTATGCGTCGGAAGGCACGCTGCAGTTCCAGGATGTGACCGTGGATCCGACGACCGGATCGGTGGTCCTTCGCATCATCTTTCCCAACGCGGACGGCGTGCTTCTGCCGGGCATGTTCGTGCGAGCCATCGTGACCGAAGGCGTCAACGAGCAGGCGCTTCTCGTGCCGCAGCAGGCCGTGTCTCGCACGGTGAAAGGGGATCCGGTCGCGCTGATCGTGGATGCCAACGACACGGTGCAGCAACGGATGCTGACGATCGACCGGGCCGTGGGCAACCAATGGCTCGTCTCGTCGGGACTTGAGCCCGGTGATCGGGTGGTCGTGGAGGGCCTCCAGAAGGTCCGGCCCGGCGTTTCGGTCACAGTGGTCTCGGTCGACACGGATCAGGATACGGCGGCGTCCCTCGAGCCGAGTGGTCCATCATCAACCCCTACGAATTAGACGGATACGTCCATGCTATCGAGATTCTTTCTTGACCGTCCGGTTTTCGCCTGGGTCATTGCGATCTTCATCATGCTGCTGGGGGGGCTGGCCATCTACAACCTGCCCATCGCCCAGTATCCGCCCCTTGCGCCACCGAGCATCGCCATCACCGCGTTCTACCCCGGGGCCTCGGCGCAGACCGTGGAAAACAGTGTCACCCAGATCGTCGAGCAGAAGATGACCGGCTTTGAAGAGATGCTCTACATGTCGGGCACGAGTGATTCGGCCGGGACGTCGCGCATCGAATTGACGTTCAAACCGGGGACCGATCCCGACCTGGCCTGGGCCAAGGTGCAGAACAAGCTCCAGCTCGCGATGGCCAGCCTGCCGGAAGTGGTCCAGCGATCGGGCCTGATGGTCAGCAAGTCCACCCGCAATTACTTGTTGATTGTCGGGATCGTCTCCGAAGACGGCCGGCTGAGCAACTACGACCTGAGCGACTATGCCCAGTCCACGCTCGAAAAGGTCCTGGCCCGTGTGCCTGGCGTGGGCGAGGTCGAGGTCTTCGGGTTTCAGTATTCCATGCGCGTCTGGCTGAACCCGGATAAGCTAACGAATTATCACCTGACCGTGGAAGACGTGATTGCCGGGCTGCGGGCCTACAACGTGGAGGTGTCGGCCGGTCAGTTCGGGGGGATTCCGGCGGTGGAGGGCCAGCGTCTGAACGCCTCCATCGTCGTGCAGAACCTGCTCCAGACGCCGGACGAGTTCGCGGCCATTCCCCTGCGCACCAATCCAGACGGTTCCGTCGTTCGGGTCCGGGACGTCGGGCGGACGGAATTGGGCTCGGAGTTCTACGACGTCAGAGGCCGCTACAACGGCAAACCGGCCTCGGCGCTGGCCATTCGACAGGCCCCCGGGGCCAACGCGCTCAAGACGGCCGACGCCGTCAAGGCCAGAATGGCGGAAATGAGCCAGTACTTTCCGCCGGGCGTGAGGGTCGTGTATCCCTACGACACCACGCCGTTCATCAAGGCGGCCATCGCCGAGGCCGTCAAGGCCCTGCTTCAGGCGATCGTGCTGGTCTTCCTGGTCATGTGGCTGTTCATGGGGAACATGCGGGCCACGTTGATTCCCACGATTGCGGTGCCGGTGGTCCTGCTGGGCACGTGCGCTGCGCTGGGGGCGTTTGGGTACTCGATCAACATGCTGACCATGTTCGCGATGGTGATCGCCATCGGCCTGTTGGTGGACGACACCATCGTCGTGGTGGAAAACGTCGAGCGGCTCATGAGCGAGGAAGGGCTTTCGCCCAAGGAGGCCACGGCCAAGTCCATGGGGCAGGTGACCACGGCCTTGATCGGCTTCTTTCTGGTGCTCGCGGCCCTGTTCAGCCCCATGGCGTTCTTCAGCGGCTCGACCGGCATCATCTATCGCCAGTTCACCGTGACCATCGTCACGGCCATGTTCCTGTCGGTGATGGTGGCCCTGATCCTGACGCCGGTGCTGTGCGCCTCCATTCTGAAGCCCATCGTCAAGGGGCACGAGGCGGCGGAGGGCGCCGTCTGGTTTCTGCGTCCGTTCTTTCTGTGGTTTGACCGCGCCTTCTATCGGTTCCGCGACGGCTTCGTGAAGCTGGTCGGGTACGGGCTGGCCCGCACAGTACGGCTCGTCGCCGTCTACCTCCTGATCGTGGGCGGCATGGGCTATCTCTTCATGCGCATGCCCACCAGCTATCTTCCGGACGAAGACCAGGGCATCCTGTTGTGTCAGATCATCATGCCTACGGGGGCCACCCTGGAGCAGACCCAGGCCGTCGCCGATGAGGTGCAGCAGTACTTCCTGGAGCAGGAGAAGGAGGCCGTGGAGTCCTGCCTGACGATTGTCGGCATAGGTTTCTCCGGCCAGGCGCAGAACAACGGCATGGTCTTCGCCAAATTGAAGGACTGGAGCTTCCGCAAGCGGTCGGATCTCCGCGTTAAGGCCATCGCGGGTCGGGCCATGGCGCGGTTCTCAAGGATCCGAAACGCCATGGTGTTCGCCTTTCCGCCACCGGCCATCTCCGAACTGGGCATGGCCGAGGGGTTTGACTTCCAGTTGGTGGATCGCGGCGGCCTGGGACACGACACCTTGATGCAGGCCCGAAACCAGCTTCTCGGCATGGCGGCGCAGGACCCACGGCTGATGAACGTGCGTCCCAATGGCCTGGAGGACGTGCCCGAATACCGCGTTGACGTGGACTGGGAGCGGGCCGGGGCCCAGGGACTGCCCATCAACGCGGTGCACAACACCATCGCGGCGGCCTTCGGTAGCGCCTATGTCAACGATTTCATCCAAGGCGGACGGGTTAAACGGGTCTACGTCCAGGCGGACGCCCCGTATCGCATGTTGCCGGAAGACCTGGACCGGCTGTACGTGCGGAATGCC
>OMKS01002626.1_pt1 | contig 14873 bp, 7 predicted proteins | sample 1674721 | NCBI WGS metagenome assembly OMKS01 (sample SAMN06264996, study PRJEB25208) | sediment metagenome | isolation source: hot spring sediment | place: USA: California | collected 2014-09-02
GCCGCTCTCCGTGACCGTTGCGGTTGATTGTGTCTCCGGCGATATCAAGGACGAAGTGTCCAAGGTGTTCGGCCTTCTTCCCGTCCACGACATCACGATCAAAAATATCGGTATTGAAGACGTGATCAAACAAATTTACAAAGGATGAGCCTATGACCTACAGTATTGTCATTCCCACCCACAACAACAAAGTGTTGCTGAAAAACACCCTCGAGGCATTGAACCGTCAGCGTGGATTTTCGACGGGCTCATATGAAGTGATCGTCGTGGACGACGGCTCCTCCGACGATACCTGGCGGTATGTGCGGGGTGTGAATGAGACGTCTGACCTCCGTTATTTCTATCTGAAGCGCAGCGCAACCTCATGCCGCTCCCGGACGCGCAATTACGGCTGGCGGCACGCCCGGGGAGACGTGGTCGCGTTTATTGATTCCGACATCCTGGTCAAGGACGATTATCTCCTGCAACTGGACCGTTGTTTCACGAAGCGTCTCGATATCCTGGTCATCGGGAATCGCTTGATGCTGGACCGGCCGATCGCCACCGCCGACATCGTGACCGGAAAAGTGTACACTGATTTCAGATTCAATCCGTCTGATTTCTCCATACTTGAGTTCAGGTATTTTTTGTATGAAGTGGCTTCGTATAATGCCAACGCCATTATGTGTCCCTGGATGCAGGTCTACAGCTGCAATATGGCGGTCGCCAAAGAATGGCTGTGTAAAGTCGGCGGTTTCGACGAGCGGTTCAAATACTGGGGCATGGAGGATCTGGAGATCGGATTCGCATTGTATGACAAAGGCATCCAGCTGGTCATCAATCCTCATTTGGAAGTGCTGCATCAATATCACGGCACGCGGAACGATCTGATCGTGGAAAAGAACAAGATCGCCGGTTATGAGAAAAACATAGACTACTTTCTTGCCAAGCATCCCCATGCGTTGAGAATGAGAAGGAAATTCGCCTACAAATTTTTTAAAGGGGAAATTTCCCCGGATAAAATGCTGATCGACAACGATTGGCCGAAGATCACGGTGGACGTGAAAGACCGAAAGAAGCTGCCTGAGATTAAAAAGCTGTTGTTGTCCTTCTCCGCCCGGGATAAAGTGAAGATTGTGGTGAATGACTTTCTGGAAGACGCGGATATCGATATCTGGGTCAATCTTTTGGGAATGACCCGCAGTGTGATGAAATATTATCCGGTCTCGAAACGGTTGGACGCCGGACGCATGGTGCAGTATTTGAAGGCGGAGAAGTCGCGGCAACAACACCTGCCGAGCGAACCCGTTTTACTTTGAAGGCGGGGAAAACGGCGGTTTTCACTGGATGAATTGCAGTGTGACGAAAAAAAGCTCCGGCGGCATGCCGGAGCTTTTTTTTTGCAATGCGGGTTGCGTGACCGTGAGGATCAGTGTTCGGTTACCTGATCTCCACGTGACTCCATGCATAAGTCCCCACGTAATGGACGTAGTAGAGTCCATTGATTTTAGCGGGGAGATTCCCTCCCGAGACCCACTTGTTGGTGAAGTCTACACCGTTGATCGAGAGCTGGGCCAGGTTCCAGGAGTTGATGTAGCTGGGCGTGGCGCTGAAGGACCAACAGAAGTCGCCTGAGCCGTCCCGAGTGAAGGGAACATTGATGGCGGTCGGGTTCGAACAGGGAATACCGGTCGAGGTCGGGGTGGGAGTGGGGGTGTGCGTGGACGTGGGCGTATCGGAGGGAGGCGGCGCAGCCGTGACGGTGAGCGTGGGCGTGCTTGGCGCTTGGGCCACCGACGGCGCGGTCGCGGCAGCGGTCGGAGTGACGGTGGGATCGGGGGCAGGTCGAAACCGAACTCCACGCCAACTGAAGGCCAACAACACGGCCAGCGGCAGGATGAGCCACCATCTCAGCCGGCGGATGTATTCCACGCGAAGGGAGGGGCCGGTCATCGTTGGTACTCCCCCATCTCAAAGCCCTCGGTGGCCGATTCGGCCCGTTGGACGAGGGAGTCGATGGGGTGCACCCCGATCAGCAAGCGGGTGCGACGGGGCGTGACGGCGACTGCCATGCCGACGACCTGTCCGGTGTGCTGACTGACGAGGGGCGACCCACTCATCAAGCCAGGGTTGAACCAGTCATCCATCAACACCCACACGGCATGGTCACTGACCGACTGCACCGTCCCCTCCAGCATACGGCACCCACCTTGACCATCCCCCAGGCCGCTGAACAGAGCCACGCGCTCGCCCGGCTGGGGAGCGCCCCGGGAATCGGGCGTGAGCACGAATTCTGAGGCGATTGGCTGGTCGGGATACAGGAGCAGGTAATCCACCGTCATGTCACCGCCCGTGCGAGCCTGTCCCGGATGGCCATACAGCCTGTCCATTTCGGCCACGGGGTTCTCCTGGCCCGCCACCCGCAGCTCGATGGACTCGACCGGCCGTCGGGGATTGCCCAGCCCAACGCTGTGGGCCGTCATCACCGCCACGATCTCGTCCGCTTCGCCAGTGGCCAGGCGGATGAAAAAGCCGCTTCCGGCCAGAACGGGCGGCTCGTCCCGGTGCCTGACCCACTCCTCGAAGGCCACGTCGCCGGTCGGGAGCGCGCCGTGCGGCGCGAGGATGGTGGGAGAGGGCGGGGTTGCGTCGAGAGGCCGTCCGACCGGCGTCTGGCCGACGATCACCCACAGGCCGACCGCCGCCACGATCACCGTCGCCGTCAGCGCCAGAAAGAATCCCCGCACCACAAACTTGATCTTCATACGGGTATTTTATCACACCACCCGCTCATCCGTCAATTCGGCAGGCAGGGGGATTTTCGACAACTCTACCGCGGCGCGCTGCTTCTGCTACGTCCAAGACGTCCCCGAGGTGGGGACTGCAAGGGAAATGACGGGGAAGAAAACCCTCTCCGATTGCACCCCAGTCAAATCAGGCCCCGCCGAATTTCTAACACGATTCTAATGCGGCGAAAATGAATTTCAAATATCATGCGAGGATAATAGCATAAACTATGCATCAACCTTGCAGTTGCGTAGGCGCCGTCACGATAAACAGACAGCCAGCAACGTGCGTTAGATTTGAGAGGTGAGATATGTTACTACCGTTAATTCAGAAAAAAGCGAGTCAGATCGAGTGGAACAGCGATCAACAGCCCGAGCTGCCAGTGCTGCCCTTGCGGAACGTGGTGGCTTTTCCCTACTCTTTACTACCCCTATCGGTGGGACTGGAGCGTTCTCTAGAGTTGGTCGAGGACGTGCTCGAAGGGAATCGGCTGCTCGTATTGGTCGCTATGCGCGACCCATCCGTGGAGGAACCGAACTCGGACGGAGTCTACCAGACAGGCACGCTGGCCCAGATCGAACGGGCGCTGCAGGTTGACGACGGGGGATACCAGATTGTAGTGCGCGGATTGGCGCGGGTTCAGATCACCGAGTGGACGACCGAGGCCCCATACTTGAAGGCACAGGTCGATCTCTTCCCGGAGAAAGCCGACGATGCAGCGACGACAGAGGCCTTGCGCCGGGAACTGCTGGCACTGGCCCGGCGACTGGTCGCCCTTCTGCCGCAGGTGCCGGATGGCGTCGTAGATATGCTAGATCAGATCGCCGACCCGAGCGTGTTCCTGTACATGATCGCCTCCAACATCCGATTGGAGGTCGAGCAGGCCCAAGCGATTCTGGCAGGAGAAACCCTGATCCTCCAGATGCGATCTCTGTTGAGCACTATGCAGCGCGAACTGAAAGTGCTCCAACTGGGCAAGGAAATCCGCGACGAGGCCCAGTCCGAGATGGAAAAGACCCAGCGGGAGTATTATCTGCGCCAGCAGCTCAAAGCAATTCAAAAGGAACTGGGTGAGGACGGCGAGGAATCAGAGGTCCAAGTTTACCGGCAAAAGATCGAGGAAGCGAACCTGCCGGAGGAGGCACACAAAGAGGCCCTGCGAGAGTTCGACCGACTCGCACAGATGAACCCGCAATCGGCCGAGGCCGGGGTGATCAAGACCTACCTGGACTGGCTCACGGATTTGCCCTGGAATCGGCTGTCAGAGGACAATCTGGACCTGACCCACGCTCAGCAGGTGCTGGACGAGGATCACTATGGCCTGGAAAAGGTCAAGGAGCGAATCGTCGAGTATCTGGCGGTGCGCAAGCTCCGGCTGGAACGCGGGGTCGAGAGCGACGATGGCGAGGGGGCAGCGGCCATCCTCTGTTTTGTCGGCCCGCCCGGCGTCGGCAAGACCAGCCTGGGACGCTCCATCGCCCGGGCGCTGGAGCGCGAGTTCACCCGCATGAGTTTGGGCGGGATGCGAGACGAGGCCGAGATTCGAGGACACCGCCGCACCTACATCGGCGCGATGCCGGGGCGTATCATCCAGGCTCTCAAGCGGGCCGGCACCCGCAACCCGGTCTTTATGCTGGACGAGGTGGACAAGATCGGGCACGACTGGCGGGGGGATCCGGCCAGCGCGCTGCTGGAGGTACTCGACCCGCAGCAGAACCACGCCTTCCGCGACCACTACTTGGACGTGGACTTTGACCTGAGCCAGGTCTTTTTTATCACCACCGCCAACACCCTGAGCACCATCCCCGCGCCCTTGCGGGACCGGATGGAAGTGATCGAAATTGACGGCTACACCGAGTACGACAAGGTGCAAATCGCCCAGGGGTACCTGGTACCACGCCAGGTGCGGGTCAACGGATTGCAAGCAGGCGAGGCGCAATTCACCGCCGAAGGGTTACAGACCATCATCCGCGACTATACCCGCGAAGCTGGGGTGCGCAATCTGGAGCGAGAAATCGGCCGGGCGCTGCGCAAGGTCGCTACCCAGGTCGCCACCTGCACAACGGACGAGCACGATTGTCACGTAACGGTGGACTCTGACCAGGTGCGCGAGTTCCTGGGCAAGCCCCGCTACCGCGACGAGGCGCAACTGCGCACCGAGCTCCCCGGGGTGGCGACGGGCCTGGCCTGGACACCGACCGGCGGCGAGGTGCTCTTTGTCGAGACCAAAGTGATGGAAGGGAAAGGCGACCTGATCCTGACGGGACAGCTCGGCGACGTGATGAAAGAATCGGCCCGCATCGCGCTCAGTTACGTGCAGGGCGAGTTGGAGAACCTGGGCCTGGCCCAGGACGAGCTGGAGAACAAAGTTGTGCACATGCACGTGCCGGCCGGCGCGATTCCCAAGGACGGCCCGTCGGCCGGGGTGACGCTGGTGACTGCGCTGATCTCGGAGCTCTCCCAACGCCCCGTACGCGGTGACGTGGGAATGACAGGTGAGGTGACGTTACAGGGGCAGGTGCTGCCCATCGGCGGCGTCAAGCAAAAGGTGCTCGCCGCTCATCGGCACGGCCTCAAGACCGTGATCCTGCCCCAAGCGAACGATGTGGACCTGGACGATGTGCCGAAAGAGGTGCAGGACGAGCTGACCTTTGTGCTGGTTGAACACCTGGACGAGGTTCTGAAAGCGGCCATGACGCGAGAATTCGAACCGCCAACCTCAGTGGAGCAGGAAAAGACACCAAACGGCAATGGACGTTCACATCCCATCGCCGAGCTGTTCGCCTGAATCCCATGTAATCACCCAGCCAGATTCTGATCCTACCGCCGAGACGCCGGGGATGCCGAGGATACGTTTTCGCAGAGAAACGAGTCGTCTATCTGCGGCCAGAATGAACTCCTCCGCGTCCTCTGCGTCTCTGCGCTTTCATGACCCGACATCGGAACGCAGATCAACGCTGATCTTGCCAGATTTGCCCTGATATGCACCGAAAAATCAAGAAAATCTGCGCCCAATCTATGTTAAAAATCCATGTCGGGTAGTGAAACCATGCAATACGGTTTGGACCGGTTGTTATTGTAGACGCTTTTCCAGTTGCCGGGCTTCGGTCAGCTTGACGGTCGCCCCCAGTTGCTCCAAGACGGGCGTGGCCTGCGACAGATAAGCGCGCGCCTCATCCCAAGCGGCCGGCAGACCCTGCTGCTCGGTTCCCCTCTCCACCAGCAGACGGACCAGTGCCAGTTGGGTCACGGCGACCTCGTACTTGCTGTCCAAGTCGCTGAGAATTTCCACGCCCTGGTACAGAGCCGCTTCGGCCGGTTCCCATTCCTTCCTTGCCACGTGTATGCGTCCCAACACACGGCAAGCCATCCCCTCTTGCAACGGATTACCCTGCTCGATCGCCAACTCGACCGACCGCAACGCGTGGTCAAGAGCCTGATCCAACTGTCCGGTCTGGCAAAACAGCTCTCCCCACCGCCGCTCCAGCTCGGGTAAATACTCGTCGGACCCCACCTCGGCAAAGATATTCTGGCTACGACTGAGACAAGAGTACGCCTCATCCCAGCTCTCTCGATAGATGTGCAGTAGAGCCATGGTATTCAGAATGCTCGCCTCGCTCTTGGCGGCGCCGATCTGCTTCCAGGTCGCATAACTCTGCTCCAGGAAATCCATCGCCCGATCCCACTCTCCACGCCTGACGTAGATGAGAGCCAGATTGTTACTCGCCTGACCCTCCCGTTCGACGTCACCGATCTCGCGGCTGATTGCCAGGCTCTCGAAGTAGGATTCCTCGGCTTGGGACCACTCGCCCTGATAATAGTGAGCCAATCCGAGGCTGTTGTAGGCGGTCGCCTGCCCCATCAGGTCATCAATTTCCTGGTAGACCTGCAAACTCTCGCGGAAGAAGGGCGCGGCATAGGGCAGATCACCACTCCGAATGCAAATATCCCCCAATAAATAGCAGGCCCGGCCCCGAGACTGCTGTCCCTCCCGGGTCTGGATCTGGGAAGCAATGTCCAGGCTCTTCTGACACCAAGATACCGCCTCATCATACCTGCTTTGGCGATAATACAACTCGGCCCCAAACAGGTAGATGCGCACCAACTCGATGGTCGGTTCCGCCTCCCCCACGTAACTCGGGCCCTTTCCCAACCATCTGAACAGGGCCGAGGCGTAGTGCTCCAATGCCTCGTCGTATTGGCCTATCTCAGCCAGCACCTCACCCAGAGACTTGTGAGCAGAAAGTTGCAGCGACTGAAACTTGGCTGCTATATCAGGTTCCAGTTGATCCATCAGCTCTAACGCCTGAGTGTACCACAACAGAGCCGCACCATTGGCATAGACAGCCTCTGCCCGACGAGCAGCTGCAATGCTATAGACGACCGCCTGCTCCAGTTCACCGCCCTCCTCAAAGTGATGGGCCAACTCCTCGGCGATGTGCTCGGGCTGCGAACCAGCCCGCTGTTCCATCGCCTCGCCCGCCTGACGATGGAGCAAACGGCGGCGGGGTGGCCCCAGGTCCGCGTACAAAACATCCTGAATATCCGGGTGGCAAAAGGAGAGTTGGCCCTCGCCCGGCATCTCTTGTACCAAGCAGCGCTCCAAGGCTATATCCAAATTTTCCAGGATCTCGGAAATCGTTAGATTGCTCATCCTGCGCAGATCGTCCAATTGGAACACCTGGCCCAACACCGAGGCCTGCCGCAGCAGGGTCTGAGCATCGGGATTCAGATGGCGAATGCGACGCCAGATCGCCTCGCGCACGTCGTAGGATAAACGCACGTCCTCCAACGCCGGAAACTGGTATGCGCCGTTCTTGAGAACGACCAAGCCATCGTCCACCAAGCCCCTAGCAACCTCTCCGGTAAACAGCGGATTACCGTTAGTATGTTGATAAATCTTGTCGACCAAGGCCTTTGGGCCCAGCTCCATCCAAATACCTGCCACCACCTGCGCCGTCTCCTCCTGATCCAAAGCCTGGAGCGGGAAATGATCACAAGTCAAATGGTCGCCCAGGTCGCGCAACGTCTCGCGCAGGGGGTGGGAACGGTCCAGGTCAGTATCGCAATAGGTAGCGATGATCAGCAACGGTATAGAGGGGAGATAGCGGCCCAGGTAACTCAACATTTCCAGGCTACTCTGATCGGCCCAGTGCAGATCGTCGAGGATGACGAGCCACGGCTGTCTCTGAGTCGCTCGCTCGATGAATTGAGTCAGGCTCGTCATCAAGCGCACCTGTTCCTGCTTCGGTCTCAGCACTGTAGATTGAGGGAGATCGGGCAGACTCTGACGGACTTTGTGGATGAGGTATGCGATGTTGCCGAGCAGTTGACGGTCAACATCGTCAAGATGCTCGTAGGGCGTCATTTCAAGATAGGTCTGCAATATCTCGGCAAAGAGTTGATAAGGCCGTCCTCCCTTCAAGGCTGAACAATGCCCCATTAGAAAGATCGGTGGATCATTCTGAGCAGCGGCCCGACACGCCAGGCTGGTCTTGCCCACCCCTGATTCACCGGTGATAAAGGCTAATCGTCCCTGCCCAGCGCACGCTTGGTTCCACAAGCTCCCCAGGGCGCTCAATGGCTCCTCACGTCCCACCAGAAGACCTCTACACTGCCGAGCCGCGACGTCTCGCGCATCAACGACCAGGTTTTTCAACACTCCCCACACCTGACGCGCGCTGACGTAACGATCTTGACGAGACTTGGCCAACAACTTGAGAATCACGTGTTCCATGATGAGGGAAATATGGGGATTCAAGTCCCGTGGAGGAATAGGCGCTTGGTCCAGGTGAGCCTGCAACACCTCTTTGTCAGATCCGGTGAACGGCAGATGACCGGTGTACAATTGATACAAAATCACACCGAGCGCATACAAATCGGTCCGCATGTCGAGGGTCTGGCCGAGAATTTGCTCAGGGGAGAGATAGGCGGCCGTCAGCAAAATCAACGGAGCATCGAGCAAGTTGCGGCCTTCCTCCAACAGCCCCAGGCCAAAGCCACCCAGTTTGATCCCCTCAGCGGTCAAAAAGATGTTCTGCGGCTTCAAGTCGCCGTGAACCACATCCCAACTATGGGCATATTCCAAGGCTCGCGTCACACTCAACGCAATACGCATCACCCGCTCGGCCGGCAGCATCGCGCCACCACGCGATAGAACATCCTGCAGCGTCGGCCCCTCTATGAACTCTTCCACTTTGAAAGAGTAATCCCCCTCACGGTCCCAATCGAACACCCGGGCAATGTTGGGGTGATCCAGGTTCACGACCTGGTACGCCTGGCGCATGAAGCGCTCGAGAGTCTGTTCGCTAAAAGAGGGAGAGAGAATTTTGATGGCTACCGGGCGGTTGCGGGTGATGTCGGTCGCTTGGAGCACCGTACCCAACCGGCTTTCACCCACCTTGTTCTGAATCTGATACCGCTCTTTGATCACCTGACCGGGTAGATTTAACGCCTCGCGGGCCTGCACAGCGACCAGGGCCTCTTCGACCGAAGGGTAAATGGCGAAATAGTCCAGATGCCCCCCCAACCGGATCACTTCCAGGGCGCTTGCCGAGGGCCCGACCAGAACGATAGGAGAGCTACCCCGCTCCTGAGAGACGGTCACCAAAGCTTTGAGACTGGCCGTCGTCAGCGTGTCCACCTGGGAGAGATCAATGATTGAACTGGCCGGGGTCTGCTCGTCGGCCAGACGCGCTAACTGCTGCACCAACTGATCTACTCCCCGCTCATCGAGAACACTGATGGGAGTCAAAATAGCGGCCTCGCCATCCGGCGTCAACTGAAAATCAACCATGCTAGGCGGTGTGATGTCAATGACCAGTCCCTCGTAAGCCACCAGCACCTCGCAGGTCGGCCGGATTGTATCCTGAGCCTGATACGCAATAGCCGTCTCCTGAATCTCTTGCAACTCGGCGTCCGAGTACGTCGGATCATGGTGAAAGAGGAGCAGCTTGCTGACATTAGCAGCCCGCGCCAGGTCCACTCCGATCATGGAGGAACTGTGCCCCCAGTCCACTTTTTGGTGCCAGGCCTCCCGCAGGGTGTACTGAGCGTCAAAAATGAGCACATCCGCATGGCGAAAGAACTCGATGTGTGGTTGGACGCTATCGTCATCCAACCGCTTGTACTCGCAGTCAGTGGCATAGACCAGGATACTTTGTTGATCCTGAAAGCGATAACTATACGAATCCCCAGAATGATTGTTTCGGATCAGGTCAACGCACACCCGGCCGATGTAGACAGGTTCGTCGGTCGGCAGCGTGATGAACTCTAAATCCGCCCGCATATCGGCCAGAGAGGCCGGCCAATTGAAGGGTCGTTGCTGTTCCTCCAGGGCTTTTTCGACATCGTGAACTCCGTAAATAAAGATACGGTTACCGGGTACGAACGCTGGCATAAACATCGGGAACCCTTGGATGTGGTCCCAATGCGCGTGACTGATGAAAAGGTGCATGACGCCCTTGCCGCGACCAAAATTCCCCTCCAACAACTCGAGGCCCAGGTTGTGAATACCAGATCCGGCGTCCAGGACAAAAAACTCTCCCCCTGCCTGGACCTCAACGCAGGGGGTATTGCCACCGGCTGTACCACGGACCAGGGGAGGCAATCTATGAACGCACTCCCGAACCAGCCCCTCGTCGCCCGTATCCAGCCCCTTCGGCAAGCCCAGAATCACCTGAACGATCTTTTGCTCTACTTCCTCAGATCTCAGTGGGGAGGGGATAGACCCTCGCGCACCCCAAATCCGTATCTTCATAACACCCTCAACTCGAAACTAGATCGGTATCGGCGCGATGACCTGAGACGATGCAAACATCCAAGTTACGAGGGCAGCGTTGATCAAGGCGCCTAAATATATCTTGCCGGTGAGTTGGCAGAACCACGTCGAGATGGGAATCACCATCACCAGGACACCGATAATATGGAACAAATTCATCGTAAAGGAGGCCAAAACACCCCCAGGTCCCACGAAAGGGATCACTCCCATCGTCAAGAGTGGAACGTACTGCACCAACATAAATAGAATCAGAGGAATGATCATTGTCACCACATTGGAGAGGGACCACGCCACATACGTCTTGAACCAGCTTGCACGCCGGGGACCACGGAGCTGCCCGTGGAGAAAGATGCCCTGGAGCACAAAACCGATCAGAATAAACGGGAAATAGCGGCAGAACATGCCGACCCGGTAGAGGGTCAGATCGCTGGCAAAGGGAAAGATGAATCGAAAATCCACGATCAAGATCCGTTCCAAAATCGCCTCGCTCGCGTATACAAACGCGAACAGGGTACCGGCCAACAGAACCGTCTTGCCGATTTGCCCGACATCCAGGGCAAAACGGTCCTTCCGGTACGAGGCCCCCAAGTCGAACCACGTCAACCCGTTCTCCCGAGACTCGCGCTTGAACCACCGCCGCAGGATCAAAAAACCGACGAGATTCGTGCACAGGAACCACCAGACGATGCCATTGACCATCATCATGGGGAACAGGGTGTCAATCGGGACGACGTACACGTGCAGCCCAAACAGGGCGAATATCAGGGGCAAGTAGAGCCACATCAGGGCGCCATTGACCATCGCGAATCTCGCGTACGCCCGGCGAGTACAGACATACACATCCGAGACCGAGCCCTGAAGGGAGCGAAAGAACTCGGTCCGCAGCAGCAAGAGCCCCAGTGGCAGGATGGAGGCTAGGCCTGCCAGCATGGCGACCAGGGTGGCCCACTCCTTGATCGGCCAAATCTGATTGTGCGGATCAACCCAGTACCTCTCCGGGAGACGAAGGGCGTCTCGCATCCACACGAGCGCCTGGGTGATAGCTGCCCGACTGTGCGATTCCTGGATGTGAATCGCTCGGGGCACAAAGACGCGCCGTGCGGTTCCCTGGGCGAAATCCCCATACGTCACCCCCAACTGAGGATTCTCGACCGGGATCACCTGGCGGGTCTGTGGGGTGCTCATCCACTCCTTCGCGATATCCCTGACTCCGGTCATACGCTGGCGATATTCGTCCCACTGGCCGATGATCATCAACATGTTCTTGGGCCTCGTATCGGAGGCTTCCAGTGTGTAGGCAAAGCCAGAGATGACCAACGCCTCGACCGTCGAATCTTGCAGGGCGACGGTGTAGGCCATCTCGGCCCCCAGACTGTGCCCCATCATGCCCGTCCGCTCGGCGTCCACGTAGGGCAGGCGGCGCAGATATTCCAGTGACGTTCTGGCCCCATACGTCACATCGAAATCAGAGTCAGGATAGTTCGGAATCCCGGAATTACCCCGCCCAATGGCATCAATGTTCAAAACGACAAAACCCCGGCGGGCCAACTCGATGCAGTAGGCATCGCTCGTCTCCCGGTTGTTCTGATAGCCGTGAATGTAGACCACACCCGGCAGGGGATTGTCTGGAGCGGCATCCTCCGGCCGGAGGAGTTTGGCCCGGACCGGGATGCCATTCCAATTCCTGTAAGTCACATTGGTAACTTGAACTCGCCCCCCATCCCGCTGCACCAACGACGCCACCACAACTGCACTCACCAGAACGACGAGACAGGCAGCCAGAACCCACCCCGCCTTGCCGAGTCGTTTATAAAGCTCTGCTGTGTCCAACCTTCTCCCCCCTATCCAGGCCGTTGTATCATCACGATGCCTGTCGAGTAGTATACAATCATAGAACAAAACTTACAAGCCCACTCTCCCATTTGACAGAACGAGTGGAGCGTGTTACCATCTATCCTATGCAGGGTCGAAACAGACACATGTTCCACTGAATACACGCACCACCAAGCGGGAAAGACAGGGGCCGGGTGGTGCCGTTTTTTTCTTGTATCGTTTTACACACATTCTGTCACACGTATCGGAGTAATCATATGACTGAAAAACTGCGCATCATTCCCCTTGGCGGCCTGGGAGAGGTCGGTAAGAATATGCTGTGCATCGAATATGGACGTAATATCCTCGTCATAGATGCCGGCATCATGTTCCCCGAATCAGACATGCTGGGGATAGATTACATCATCCCCGACTGGGGATACTTGCGGGACAAGGCCAACATGATACGGGCCATTATCATCACCCACGGGCACGAGGATCACATCGGCGCGCTCTCCCATTTCTTGAGCGAGTTCAACGTTCCCGTCTACGCCACGCGGCTCACCCGAGGTCTGATCGAGGTCAAATTGAAACGCCGTCACCCGCCGGGGCCGGTCACACTGCACACCTTTGCCCCCGGCGACGTCATTCACATCGGCCCCTTTACCGTGGAACCGTACCACGTCTGCCACTCCATTCCCGACGGCGTGGGTCTGGGCATCACCACACCGGCCGGTCTGATCGTACACAGCGGCGACTTTAAATTCGATCACACCCCGGTCGACGGCTGGCCCACCGATTTTGCCAAACTGGCCGAGTTCAGCGGTCGCGGGGTCCTGGCACTCCTCTCCGACAGCACCAACGCCGACCAGCCCGGTAATACGTCCTCAGAGGCCGTGCTGAACGACGCCTTCCACCAGGTTATGCGCCAGGCTCCCGGACGGGTCATCGTGGCTACCTTTGCCTCCCTCATCTCGCGCATCCAACAGGTAGTCGATGTAGCCGGTCAGCACGGACGAAAAATCGCCATCGCTGGTCGCACCATGGCGGATAACACCAAGATGGCCCGTAACCTGGGGTATCTCGACATACCGGATGATATGTTGGTCAACCTGGGGGACACCAAGCACCTCCCGGCCCGCAAAACTGTCATTATGGCCACCGGAGCTCAGGGTGAGCCCACAGCCGTCCTGGGACGGTTGGCTGTGGGCACTCACCCCTCGCTGAGCATCCAGGAAGGGGATACCGTCGTCCTCTCCTCGCACACCATACCCGGCAACGAGGAACTGATCCACCGCGTCATCAATCGCCTTTTCCAACAGGGCGCTGACGTCTACTACGACCCCCTCGCCCAGGTGCACGTCTCCGGCCACGCCAGCCAGGAGGAACAAAAGCTGCTGCTCAACATGCTCCGCCCGCGCTTCTTTATTCCCATCCACGGTGAATTGCGCCACCTCAAACAACACGCCAAAATCGCCCAACGCCTGGACATCCCGCCCGAAAACATCGCCGCGGTCGAGAACGGATATGTACTGACCATCGGCGAGCAGTTGCACATCGGTGAGCGCGTGCCGGGCGGGTACGTGTTCGTGGACGGGGCGCGGGTGGGCGAAGTGGGGCCGGCCGTGATGCGCGAGCGGGAGGAACTGGGACGCAACGGATTCGTCATGGCCATCGTGCGCTACAACCCGCAGAAGGGACAACCCGTGGGCCGCCCTCACATCATCACTCGCGGCTTTATCTTTGTCCCCAGTGCCGAAAATCTGCTGAGCGAGGCAGAGAAACTCACCCTATCGGCCGCTTCCACCAAGACCGGCACCCCAGGAGCAGAGGTCGAGAAGCAGATTCAATCCACCCTGTCCAAGTTTCTCTTCCAAGAGACCAGGAGCCGCCCCATCGTCATCCCAACGGTCCTCGAATGTGAGGCGTAACGCTCTGAGCTGAGACATTGTGGAATGACAAGCGGGTCGCCATCTCATCCGGGCACGCAGCCTGGGCCTGCATCCCAAAACCTTGTCCGCGAACAGGCCATTCTCCCGCTGCAGCGGTGAAAGCATCCACTCTGAAAAAAAAGATTTGGACTTGCAATTCACGTAGGAGAAGGGTACAATAGAATCTCTGACGTTACCATCAGAACAACCTCATCGGTCACGTTGCTGCACCAGTAGGAGAATGAGTATGGCCCGTAAAGGAATCGAGCGACTACTGTTGACGGCAGGCCTGGTTTGGCTCCTGCTATTCATAGGCCACGTGACCTTGACCTTGTGTGTGGCATCCGCTTCGCCGCTGCCCACAGATAATCGGCAACCCAGCGCTCTCGTGACAGTCACTGTGCCGATTACCCTGACGATCACGCCGGTCACGACGCTCACCCTGCCTGCGATGCCTACGACGACTACACCATCCATCGGGACGCCGGACACGCCGACCATCACCGCCTCCCTCACACCAACTCCCACGGCCATCCCCTCGCCATTCCCCACCGCTACCCCCACGCCATTCCCCACCGCTACCC
>OMKS01002627.1_pt1 | contig 14870 bp, 17 predicted proteins | sample 1674721 | NCBI WGS metagenome assembly OMKS01 (sample SAMN06264996, study PRJEB25208) | sediment metagenome | isolation source: hot spring sediment | place: USA: California | collected 2014-09-02
CGACGCGACAATTCCGCAACGAACGCAGAAGGGTGCGTCAGTTGACTTGACAAGAAGAGTCGGCTTTTCTCCATCGCCATTGCACCTGGCTGGAGCTTTCGGTGCAAGGACGAATTGTCATCGAGCCAGACGCATTCTCCGGTGTCGAGCCAACTTCTGAAAATGAAGGCGGTCGCCTTTCGCGACCGCAACGGAGGAATGATGCTTACGAGTATGAATTCACGGACTGTTTTTGCCGCGACGGTCGCGGCACTCACGCTCGCCGTCCCCGGCCTTGCCTGGTCCGAGGGCCAGACTGCGGTTTCGCCGACAGGCCTTGCCGGCGAGGCCGTGGCAGATGAGGGGCAGGCCCGGATATCCACGCAGGGCGGCTTGCCGGGAAAAGGGCCGGGAAAAGCGGCCATGGGCGCCGGCAAGCCGGGTGGGAACCGTCTCCAGTTCCCGCAAACCCGGGCCATCTACGACCCTGCGGGCGGGCGCAAGGGGCGCAATGTGGCGCGCCCTGACATGCCGCTGTGTTCCAACTGGCAGGGTGGGCCCAAGGGCACCTTGCTGCCCGCAGGTGGCGGTGACGGGCCGCTGCCCCCACCGGGCCAGCACGGCATGATCGCATTGGGCTTCAGCGAGGCTTGCGATGGTGGGGAAGGGTTGCTGAAATTCTCCAGCCGTGGCGACGGTTTCTTTGCCGAGGGCACGATCTACCGCGAGGATATCGGCACCTACACTGCGCCGGATGGCACCCGCGTGGTCAATGACCGCGAGCGGCAGACCTACAGGATCGCTGCGGGATGGATCGGCCAGGATGGCTCTTTCCTCAGCTTTGGCACCCGGCGGGTGGAGCGCGACAAGGTTCTGTTCCAGGGCATCGGTCCGGGCTCTGACACCCGCAAGTTCGATGTCGAGGGCTATGACCTTGCGGGCAAGATCATGCTGGATGGCGATTTTGCATCGCAATTGCGGTTCAAGATCAATCACAACCAGATCGACAAGATCACCGACAATTTCACCTATCGGACAGTTGCAGCAGAGCAAAAGGTCGAGACAGTCCTTGATGGCACCAGCGTGAACGCGATGGCCGCGATCGACGGCGGCGATGCCGGGTTCAAATGGACGTTGGGGCTCGATTACGCCTCGGACCAGCGCGACGCGGACAAGTTCCGGGGGGCCACGCTGGCGCCCTATTCGACCAATTTCGCCGATGCGAAGGTTGCCGTCACAGGCCTGACGGCGGATGGCACCTGGGCCTTTGGGACGGGTCGGCGGCTGCTGGCCGGGCTGCGTGTCGAGCATGTCGACGCCTCGCTGGGCGACATGGACCGCAGCTTTGCCGCCCCGACGCCGCGGCAACTGCTGCAGCAGACCTACGGCTACACCGGAAACGGCAAGACGACCGAGACCAATTTCGGTGCCAAACTGCGGTTTGAGCAGGATCTGTCCGACAACCGGGGCCTGTGGTTCGCCGGGCTGTCCTATACCCCGCGCACCGCCGACCCGCGCGAGCGTTATTTTACCGGTTATAGCGGCGTTTTGGAGAAAATTTGGATCGGCAACCCCGACCTGGACCCGGAGCGGCACGTGATGCTGGAACTGGGGGGCGGCATGCGCAGCGGACCCTGGACGCTGGCAGGCCGGGCCTATGCCGACTGGGCCAGGGATTTCATCATCGGGGATCGCGCCCGCGGCCAGGCCGGCATCCTGGTGAGTGACAACCGCAATATCTATCGCAACGTCGATGCCTTCATTGGCGGGCTGGAAGGGGCGGCCACCTACGAATGGAAGAACGGCGTCTATGCCGGGGCCGAAATCTGGCTGACCTATGGCCAGAACACCACCGACGACCGCGCCATCGCCCAGATCCCGCCGGCCGAGGCCGCGCTGAAGCTCGGCTGGAAGGGGGGGCAGGTCTTGTTCGAAGGGACATGGCACCTTGTGGCCAGCCAGTCACGTCTGGATGACGATATATCCACCGGCTCGGGCGCCGATGGCGATGGCTCCGGCAACGCGCTCGGGGCGGGCTATGGCACGCTGGATCTTGCGGCCAACTGGACGCCGCGGAAAAATACCAGCTTCAGCGTGGGCGTCGAGAACGTCTTCGACAAGGCCTATGTCCCGTTGATCGAGCGCGGCGATACCGACAACCCCTTCCTGTTCAACCCCACCGCCCCCGGCCGCAGCCTCTGGGCCAGGGCAATCATCCGCTTCTAGGAGAGCATGAAATGAAAATACCATCCCTTCGTTCTTTGCTTGCCCCCGTCCTTGCCGTGACACTGGCCGCCCCGCTGTATGCGGCCGAGCCTGACCTGTCGGTCGTCGTAAGCATCCTGCCGCTTCAGACCATGGTCGAGGCCATTGGCGGTGATCATGTGTCAGCCACGGTTCTGGTGCCGCCGGGCGCGCCCCCGGCAGTCTTTGAAATGTCGCCCAGGCAGACGGCGGCGTTGCAGGACTCTGCGCTTTATGTTGCGATGGGTATTCCGCATGAACGCAACTGGATGCCCCAGGTTCAGGCCGCGAACCCCGATCTGCCGATTGTGCGCATGTTTGATCATGTCAAGGTCAGGACGATCACCGGCACAGATCCGCGCGGAGGCAAGGAACTGCCCGATCCGCATATCTGGACGGGTCCGGCACAATTGCGCGACATGGCCATGGCGATACGCGATGCGCTCAGCACCGTGGCACCCGATCACGCAGGCGATTTCGCCACGAATACCGAAACCTGGCTGGCCCGGCTTGATGCTGTCGATGCCGAGGCCCGTGAAAAGCTGGCACCCCATGCCGGCAAGGCGTTCCTTGTCTTCCATCCCGCCTTTGGCTATCTGGCCGATGCCTATGGTCTGCGCCAGATCGCGATTGAGGAGCGGGGAATGGAGCCGGGTCCACAAACAATTGCGAACGCTGTCGCCTCTGCCCGCGCCGAGAATATCCGCGTGATCTTCGTGCAGGCCCAGCTCAGCACCGAAGAAGCCCGGACCGTCGCGGCCGAGATCGGCGGAGAGGTGGTCACGCTGGACGTGCTTGCCCCTGATCCGATCGAAACCATTGCGACGGTTGCAGACGCGTTCGTCGCGGCCTTCAAATGACCCGTGCGACCCCGGCATTGCAGATCGACAACGTAACGGTCCATCGCGGCGGGCGCGAGGTGCTGAAAGACGTCACCCTGCGGATCGACGGCGCCGGTCTTATTGGCGTGGTCGGGCCGAATGGCGGCGGCAAAAGCACCCTTCTGTCCGTGATCACCGGGCGCTTGCCGGTCAGCCGGGGGGCTGTGCAGGTGCTGGGGCAATCGCCTGCCAGGGCAGCACCGCGCCTGGGGTTCGTGCCCCAGGCGGCCGGGTTCGATCGCGGGTTTCCGATCAGCCTGCGGGGCATGGTGGCCACTGCCTGTCTGGTGCCGGGGCTTGGGCTCTGGCGCCAGCCCGACCGGGGGCAAGAGGCGCGGGTGGATGCAGCCCTGGCCCGGATGGGCCTTTCGGATCTGGCCGGGCGCCCGCTGAGTGCCTTGTCGGGCGGCGAGCTTCAGCGCGGCCTGATCGCGCGGGCGCTGGCCACCGAGCCTGACATGCTGTTACTGGATGAGCCGACGGCCAGCGTCGATCTGGACCACGCTGAACGATTGTTTGAACTGCTGTGCGGTCTGGGTCAGCGCGTGCCGGTCATCGTGGTATCGCATGACCTGGCGCAGATCGCGGCCCATTCGGATCGGGTTTTCTGCGTGCTGGGGTCGGTATGGGAGGCCGCGCGCCACGCCTCTGCGGCTGATCTTGCAGAACAGATTTTCAAACGCCCGGCCCATTGTGCGCGGCGGGAGGTAGGATTGTGAGCCTTCTTGCCTATGCCTTCATGCGATGGGCCGTGATGGCGGGGGTGATCTCGGCGCTGGCCTGCGGGCTGATCGGCCCGTTCGTGCGGGTGCGTCGGCTGGCCTTTCTGGCCGGGGCGGTGGCCCATTCGGCGCTGGCAGGGCTGGGGGCGGCCTATTATTTCGGCTATTCTCCCGAGATCGGAGCCTTGCCTGCTGCGATCCTCTCGGCGTTTCTGATCGGCTGGATCGAGGGGCGCGGCCACTCTGACGGCGGCGGGCATGAAGACGCGCTGATCGGTGCGGTCTGGGCGGTCGGCATGGCGATCGGGGTTCTCTTCATCGCCCGCACGCCGGGATACAATGTGCAGTTGATGAGCTTCCTGTTCGGCTCGATCCTGACCGCCGGGCCGGACAGATTGTGGTTCATGGGGGCAGGGCTGTCCATTGTCGCGGCAACGCTTGTCGTGCTGTGGCGCCCGATGATCGCCATCAGCCTGGACCCGGAATTTGCCCGCTTGCGCGGTCTGCCGGTCGAGGCGCTGAACCGGCTGTTGCTGGTGCTGATCGCCATTGCGGTGGTGCTGCTGATCCAGGTGGTCGGGCTGATCCTTGTGCTTGCGCTGCTGACCCTGCCTGCGGCAATCGCGGCCCACTGGGCGCGTGACATGCGCATGATGGTGGCCTTGGCAACCGCTTCGGCGCTGGCGGCCATCGGGCTGGGCTTTGCCCAATCCATCTGGCTCGACTGGCCCGCCGGCCCGACCATCATCCTTGCCGCAACCGGGCTGTTCGGCTTGTCGATGGGGTTGAGGTGGCGCGTCAGAGGGGCACAAGGACGTCCGGCACTGTCTGAATCGACAAGAAACGGGTCGTGAGCCGCGCCACCCTTCGTCGCCCGACAGGCGCCGGGGTATCTGCATCTCTGTCTCCAGACCCATAACACCTTGTCGAGATCCTTGCGGGCGGCGAATGTCCGGTCTGGAATAGCTGCGCCGCAGCGCTTGACCACTTGGCGAACTTCCGATCTTTGGTGGTGCAAGCCTTTGCCTCATACTCTGCGGTCGAGATCCTGCCTGGACGCTTCCTGAGCATTGCTGCCGCTCGGGAACGGTGCATCATCCGGTAAAAGAGGGCTCGGAGCCACCTCGCTGCGGTGCGGAAGGAAGGACGGCAGGGGCATCTTGTAATGTCCGCTCCATCGGCTGCCGCATTCATGGCTGGCATGAGCGGCGAAGGTCCGGAGACCGCCCATAGTAACTGGGCGGCTGGGGGGCCATGGCCTGGAGGCGGTCGAAGATCCCGGGGTCGAATCAGGCTTTCAGGAACTGGCCGATCCGGTTGGCATTGTTGCAGAAAGGCGGCCTTCGACGCGAGGGCCTCTTTCCCCTTCAGGTTCAGGCCACGCGAACGATCTCGGCGGTGCCGAGAGCATTGAAGCGGTTCATGAGTGCGACGCGGATGTGGATTTCGGCGGTTTGGCGGTCGGGGGTGAGCCATTGGAGCGCCATTGGTCCGAGCGACAATGGCGAACCGCGGCGATGCGCTCTCCGAAGGACTTTAGGCCCCGCATCTTTGCCTCGGCGCGGCTGCGGGTGTGGTCTCCGGTCCACCGCTTCCAGAACGCCCTGCCGTAGTGGCGCGTGGCGCGCAGGGTTTCGTTGCGGGCCAGGGCGGCCGGGCAGTCCTCCTTCCATGGTCGACCGTTTTTCCGGACCGGGACGATCGCCGTGGCGCCGCGCGCGATGATGGCGCGTGCCACGCCATCTTCTTGTCCAGCCAGATCAGCAGTGACCCGCGCTTCCTGAGGGCAGCGTTGTAGTCAGACCAGTTCGTCGTGCGGTAGCGGGCGGGCTTGCGCTTGCTCATGCCGCCCGTCTAACCGCATGGATTCGCAATGTGAATCCCGTACGACGGGAGTTCTGCAACAACGCCTTTCGCGGCTGATCCTGGGCGCGCAGACTTCGCTCATCATCGGGGTGCTGGCCAATGGCATCGCGGTGTTGCTGGGCGCGACGGTGGGCATCACGGCGGGCTATTTCGGCGGTTGGATCGGCGGCATCCTGATGCGGTTTACCGACCTGATGATGGCCTTTCCCGCGCTGTTGCTGGCCATCGTGCTGCTGGCGCTGGCGTTCAACCTGTTGGGCGACGCGCTGCGCGACACGCTCGACCCGCGGCTGAAGGGGCGGCACTGATGTGGGCCTATGTCATTCGCCGGCTGGGCGGGTCGCTGCTGATCCTGCTGGGGCGTTCTGACATTTGCCCTGCTCTACCTCGTGCCCGCCGATCCCGCGCGCCAGATCGCGGGCCGGTCCGCCACCGACGAGACGGGGGCCAATATCCGCGCCCAGCTTGGCCTCGATCAGCTCTTCCACATCCAGTATGCGCGCTATCTGGGCAACCTGCTTCAGGGCGATCTGGGCCGGTCCTACCTGCAACGGACCGAGGTTTCGGAACTGATCGCGGCGCGGATGCCCGCCACGCTGTTGCTGATGGCGGCGGCGATCACGGTCGAGCTGATCCTGGGGCTGACCATCGGCATCATCGCCGCGCTGAAACGCAATTCCGCGCTGGACCAGTCGCTGATGGTGTTTTCCTTCGTCACCATCTCGGCGCCGCAATTCGTGGTGGGCATCCTGCTGCTCTATGTCTTCGCGGTGCAACTGAACTGGTTTCCCATCGGCGGCTACGGCACCTTTGCCCATCTGGTGCTGCCCGCGATCACCATCGGGCTTCTGGGCACGGGCTGGTATTCGCGCATGATGCGCAGTTCCATGATCGACGTTCTGGCGCAGGATTTCGTGGATGCCAAGCAGGGCGGCGCGATGATCTTCACCTACAAGGACGACGTCTCCACCCTTGATCCGGCCATCGGCTATGACTGGCAGAGCCGGTCGATGATCAAGTCTCTGTTCGACGGGCTGATGGATTACGAGCCCGGCACCACCGAGCTGAACAAAGGACCTGGCCGAGGATTACACCATCTCGGATGACGGGATGACCTACACCTTCAAGCTGCGCCGGGGCGTCAAGTTCCACAATGACCGCGAGATGACGGCCGAGGACGTGAAATATTCGCTGGACCGGGTGACCAATCCCGCGACGCAAAGCCCCGGCGCGGGCTTCTTCGGCTCGATCGAAGGCTATGACGCAATGGCCGCGGGCGAGGCCGACAGCCTGTCGGGCGTGAGCGTGATCGACCCCTACACGGTCGAAATCAAGCTGTCGCGGCCTGACGCCACCTTCCTGCATGTGATGGCGATCAACTTCTCGTCCATCGTGCCGAAAGAGGTGGTCGAACAATATGGCGAGGATTTCGGCAAGTACCCGATCGGCACCGGCGCCTTCTATCTTGAAAACTGGACGCTGGGCCAGTCGCTGACCTTCGCCCGCAATACCGAGTACTGGAACGAGGGGCTGCCCAAGCTCGACAAGATCACCTTCGAGATCGGGCTGGAACCCATCGTCGCCCTTCTGCGGCGGCAACAGGGGCAGGCCGACATCCCCGGCGACGGCATCCCGCCCGCCAAGTTCCTCGAAGTCAAGCAGGATCCGGCCTTCAAGGATGTGGTGATCGAGGGCGGGCAGTTGCATACCGGCTACATCACCATGAACGTCAACATGGCGCCCTTCGACAACGTCAAGGTGCATCAGGCGATGAATATGGCGATCAACAAGGACCGCGCCGTGCGCATCATCAACGGCCGCGCGGTGCCCGCCAACCAGCCCCTGCCGCCCACGATGCCGGGCTATGCGCCCGATTACGAGGGCTATCCCTACGACCCCGAGGCCGCCAAGGCGCTGCTGGCCGAGGCGGGCTTCCCCGACGGGTTCGAGACCGAGATGTACGTCTTCACCACCGACCCGAACCCGCGCATCGCGCAAAGCTTCCAGCAGGATCTGGCGGCCATCGGCATCCGGGCGGAAATCCGGTCGCTGGCACAGGCCAACGTGATCGCCGCGGGCGGCGAGCCGGACCAGGCGCCGATGATCTGGACGGGTAGCATGGCCTGGATCGCCGACTTCCCCGACCCGTCGAACCTCTACGGGCCGATCCTGGGCTGCGACGGCGCGGTGCAGGGCGGCTGGAACTGGTCGTGGTACTGCAACGAGGACCTGGACGCCGCGGCCAATGCCGCCGACGCGATGACCGACCCCGCCGAGGCCGAGGCGCGCGAGGCCGCGTGGCGCGAAATCTACCTCAAGATCATGGAGGATGCGCCTTGGGTGCCGGGGTTCAACGAACAGCGCTTCACCATGCGCTCGGCCCGTCCGGGCGGCCCCGACGCGATCTTCGTCGATCCGGTCCATGTGCCGGTGAACTACGACTTCGTGTATTCGACCGATGTGCAATAACTGCAATCACACGATCCACGGTCGTAATCATCATTTCGGGTGGGATCGTTCGATCCCCCCCCCGTCGCCACCGTGGCGCCCGGGGAATCGGTGCATTTCGAATGCGTCGATGCCTCGGGCGGGCAACTCGCGCAGGACAGCACCGCCGCCGATCTGGCCATCCTGTCCTTCGAGCGCGTCAACCCGGTCACCGGCCCCGTCTATGTCGAGGGCGCGCTGTTTTCCATCGGCGACACCCATGCCGCCCAGGGCGATGGCGAGGTCTGCGGCACCGCGATCGAAAGCCCGATGAACGTCTCGCTCACGCTCTATCTCATCAGGGACCAGCCGCTGAAATTCCCGCGCTTCACCACGCCGGGGCCGGTGACGCGGCATCTGGATGCCCGGGGCTACGAGGTGACGACAGGCATCGGCCCCGACCTGATGACCGGGGCGCGCGATGCGCTGGCGGCCATGGTCGACCTGATCTGCGCGCAGCACAAGCTGTCGCCGGTTCAGGCCTACATGCTGTGTTCGGTCTGCGGCGACCTGCGCATCTCCGAGATCGTGGACATGCCGAACTGGGTTGTGTCCTTCTACCTGCCGCGGATCGTCTTCGAATGAGCGAACCGGCCGCACCTCCCGGGCGCGGGGACGCGCCACGCCCGGTCCTGACCGTCGAGGGGCTGACGATCCAGGTCGCCACCCCCGACGGCGCAAAGACCGTGGTCGAGAACCTGGGTTTCACCCTGAACCGGGGGGGGAGACGCTGTGCCTTGCGGGCGAATCCGGCTCGGGCAAGTCGATGACGGCGCTGGCGATCATGGGGCTTCTGCCGCAACCCATGGCGCGGATCGCAAAGGGCTCGATCCGGCTGGCGGACGGCACCGAACCTGCAGGCCGACGCGAGCGCGATTTCCGCGACATCCGCGCCAACCGGATTTCCATGATCTTCCAGGAGCCGATGACCTCGCTCAACCCGGTGATGACGATCGGGCGGCAACTGACCGAGGTGCTGCTGGAACACCGCGCCTGCACAAGCGCCGAGGCGCCCGCCTGCGCGCTCGATCTGCTGCGCGACGTGCAGATCACCGATGCCGAGCGGCGGCTGAAACAATATCCGCACGAATTGTCGGGCGGCATGCGCCAGCGCGTGATGATCGCCATCGCGCTGGCCTGCAACCCCGAGATCCTGATCGCCGACGAACCCACCACCGCGCTGGACGTGACCGTGCAGGCCGAGGTGCTGGAGCTTCTGCGCGAATTGCAGCAGGAGGAGGGGCTGGCCTATCTGTTCATCAGCCATGACATGGCGGTGATCGAACAGGTCGCCGACCGCGTGGCGGTGATGAACCTGGGCCAGATCGTCGAGACCGGCGCGCGCGAACAGGTGCTGCGCGACCCCGCCCGTCCCTATACGCGCCGCCTGTTGTCGGCCGTGCCCATCCCCGACCCCGAGCACATGCGCCCGCCCGTCCTGCCGCGCGAGGGCGAGGTCGGATCGCCCGTCCGGCCGCTGGGCCAGCCCCCCGCGCGTCACGAGATGCGGGAACACGCGCCCGGCCACTGGGTCGCGCGCCCCGCAAAATCCCACGCGGCCTGACCGCTGCCCTTTCAGGAGACCCCCATGAGCTGGAAGACCGCCTTTCGCTCCTTCTACTACGAGACCGCCGACGAGCCCGAGGATATCGTCCTGCCGCCCGCCGAAACGGCGCTTCTGGTGATCGACATCCAGAACACCTGTCTGGAGCCCAAGGACACGCCCGAGGAAAACACCCGCTGGCAGACCTTCTTCGACCGGATGCGCGACGTGGTGATCCCGAACCCGGCGCTTGCAGGACTGGGCGCGCGGGAACGGGATCGAGGTGATCCATGCCCGCATCGCCTGCCTGAAACAGGACGGGCGCGACCGCTCGCTGTCCCGGAAGAAACCCGGCTTCAACTACCTGCTTCTGCCCAAGGACCGCGCCGACGGCCGGATCGTGCACGAGGTCGGCCCGCGGGCGGACGAGATCGTGGTCACCAAGACCACCGACAGCGCGCTTGCGGGGACCAACCTGCGGATGATCCTGCACAACATGGGCATCCGGCATGTGATCGTGGCGGGCATCTTCACCGATCAATGCGTCAGTTCCAGCGTGCGCAGCCTCGCCGATGAAAGCTTCGACGTCGTAGTGGTCGAGGATTGCTGTGCGGCGGCAACCGACGAGCTGCACCGCCATGAACTGGCCGTCATCAACATGATCTATTGCCATGTCGTCAGCAGCGCAGAGGTCAGGGGGTTTCTCGCGCGCTGAGGCGCGGCCCGGCCTGCACCCCTGTCAGGCTCCGGTCGGCCCGGTTTGGGCGTCGATGTCCAGCCCCAGATCCAGCGCCGGGGCCGAATGGGTCAGCGCGCCGGACGAGATGTAGTCGACCCCGGTTGCCGCGACCTCGGCGATGCGGTCGAGCCGCATGTTGCCCGATGCCTCGGTCACCAGGCGCCCCTCGACGCGGCGCACCGCCTCGGCAAGCTGTTCGGTGGTCATGTTGTCCAGCAGCACGACATCCGCCCCGCCGATCCGAAGGACGGTGTCGAGCTGGTCCAGCGTATCGACCTCGACCTCGATCTTCATCATGTGCGAGACAGCGGCACGAGCGGCGCGCAGGACCCGGTCGAGCCCGCCACCCGCGGCGATGTGGTTGTCCTTTATCAGGATCGCGTCGGACAGATCGAATCGATGGCTGGAGCCGCCGCCATGCAGGACGGCCAGTTTCTCGACCATGCGCAGCCCCGGCGTGGTCTTGCGCGAACAGGTGATGCGCGTGGCGGTGCCGCGTGTTTCGGCGACGAATCCGGCGGTCAGCGTGGCGATCCCCGACAGCCGTGCGGCAAAGTTCAGCGCGACGCGCTCGGCCGCCAGGATCGCGGCGGTCTCGCCCGTGACGCTCAGCAGGGTCTGCCCGGCGGCGCAGGGGGTCCCGTCGGCGGCAAGGGGCCGGATCGCAAGGCCCGGATCGACCAGCCGGAAGGCCAGCGCCGCGACCGCCAGCCCCGACAGTCGGCCCGCCTGCCGGGCGCGCAGATGGGCGGTGCAGGTGGTCCCCGGCGGGATCACCGCGCGGCAGGTGACATCGCCCATGCGGCCCAGGTCCTCCAGCAGCGCGGCGCGGACGAGCGGCTCAAGGATCAGGTCGGGCAAGAGCGGGATCATGCGGGCACCTGTGGGCGGGGGGCGTCACGCACGCCCGATCTCGATCATCCGCTCGACCGCGCGGCGGGCGGGGGCGACCAGCTCGGGGGCCACGGTGACCTCGCCCTGCATCGCATGCAGGCAGGCGAGGATTTTTTCCAGCGTGATCTTCTGCATGTGCGGACAGAGGTTGCAGGGCCGGGTCAGTGACACTTCGGGCAGTTCGGCCACGATATTGGCCGCCATCGAGCATTCGGTGACCAGCAAGGCGTTGGACGGGCGGCGCGCCCGCAGCCAGGCGATCATCGCGGCGGTGGAGCCGGCGAAATCGGCCGCGTCCACCACGTCGGGCGGGCATTCGGGATGGGCGATCACGATGGCGTCGGGGTTCACCGCGCGCCAGGCGCGCAGATCCTCGGGGGCAAAGCGGTCATGCACGGTGCAGGTTCCGCCCGCCGGGATCACCCGCTTGCCGGTCTCGCGCGCGACATTGGCGGCAAGGTGGCGGTCGGGCGTCAGGATGACCGTGTCGCCCGGCATCGCCTCGACCACCTGCGCCGCGTTGGCCGAGGTGCAGCACACATCCGACGCCGCCTTGATGGCCGCGGGCGTGTTCACATAGCAGACCACCGCCGCGCCGGGATGGGCGGCGCGCAGCGCCTCGATCTCGGTCAGGCTGGCGGCGTCGGCCAGCGAACAGCCTGCGGTGGCATCGGGGATCAGCACGGTCTTGCCAGGATTCAGCACCTTGGACGTCTCGGCCATGAAATGCACGCCTGCCTGCACGATCACCGCGGCCTCGACCCGGGTGGCCGCCTGTGCCAGTTGCAGGCTGTCGCCGACGATGTCCGAGACGCCGTGATAGATCTCGGGCGGCATGTAGCTGTGGCCCAGGATCACCGCGTTGCGCCGTTGCTTGAGCGCGTCGATCGCGAGGATCAGGGGCGCGTGGCGCGCCCAGTCCTCGGGCGGGATGACATGGGCGACACGGTCATAGCGGTCGCGCGTCGCCTCGAACTTGTCGGGCGACGGGGTCAGATCGTAGTGATCGGACAGGCTAACGGAAGCCGTAACGGTGTCGGACATTGCACCCTCCTCGACTGGGACGTTAGCGCTATCGCGGCGGGTAACACCCCGTCCAGCATCCGGACGCGCGACAATTTGGCGCAGCGCGGGGCGCGCGCGATCCGGCAAGGACGCATCGTCATGGCCGCGGGCCTTGCGCCGGGGACCGGCGGCGGCCGGGGGCGTCACGCGACGCGGGAATGGCGCAGGTTGCGGTAGAACGCGGTCTCGAAATCGAGATAGCCGCCAAAGGAGACCAGATCGCCGAAAGGCAGGTCTGGGTGGCCCGGAAGCCGCCGAAGCCGTTCTGCCGGTCGATCCAGTAGAACAGGTTGACCAGCCCCGCCCAGCCGATGGCACCGGCGGGCCGCCCGGTCGGGGCCTCTTCCTGGTTGACCATGAAGGTCAGGGACCGGCCTTTCCTCAGCCCCGGGAAGAACTCGGCATCGTTGGACAGGGACGGAATCACGCCGGGCAGCATCACCACTTTCTGATGCGGCTGAAGCCCGTTCTGCACCGCCATCGCGACGGTTTCGGGTTTCAGCACGCGACCCTGCGGCCCCATCCCGTCATTCAGCCACATGCGGATGAACTTCATGTACTCGCCCACCGTGCCGTAAAGCCCGTGCCCGGGCATGTCGATCTCGGAATTGTCGGGCAGCCCCTCCTCGACGCATTGCAGCACCGCGGTCCCGCCGATCGCCTTGGTGGTCGAGAAGATGGCAAAGACCATGTCGGTCGTCATCGCCGTCCCTGTCGCAAGGTCGCGCATCCCCCGCGCGCCCTCGTAGACATTGCCCTGCCGGTCGGTGAGCATCGCCACCACCCCCGGCGCGCGCGCCGCCATCTCGCGCTGCGTCACGCCGTCGAGCACGTCACCGGCGGCGGGTTGGCGGCGGCGTCACGAGGGCGTGCCGCACGGCCTGCCGGTCGGGACGGCCGGGCAGCGGGCGCCTCATCGGGAATCAGGAAATCCACGGCTCGTCGAGTCGTGGCCGCAGACACCGCATTTATTGCGGATTGCATATGCCTTTCCGGAACAAGGGGTTTCCCGCCCCCTGCATCAACCTCGCCCGGCACATCGCACCGGGCGCGTTGCGGGGCGCAGATCGGCCCGTTTCGGTCGAAACGGCCGCAGATCGGCCAGCACAGGCGACCGGCACGCCCTTTGCATGCGATGAGAAACGACCATATTAACCTGACATATGACCACATAAAGGACCGGTCGTTCCGGCAGGGTTCGACTGGTCGGTTCCGGACACGCCACCCATGACATTCTCCATGCAAGACGACGACGACAGCCCGGTTTCAACGCCCACCGATATCGGCCGGACTCTGGGCCGCGCACTGGTCGAGCACGGGCTCGACGACCGTCACGCCGCCCGGCTGGCCATGGTGGCGAACGCAGTCTTTGCGGGCGGGCAGGCGGCGCGCATCACCGCGCTCAAGGCAAATCCCGGTCGGCTGATCGACCTGAGTGCGGAAAGCGGGCCGCAGCGCGTGGCCGATGCCAAGAGCCACGACCGGCGCGAGGCGATGGTCGTCGCAAGCGAGGACATGGAACTGCTGATCGAGACGCTGGCGCGCGCGGTCGAGCCGCGCTTTGCCTCGGGCCGGGAACTGTGCGCGCGCTTTGCCCATGACCGGCCCGCAAACCGGGCCGCGCTGGCCCCTCCCGACGAGGCGGCGCATGTCACGCCCACGCTGGCCGAGGCGCTGCATGGGCTGCGCGCGGGGACAGGGCAGGGCGCCGGGGTCGAATGATCATCCTGGGCGCCCAGCCGACGATGCAATTCGTCGACGGCAACGGCGTGCTGCCCGTCTTTCGCCATCTTGCGGACACCAACGCCCGGGTTGCGCTGACCGCACCGGGGCTGACCTATGCCGCCGATGTCATCGCCACCCAGCCCGAGCCCGACCGCACGACCCTGACAAACAGCCTGGACGACATCCTGCGGCAATGCCGTCCGCCCGAGGGGCCGGGTCTGGATGCGCCGGTGGCGGCCTGCAAGTTCCTGCCTTTCGGGCTGGACGAGATCGAGGCCTTTCCCCCGATCGCACGCGCATTGGCAGGGGCGGGGCTGGCGCGCGGCACGCTGGAGATCCAGATCCTTGCCATCGCGCGCACCGTCGATCTGCCGCTTGCGCTGCTTGACGGGCCTCGGGACCGGGACATGCTCGCGGCGCTGGGGGCGGCGGGCTTCCACCTGCAGGCCGTATGGATCGGCTGAACGATCCCGGCGCACTTGCCCCGCCGCGCGCGGCCACGATCCTGGCCCTGAAGGGCGGCGGCTATATGGGCCTTTACACCGCGCATCTGCTGGCCCGGCTGGACGCCTTTCGCCGCGCGCGGGGCATGCAAGGCACACTGGCCGACAGTGTCGAGGTGATCGCGGGCACCTCGATCGGCGCGATCCTGGCCGCCGGGCTGTCGCCCGCGCGCCTTGTCGATCTGATCGAGACCGAAGGGCTGCGCATCTTCCCGCGCCGGT
>OMKS01002628.1_pt1 | contig 14867 bp, 15 predicted proteins | sample 1674721 | NCBI WGS metagenome assembly OMKS01 (sample SAMN06264996, study PRJEB25208) | sediment metagenome | isolation source: hot spring sediment | place: USA: California | collected 2014-09-02
TCGAGAATCTTAAAAAGAAGCGGTTCCTGTTCAAATAGGTTGAGCATCCGCCTGATTTTATCCACATCTTTGAATTCAGGTTGATTTAAAATATTGGTTGTCCCACCAAGAAAAACCCGGATCTGTTTCTCCTCTTTCAGGCTTTCTTCTAAAAGAATAAAAGCCTGTTCGAGAATCTCGAGCCGCCTGAAAAGGTCGCGCTTCAGCTCGTTGATCAGGGAAGTGGTGACCTGGTCGATGGTCAGCCCGTAAAGCTTCTGGTTGAGGTAGGAAACAACCTGCTGCAGCTCTGCAGGGCTTAACTGCTGCTGGAGATCGATCACCTTGTTTTTAATAAATCCGGTATCGGTAATTAATACAACCAGGCTGCGCTTATCGTCAAGAGGCAGGATGCGCATCTGCCGAAAAGCGCTCTTTTTGAACTGAGGCCCCATAATCAGGGAAGTTTGATTTGTTGCCGAGGAAAGAACTCTGGCGGAATGAACAATGATCTGTTCAATTTCCCGCCTTTTTTCCCTGCTCAGGGTGCTGCTGATTTCCAGCTCCACATCATTGCCCGGTTCATCAACATCCATAAGGTTATCCACATAATAGCGATAACCGAGCTGCGACGGGACTCTCCCGGCAGAAGTGTGAGGCTGAACAAGATAGCCCATATCCTCAAGATCAGCCATCTCATTGCGAATCGTTGCCGAGCTTAATCCCATCCGCTGCGAACGGGCCACCGTGCGCGAGCCAACCGGTTCGGCAGTTTTAATATAATTGACAACAACCGCGCGCAGAATCTGTCTTTTCCTCTCGCTGAGTATTGTTCCCATAATTAATCCCCCCACTCACTTTAGCACTCATGAGTTTAGAGTGCTAAAGCTATTAAAAAAATATCATCTTTACAGGGGGGTTGTCAAGCTCAAAAGAAATGTTTTTGGATTCCTGCCCGGTGTCCTTTTATCGGGCAGAATGCCTGATCCGGTAATCTTTGATCGCCTCCTGGAGGGCATCGGCAGCCAGGTTGGAACAGTGCATTTTTACCTCGGGAAGGCCGCCCAGTTCTTCAGCTACATCCTCGTTGGTTATCTTCATCGCTTCGTCAAGCGTTTTTCCCTTGACCATTTCCGTGAGCATACTGCTGCTGGCAATAGCCGCTCCGCAGCCGTAAGTCTGGAAGCGGATATCTTCGATCCGCCCGTCTTTCACCTTGATATAAAGCTTCATTAGGTCGCCGCATTTGAAACTGGTCGTTTCTCCAACCCCGTCGGCATCCTCTATTACGCCTACATTGCGGGGGTTGCTGAAATGGTCAACTACTTTTTCGTTGTACATGGCTGTCATATCCTCCTGTCCGTCAGCGGGCATGGTAAGTGGGTGAAATTCCGCGCAATCGCTTCACGATAGCCGGTATCTTTTCCAGGACAAAATCAACATCCTCTTCAGTGCTGCCCCGGCCGAGCGAAAAACGAATTGAACCATGAGCTATGGAGTGGTCCAGACCGATGGCGGTCAGAACATGAGAAGGTTCCGAAGAACCCGATGAACAGGCTGATCCGCTTGAAGCAGCCACTCCTTCCAGGTCAAGGCTGAGAAGAACCGATTCGCCTTCTATGTGCTTGAAGCTGACATTAATATTGCCGGGTAGCCGCAGGCGGGGATGGCCGTTCAGGATTACATCTTCAATTTCAAGCAGCCCGGATATGAAGTGATCGCGCAGGGCTTCCAGTTTTTCTTTTTTCTGCGGTATTTCAGAAACGGCCAGCTCCATAGCCCGGCCCAGCCCGATAATCCCCGGCACATTTTCCGTTCCCGGCCTGATCTTATTCTCCTGGCTCCCACCGCGGTACAGGGGAACTACTTTTGTCCCCTTCCGCATGAAAAGAGCCCCGATCCCTTTCGGCCCGTTAAACTTATGGGCCGAAAGGGAAAGAAAATCAACAGGAAGTTCGCCCACATCGAGCGGCAGCTGACCAACTGCCTGCACGGCATCGGTATGGAAAAGGATATCGTGCTCTTTTGCAATCCCGGCCAGCTCCCTGATAGGTTGCAGGGAACCGATCTCATTGTTGGCAAACATAACAGAAATGATGAAGGTGTCGGGAGCAATGTTTTTTTCCAGGTCTGCCGGGTTAACCAGCCCAAACCGATCAACGGGAAGATAGGTAACCCTGTGTCCCTCATGTTCGAGATCTTTGCAGACATCATATACGGCGTGATGCTCTATGGCAGAGGTTATAATGTGCCCCGGTTTGCCGCGCTGCCTGGCCGTCCCGCGCAGAGCGATATTGTTCGCTTCCGTCCCGCTGGCGGTGAAATAAATTTCTCCGGGATCGGCCCCGAGCGACCGGGCGGTTTTTTCCCTTGCACCCTCCACTGCGCGGCGAACCTCGCGGCCGGGAGAATGAAGACTGGAAGGGTTGCCGTACAGCTCCTTAAAAAAAGGCAGCATAGCTTCCAGGACTTCTTCCCTGACCGGGGTAGTAGCGCCGTGATCCATGTAGATCAGCCGATTTTTCATTATTCATTCCTCCCGTATGTCAGTTCTTAATCGGCTCCGATTCTGTCAATTCGTTTAAGGAGACATCATCCAGGACATCGTTAATTTTATCGCGCAGCTTTTCCCATACCTGCCTGGTCAGGCATTCCTCACCGTGGTGACAGCATATTTCAGTCCTTTTTTCGGAAAGACAGGTTGCCGGGGTAATCGGTCCCTCCAGGGCTCTGACTATATCGCCGACCCGGATGCTCCCGGGATCCCGGGTCAGAACGTAACCGCCGCGGGATCCGCGGACGCTGCCGATCAATCCGGCCCGTTTTAAATCAGGGAAAATCTGCTCTAAAAATTTAAGAGAAATCCTTTCTTTCTCCGCAATTTCCCTCAGCGGCACAGGTTCCTTGCTGTAAGTGACAGCCAGAACAGCCATGGCCCTCACTCCATATTCCACCTTCGCTGATAAGCGCATCTTCAGTCCACACTTTCTCAATTAATCCCGACAAAATAACTCGGATATTCTCCAAAGCCCAGAATAACACCACCTTTTATCCCTGTCAATAAAAAATAAAAACCGGCACGAATATGCCGGCTGTAAAAACAAGCATTTTACATATCTGGCTAATAATCTTTTAAAATACTATACCTTAACCACGTTTGCCGCCTGCGGCCCGCGGTTTCCTTCGACTATTTCGAATTCAACTGCCTGGCCTTCTTCCAGCGTTTTAAAACCTTCTTCCTGGATTTCCGAATAGTGAACAAAAACATCCTTGCCTTCTTCGACTTCGATGAAGCCGTACCCTTTTTCAGGGTTAAACCATTTAACCTTACCCTGCATTAAGAAAATACCTCCTAAATTTGCCCGCTCTTTCAGGGCGTTATATCGAGTAAACATTATCATAATGCTTTTAAAAAAGCAAGGTTTTTAGCCAACTTTTAAACAACGGCCGTATGTTATAATAAACTGCGCAGCCCAGTAAACGGAGGTGCATGCCATGAATACCGGTATCGGGATCGATCTTGTCTCCATAAGCCGGGTTGAAAGAATATACAGTCGCTACCCCCGGCGCTTCCTGGATAGAATTTTTAACGACGCTGAAAAAGAAGATTTCAGGCGCCGGCAGGGTTCGTCCGCTTCACTGGCAGCCCGTTTTGCCGCCAAGGAAGCGGTGCTGAAAGCTCTCGGTTGCGGTATCGGTCCAGCCGCTTTGCACGAGGTGGAAATTATTGCTCCCCGGGGGTACCAGCCCCGGGTTCGCCTGCACGGGGCCGCTCTCGAAACCGCCAAACAGCGGAATATCACCGACATCGCCCTGTCGATGAGCCATGAACCGCCCTTTGCCTGTGCAGCTGCCTTTGTATCAGCTGCTCTGCCTGGTAAAATTGAGCAGCCCTCCCGCAAGAACAACTTTTAAGAGGCGCTTCGACAGGTTATGGGCAACCTTGATTTCATTCCCACTTCCCGCGTGTTTGATGACCACCACATCGTTCTCAAGCTGGCGGGCGACATCTTCAATAACCAATTGATCATCCATGGCCAGATTATCATAGTCGCTTTTATCGGCAAAAACAAGGGGCAGGATGCCGAAATTAACCAGGTTTGCATGGTGGATGCGGGCAAACGATTTGGCCAGCACCGCTTTCACTCCCAGGTACATCGGAGCCAGGGCGGCATGTTCGCGGCTTGAACCCTGCCCGTAGTTTTCCCCGGCCGCTATTATTCCGCTACCTGATTCTTTAGCCCGGGCTGCAAACTGCGGATCGATGGGAGCAAATACATACTCGCTGATCGCTTCGATGTTCGAGCGCAGCGGAAGGACCTTCGAGCCGCCAGGCAAAATATGGTCGGTGGTGATATTGTCGCCCACCACCAGCAGCACTCTGGCTTCAATAGTCACCGGCAGTGGTTTGTTGATCGGCAGGGGCTTGATATTCGGGCCGCGGACAATTTCCACTGTCCTGCCGTCTTCAGGCGGCGCTATAAGCATCCGGTCATCAATAACCGGACCGGGCTCATCCGGCAGCTGCGGATATGGGCTGAGCTCTCGGGGATCGGTAATCTCACCCCGCAGGGCAGCAGCCGCTGCCGCTGCCGGGCCGGTCAGGTAAACCCTGGCGTCGGCTGTACCGCTGCGTCCGGTAAAATTACGGTTAAAGGTCCGCACTGAAACCCCGCCTGATGGAGGAGCCTGCCCCATACCGATGCATGGTCCGCAGGCCGACTCAAGGATTCTTGCCCCGGAGGCAAGCAGGTTTTCCAAAATTCCCTGGCGGGCCAGGCTAATAAAAGTCTGCCTGGATCCGGGAGCAACAACCAGGCTGACCCGGGGGTGAACCACTTGATCCTTCAACACTTCAGCCAGCAGCTGCAGATCGCGGTAGGAGCCGTTGGTGCAGCTGCCAACAGCTACCTGATCGACGGCCACCGGGCCAATTTCCCGGATCGATTTGACGGCATCCGGGCTGTGAGGAACAGCAGCCAGCGGTTCCAGGCTGCGCAGGTCGATGGTGATTTCATCGTCATAGAAAGCCCCTTCGTCAGCTTCCAGCCTGCGCCACACTTCTTCCCTGCCCTGATTTTTCAGGAACAGGCGGGTTGCTTCATCGCTGGGGAAAATTGACGAGGTGGCGCCCAGCTCGGCGCCCATATTGGTTATCGTCGCCCTCTCCGGAACAGAAAGAGTGGCGACCCCCGGGCCGCTGTACTCTATAACCCTGCCAACACCACCTTTTACTGTCAGGCGGCGCAGCAGCTCCAGGATAATATCCTTGGCTCCCACCCAGGGCTGCAGCTCGCCGGCCAGGTTAACTTTTAAAACAGAGGGTACGCTGATGTAAAAAGGGCCGCCGGCCATAGCTACAGCTACATCCAGGCCTCCCGCCCCGATTCCCAGCATACCGAGTCCCCCGGCGGTCGGTGTATGGCTGTCCGATCCAATCAGGGTTTTACCCGGTTCGCCAAAACGTTCCAGGTGGACCTGGTGGCAGATGCCGTTACCGGGACGCGAAAACCAGATTCCAAAGCGAGCGGCCGCCGACTGCAGGAAACGGTGATCATCGGCATTTTCATAGCCGTTCTGCAGGGTATTGTGATCTATGTAGCTGACCGATAGATCAGTTTTGACCCGGTCAATGCCAAGGGCTTCCAGCTGCAGGTAAGCCATTGTTCCGGTGGCATCCTGGGTGAGGGTCTGATCCATGTGGATACCGATCTCGTTCCCCCTGGCCAGCTCACCATCCACAATATGTTCTCTCAGTATTTTATAGGTCAGATTGTCGGCCATCTTCTTGCATTACCTCCATTTGTCCTGTCAGATTTGCTGCTGTTTTTCTGCTCAAATTTGTTTTTCTGCGATAAAGTAATCCATCAGCCGCCAGCCCTCGGCAAAAAAGAGGCCTGTTTCAGCCGCCGATTTTTCATCAAATCGGCGTCCCGGGCTTCTCAAACCCCCTCCGCTGCGGAAAATGGCAAATGGAACCGGCTCCCTGGTGTGAGTGCCCAGGGATAGTGGGGTGGCATGGTCGGTAGCCAGCAATATGGAGAAATCCCAGCTTAACTTTTCAAGCTCTTTGCGGAGAAATCCGGCAACCTGGGTGTCGATCATTTCAATAGCTTTAATCTTATTTTCCGCTTCGAAACGATGAGAGCACTCATCAGGGGCTTCGATATGCAGGTAAACGAAATCCTTCCCCTTTTTAAAAGCCTCCAGAACGGCTTTCGTCTTACCAGCCAGATTCGTATCGATGTATCCGGTGGCCCCTTCGACGGTAACCGGCTCCATGCCGGCAAAAAGTCCGATTCCCTTGATCAAGTCCACCGCCGAGATAACGGCACCGTCCAACCCGTATTTGTTTCGGAACAGGGGCAGGCGGGGTTTGCGGCCGCTGCCCCAGAGCCAGATAGAGTTGGCCGGATGAAGGCCTCTTTCCAGACGCCTTCTATTGACGGGATGACTTGAAAGCAGATCAAAACTCCGCTCCATAAGCTTAAGTATTTCCGGGCCTCCAGGACCGGCCGGCAGGTGCGGGCCGATCTTCTGTCCGCTTATGTCATGGGGAGGGGTAAGCTGCCAGTCATCGGACGCCCCCTGCCAGACCATCAGGTTGCGGTACTGAAAACCGGGATAAAAACTAATTTCCGGGGAGCCAAGTTCCTCATTGACAGCAGAGATCAGCTCTTCCGCTTCCGCAGTTGAAATTTCACCGGCGCAGTAATCAACCATTGTTTTATCGGCATAGCTGCCGTCATCGGAAAGAGTGACCAGGTTACAGCGCAAGGAAACATCCTCCGGTTCGAGCTCTATACCCACACTGGCTGCTTCAAAGGGTGAGCGTCCGGTATAATATTTGAGAGGATCATACCCCATGATCGAAAGGTTGGCTGTATCACTGCCGGGAGCCAGGCTTTCCGGGATGGTCGCAGCCAGTCCCAGCTCTCCTTCCTCAGCCAGAGAGTCAAAGTTGGGCGTCCGGGCATACTGCAGGGCGGTCCGCTGATTAAACTGTTTCAGGGGGTAATCAGCCATTCCGTCTCCAAGTATTACCAAATATTTCAATAGTTGGGCACGCTCCTTTCTGGTTATCGACGGATTAAGAGGGGTAAGTGATAAACTGTGCCCTGAAAATAAACCTTTGGCCGCTTTTTGTCAAGGCCGCCTCAGCCTCCGAAAGGGTTTTGAAGGCGGCAGAGCGAAAATTAACCAGGATAAAATCTGCCTGCAGCAAACTTGAAAGGATGAATTGGATGCATTATTACAGCACCAGGGGAAATGCCGGATCTGCAGAGGCTTCTACCGTCATACTGGAAGGGCTGGCTCCGGACGGAGGCCTTTACGTCCCTTCAGAAGCACTGCCCACTTTTTCAATCGACAATCTGCAAGGAAGCAGCTACCAGTCACTGGCGCTGGAAATCCTGAAGCCTTTTCTGAGCGATTTTGACAGGGAAGAAATAGAAAAAGCGGTCAATACCGCCTACAGCGATAACAATTTCGATCATCCCGAGATTACCCCTCTGAAAAAACTTTCCGCTGACCTTTATACCCTTGAGCTGTGGCACGGGCCTACCTGTGCGTTTAAAGATATCGCCCTCCAGATTCTGCCCCTCCTGATGCGCTCCGCCCGGGCCAGGCATGATAACGGCGGGGAAATCGTCGTCCTTACCGCCACCTCGGGCGACACGGGAAAATCGGCACTGGAAGGATTTCGCGATGTCCCGGGGATCAGGATTATTGTTTATTTCCCGGAAAAAGGAGTCAGCGAAATTCAACAGCTGCAGATGACCACCCAGCGGGGCAGCAATGTAACGGTGGCTGCAGTGCAGGGCAATTTCGATGATGCCCAGAGCGGGGTTAAGGATATTTTCAGCGACAGGGTGCTGGCTGCAAGGCTGGCCGCTGCCGGATGCCGGCTTTCATCGGCCAATTCTATCAACTGGGGACGTCTGGTTCCCCAGGTCGTATATTATTTTGCCGCCTATCTGAAACTCATCGAGCAGGAAGTCCTGCAGCCCGGAGAAAAAGTGGACTTTGTCGTTCCCACCGGCAACTTCGGTAATATCCTGGCCGGTTATTACGCCGGGCGCCTGGGACTGCCTGTCAACCGCCTGATCTGCGCCGCCAATAAGAACAATGTCCTCTCCGACTTTATCAACAGCGGGCACTACAACAGCAACAGGAAGCTGCACCGGACCCTTTCCCCGTCCATGGACATTCTCGTTTCCAGCAACCTGGAGCGGCTGCTGTTTGAACTGACAGGTCACGACAGCAGGTTAATCCGGCGCTGGATGACAGATCTGAAAACAAGGGGCCGGTATTCTATCGGACCCGGGGCAAAAGAGCAAATTGACGGGCTGTTCTGGTCCGACTACGCTGATGACGGCGAAACAAACCGGGCTATTGCCGACATCTATAACCGCTATCATTATCTAATTGACCCTCATACCGCTGTTGGAATGGCGGTACTGCAAAAATACCGCCGCCGCAGCGATCAAAACATCCCGGCTGTGGTTCTCTCTACCGCCAGCCCCTTCAAGTTCGCCGGCAGTGTGGCCCGAGCCCTGTTCGGCAGTAAGCCCCTCCGCGGGCTGAGCGAACTGGATATGCTGGATATGCTGGCCCGGGAGACAGGCACAGCCATACCATCCGCCCTGGCCGGGCTGGCTGCTGAACCGGTTATCCATAAAGAGGTGATAGCGCGGGAAAACATGCGCCATCACCTCCTGGCCAATCTGCCCGATTTTTAAGATTCGTCAGGGCCGAATTCCTGCGCAGTGTCTTCTTTTGTTTCTGGCTTCATTTCCTGCAGTTCCGTTTCCGGTCCGGCTTCCTGTTCTCCCTGCCCGACGATTTCCCGAACCTCCACATCAAGGGTCCCGAAGCGGGTTGCCAGGGCCATCCCGAGCGCGATGACCGCAATAACAAGGGTCAGTAATCCGCCCAGAATGGGGATCATGCCGAGAAGCCCGAATATGAGCACCCCGATAGCGATAGCAATAAGCGGGTTGACCCTGCCTCCCGAAGCAGCCGTGACGATCCGGTTGCCAACCAGGTTGACAATGCCGGTATAACCGAGGACTACTGCCACAGCCAGGACCAAGATTTCTACCAGCACCAGGGGAATGCCGAGGATCGTTATTACCAGCAGGATCATCAGGGGAACGGCCAGGACAGCGGCCAGCAATCCCCAGCCGATCACCGGTCCCGGTTTCAGGAGCAGGGCATCACCGGCTCTTTTAACCGGCTTCGGGAAGAGAGCATAGGTCAGGGCAGCCAGGGCAAATATGATCAGCAACCTGATCACTCCGCCGGCCACGCTGCCTGAATAGCTGAATTGAGTATAGGGCATGTACGGCCACCTCCTGATTTCGAAAAAGCGGGGTAAAAATCTGGTGTTTTCGGCGACCCGATCAAGACCACGTCTTATTTCCCCGGTTATCCTGTTGACCAGGTTTTCGTCAACCCCGTCGAACCGGTAACCGGTTGCGGGGGAATCCCAGGCAGACTCATCCTCGCCTGTTAAATCAAAGGAGCTTACTTCTTCGCCAATTTCAATCGAGCCAACCGTGGCGCTGCCGGACCTATCGACCATTCCCCGGCCGACGTACACCCTGCCGGAAACCACCGCGTTCGGGCCAAGTTCCACCAGGCCCTGCTCGACTATTACATCACCCTCGACAATGCCATCGATATATACGGTGCCACCTGTACTGTTCACATCGCCGGTTACTGTTCCAGTGATGCGAACTTCACCCAGACCGGAACCGACGCCTCCTCCTACGGCCCCGTCAACCCGGACAGACCCCAGGTCGGCCGAGAGGTTGCCGCCGACAGAACCGTCAACTACTATTTCGCCCATCCGCGTCTTCACATCCCCGCTTACACTGCCGCGGATGACAACCTGACCCATATTGGTTTCCACGTCTCCGTTGACTTCGCCCTCGATGCGCACCTGGCCCATGTTGCTGCTGACATTGCCATTGACCACGCCGAGAACGCTCAGCTCTCCCACATTCAGGTTTACATTGCCGTTGACAATGGTCCCGCTGGAAATTTCCAGGTCACCGGCTGTTTTATTGATATCTTCGCTAATAACTACTTCTTCCACCGCCATAAGGCCCCGGGCGGGCAGAAACAGCAGCCCTAGCAGCAGGACCAGGCTTAAAATTGCAGTTATTTGTTTCCTGCCAATCATTCCAAAGATCCCTCCACCGTATTTAATTTGATCAGAATAAACAGCTCAACCGCCACTGCAGCGGCGACAGCCGCCAGAAAATCCTGCGGCAATTTTTCGCTGCCGGCAAGACGGTAAATGCGGTCTCCATATGTTTCAACCATTTCGCGGAGCAGTTTTTGCACTTTAGCACCACCAGTTATCTCTACCCATAATATTAATACGCCCGGAAAGCAAAAAAGTCTGCTCAGAATAAAAAAACCGGCTTAATTAGCCGGTAATTATTTAAGCGCCGCATCCATTACGGCAGCCGGGCCTCTCCGGTGGAAGTTATTTCCACCCGGCTGTGAGAAAAAGAAGCACTCCTGACAGTCTTATCTTCAATTTCAATATCGACCTCGGTTATATCGGGGCCGCCAAGTTCAATGCCGCCGCCCGATTCAAGGCGCAGAGTAATAGTCCGGGCATTATCTGCTCCGCTGAGGTTTAACTCTCCCGCGGTAAAAACAGACATGGCCAGGGCCACCGACCCGGTTCCGCAGGAGGGTTCAAAAAAGTTATCCTGCACATAATGAGGAAAAACCACCCTTAAATCACCTTGATGCTCCGGGTGCCAGTCATAGACAGCAACATTGGGTTCCTCTTCCCCGGTTTCAGCCATAAATTCATCCTGCACAACAGCCAGCGTCTCCCGGGTGATACTGTTCCAGCCGGCAAAATCGGCATCCGGGTGTGCCTTTTCGAACTGATCGGCATTGACAATCAGGAATTTGCCGGACTGCATCACATCAATGCCTTTAAGCCGCAGCGGGCGGACACCGCGTTCATAACAATCTCTGACAAACCCGCTCAGGTCCGTTTTAATGCGGCGGGCTTTTCCCGCTTTGGTTTCAATAGTCAGCGGAGTTAAACCGCAGCCGGTTTCAAGATAAACCTTTACCGGGCTGGCGGCGCTGTCGACTCCGAAAAGTTTGCCCAGGCCTGTTTCAACCAGGGCCGCCCCCAGGACCTGGGTAAAACCGCCGCAGGCGTTGATAAAACAGGGTACGGTCGGTTCGGCTATTTTGACGGCAATCCGGCCCGGCTCACCGGTTTTATAGAGGATACCGGCCTCGTGGCCGTACAGATAATTGGGGCCCATCAGCTTAACCGCCGTTTCCAATTCGCGGCCTGCCGGGATCTGGTCTCCGAGCAGCAGGATAATCAAATTACCCCCCATATGTCCGCGGACAAAATCAAGCTTCATCTGCAAAAAATCCTTTCCTTTAAGCCTGATCAACAAGCTTTTAATATGCTTTTTTATTCAGGTTTCAGCATAGGGAGTGAACTCACTCCCGCAGGTGAAACAAGTTTCAGAAACAGTGGCCTGATTTGCGCACCTCATTCATCCGCGTTTCCAGGCAGGGGCAGATATTTTCAGGAATATTTTCAAAACGGCAGGGACAGTAAAAGTCCCCGTACATCCTCTGTTTTTCAATTAATCCCTCAATGACCAGTTCCTTATCTTCATTAAAGGTATACCCGCGCAGCCGGGCAAAATTCTCTGAACGGTTGCGGATTTCTATTTCGGGAGCCTGGGGCTTGCGTTTCGCCGCTACTTCGGGCTCCGTTTCCGTTATGACCAGTTCTGCTCCGCAGATAGGGCAGGTGATTTCCTTCCCCTCTTCCGGACTGTCCCGGTAGACAAAAGAAAGCCGGCATACTTCGCAGTAAATTTTATTTTTCATTGCTCAGGGCCTCTTTAAGCTCTTCTTTTTTAAAACCTTCGATGACCTGATCATTGATCACGGTAACCGGAAAGGAGCGCCTGCCGGTCAGTTTTTCCACCTCGGCAAGGGCTTTCTGCTGTTCTTCACCCTGGGCCAGGTCGACATCGATAAAATCGTACTGAATATTGTTATCCTCGAGAAGTTTTTTGACCTTTTTGCACCAGGGACATGTACTCAAAGCATAAACTTTGATCACGTCCAACACCTCGCTGTTTGTAATTAAACACTAAAATCACTGTTCTGCAAAACAGCAAACCTGGCAGTTGAGATTATATCAAGGGCCCGCACTTTTTCCAGGGCTCCTGGAGACATTTCATTGTCGACCTGCAGGACCATCAATGCTTCACCGCCTGCTTTTTTACGACCCAGCTGCATGGAAGCAATGTTAACCTGCTCGTCACCGAGAAGCGTGCCTATTCTTCCCACAACCCCGGGCTGGTCATGGTGAGTAGTGATAAGCATATATTTTGCCGGGACGATCTCGATACGATAGTCATCAACCCGGACAATGCGAATATCATTGTTGAGGAGCGTTCCGGAAATATAATGCACTTCGTCCCCGGAACGGGCGCTGAGAGTTACCAGGCTGCTGTAGTTTTTAACCTCCGTCGTTGAAATTTCTCGCACGGTAATACCCCTTGCCCTGGCGATATACGGAGCGTTGACCCAGTTCACGCCGTCACCAATGATCGGGCGCAGGAATCCGATCAGGCACGATATAGTCAAATGGCTAAGCTGGAGAGAAGCTATTTCTCCGCTGTAGGTCAGTTCTATCTCGTGCACGTTTCCACCGAAGAGCTGCATGTACAAATTGCCGAGAACCCGCATCAGCGGCAGGTAAGGCTCGACGGCAGCCCTTGTTTCCGGAAGCATTGTGGGCAGGTTAACTGCTGAAACGATCGGTTCTCCCTGCAGGGCTTTGACAACCTGTTCTGCAACCTGGAGGGCCACATTGGTCTGTGCTTCACGGGTTGAAGCGCCCAGGTGGGGAGTGACAATGACATTATCAAGTTCCAGCAGGCCGCAGCCAACCGGAGGCTCTTTTTCAAAAACGTCAATAGCGGCCCCGGCGATCTTTCCTTCCCGCAGGGCGGTACAGAGGGCTTCTTCGTCAATCAGACCGCCCCGGGCACAGTTTATAATACGCGCATCCGGCTTCATCAAGGCAATTTCTTCGGCCCCGATAAGATGGCGGGTTGAAGAACTGAGCGGCAGGTGAAGCGTGATAAAATCAGCCCTGGCCAGCAGTTCTTCGAGGGGTACCATTTCAATATGAATTTTTTCCGCCTGCTCTGCCGACAGATAAGGATCATAACCGATGATTTTCATCCTCATGCCCCTGGCCCGGCGGGCAACTTCACCGCCAATACGGCCGACACCGATGATCCCCAGCACTTTCCCTGTCAGCTCAACTCCCGTATATTCGGAGCGCTTCCATTCGCCTTTCTTCAGTGAACAGCTGGCCTGGGCAATGTTTCTGGCCAGGGAAGTAAGCAGGGCAATGGAATGTTCCGCTGCCGAAATGGTATTGCCCTCGGGGGCATTGAGGACAACAATACCCTTCTCGGTGGCCTTTTCCAGGTCAATATTGTCAACGCCGACTCCGGCTCTGCCGATGACCTTGAGATTGTTTGCGGCTTCAATTACTGCTGCAGTTACTTTAGTGCGGCTTCTGACTACCAGGGCATCATATTCCCCTATTTCCTCAAGCAGCTGCTCCGGGGTTATTTTTGGTTTAAAATCTACCCCGGCATGCTCTTTCAGGATATCAAGCCCTTCCGCCGAAATGGAGTCACTGACTAATATTTTCATTTATCTGCACCTCCGATTATTTCTGCTTATAATGATTTGACTTTAATAATAAACACTATATCATATCCCCGGCAGAGCTCCAACAGGATTGGACAAATTTTACCGCCCGTCACCCAACCGGCCTTTTTCTGCAGGCTGGCAGCATGCTTCTTAATACCTCTCGCCCGGTCAAGCAGATCCGGGGCCGCCAAGAACTATTGCCCCTTCCGGGCAGAGCTCCTGGCAGCAGTAACAGCGGATGCATTCATAGTGATCGATGGAGGCCCGCTCTTCATTAATTGTGATTACCTGGGTCGGGCAGGCTTCCCGGCAGATCCCGCAGCCGGTGCAAATCTCCCGGTTTACCTGCGGGTAGGGACGGCGGGCATAAATAATATTTTTGAGCAGGGCTAAAGGGAGAAGGGCTACCAGGCGGCTCATTCTGCCGGTCGCCGCCGGCCCCCTGTCAAAATCAGGAGCCTCTGCTTCGGCAATTGACATCCCGACGAGGTCGATTTCAGACAGATCGGCTTCATTTAATCCCAGGTCCCGGGCGGCGGCAACCGTCGTCACCTGCCGCGGGGCGAACCCGAGCACCGCCGCGGCAGCCGTATCGAGGGCTACCGGGCTGGGAGAGCCCATCAGAAGTCCGAGCCGATAGGGTTTCCCCCGACGGGGTCCCGGCCCTTCCATGGCCACTACAGCATCAAGGACGGAAAAAGCGGGTTTCACGGCCAGGGCCACTTCGAGCAGAAGCCTGGAAAAATCAAGCGGCAGGGGATACTCCAGGTGAAACCTCTTTTTATTGGCCCCCACCACGCAGCCAAATAGATTTTTCACCGCCCCGGTCATGCCGGTCAGAGAATGGGTCTTCAGCTTGCCCACGTTGATGATCAGGTCAACCTCATCCAGTTCGGCCGCCAGGGGCAGGATTTTCAACCCGCCAATTGTTGATTCCACCTCTTTGATGTTCTGCAGGATGAGCATTTCCGCCCCGGTTTCCTTCATCACTTCTTCCAGGCCGGAGACCCTGTGGGCGAGTTCCTGCCGGTCGCTGCCAGGGCTGTCACCGATAAAAACTTTACCTCCCGCTTCCAGGATCATTTCTGTCTCTTATACACATCTGACGCTGACGACGAAGAGGATAGTGTAGATCTCGG
>OMKS01002629.1_pt1 | contig 14857 bp, 8 predicted proteins | sample 1674721 | NCBI WGS metagenome assembly OMKS01 (sample SAMN06264996, study PRJEB25208) | sediment metagenome | isolation source: hot spring sediment | place: USA: California | collected 2014-09-02
AGCAGAAGACGGCATACGAGATCTAGTACGGTCTCGTGGGCTCGGAGATGTGTATAAGAGACAGAGCCTGCAGGGTGTTGAAATCGGTTCAGGACAGGAAATGTGCTTTGAGGCTACCAATACAATTACTGTTGGAGGCGGAGGTTCGTTCTTTACCGTAAACAATGGTGCAAGTGTGAACTTTTTGGCCACCCAGCGCGTGTTAATGCTTCCTGGAGCGCATGCACAAAGCGGTGCTTACCTGCTGGCACGCATTACCAGCGAGTTTTGCAGCCTGCCAAAGTCTCTCCTGGCTTCGGCTGATGACGTTCAGCAGAATATGATAACAGAACTGTCTGCTGAAACTACCTCCAGCGATCGGTTCTTCAAGGTATATCCGAATCCAACAACCGGAAGGTTATTTTCTGTGACTATTTTGATACTTCTCATGCCTTGTGTGCATGAGAAGTATCATTTTTTGTGAGCTTCTGTTTTTAGCAATTTTTGGTGTTGTGTGTTGGCAGTCATGGCCTTATAACCACAAAATCACCGTCTTCGGGCAGCCTGATGATGGTTGAGGGCTTGGTTTGGTTGAATTTTTCGTGGTAAAGGTTCACAACATAATCTACTTTTTCGGTTATCTCTTTGGAAATTCTATTAAAGGTGTGGGCTGTCGGATCATTGCTCACATTGGCGCTGGTTGATACAATCGGCTTGTTAAAGGATTTGATCAAGGCCTGGCAAAAAGGCTCACGAACAATACGTATTGCTATGCTCTTGTCGGCAGCAATGACATTTTTTGCAAGATTTTTTGCATTGGAATAAATGATTGTGAGGGGTTTGTCGAAAGAGTTGATCAAGTCGTATGTAATATCCGGAACCTTTTCAACATAGAGCTTGATTTTTTCGGCATCGTCGAGCAGGATGATCAGGCTCTTGCTCTCAACGCGTTGTTTGAGTTTGTAAACTTTTTCAACAGCCTTGTTGCTGGTGGCATCGCATCCAATACCCCAGATGGTATCTGTTGGGTAAAGAATTGTTTTTCCCGCCCTCAGTACCTCAAGCGCCCGCTGCACTTCCTGGCTGAAATTATCTGGCAGTAATGTATTTTCCATGTTATAGTAAGTTATTCTTATCCCTAAAATCCAGCCCCACCAAGCCAAAATTCAATATTCCAAATTCCACCCTCCACCTTCCATCTTCTTCTCATTATTCATTTCCTGATCCCGATAGCTATCGGGACTATCGTGACATTATTCATTATTCTCTATTATCTATTCATTCCATCGCCTTCAACAATTGCTCCACTCCAATAGACTTTGCACATTTGAAATGCTTTTCCGGGCAGGTCTTTTTTCCGTGCAAACCACAGGGGCGGCATGCCAGGTCTTCTTCGGTTTCGATGATCACTGATTTATCTGATAGCGGCCCGAACCCAAACTCAGGAACTGTGGAGCAAAAAACCACAGCTACCGGGGCATTTACTGCCGATGCCAGGTGCATGGGCGCGGAGTCGTTCACATAGTTCATCACGGCAGACTTCATGAGTGCTGCTGATTGCAGAAAGGTCAGTTTGCCGGCCAGGTTTTCTATCCTACCTCTGCCTGCTTTGCTTGCAAGTTCCTGGCACAAGTTTGCATCTGCCTTACTGCCAAGCAGGTAGATGCTTATTGTGTGATCCAGTGCCTGGATCAGTTCCAGCCATTTTTCGGTCGGATATTGTTTTGTGAACCAAAGGGAAGCCGGCGATATGGTGATGTACTTTTCTGCTGTCCATTCGGCTACTGACAGGTAATCGCTCTCAGCCGGATAGAGTTTCATTGCTGCCTGGTTGGGGCTGCAAAACGCATGAATAAGCAGCAGGTTGCGACTTGTTTCATGTACCGGATTTTCTTTTGATCCCAGCACATGTTTCACCTTATGCGTAAAAGTCAGGGAAAGTGGGTTCTTATCGAAACCTGCCTTATATCTGGCACCTGACAGAGCTGTGATGAGTCCGCTGGTGAAAAAGCGCTGAATGTTAATCACCAAATCGTAACGCTTTGCCCTTACGGCTTTAATGATTTTAACATAATTGCGGTACTTGCTGTGGTTCTTATCCCAGATAAGCACCTCATTAAGAAAAGGATGACCGGAAAAGACTCCCTCAATACCTTTTTTCAGCAGGAAGTCAATTTCAGCTACGGGGAAGTTGTGATGCAATTGCCCGATTACCGGCGTGGCAAGAATCACATCCCCGATGGAAGCGGTTTGTATGATCAGAATTCTCCTGAACTTGTGCTTGTTTTTGATGAGGAGCAAAAGTAATATTAATGCCTCACACCATATAGCCCGAAAGTTTAAAAATTTTTTCTGCCGCGATTGTTTTGAGTTTACAGGTTCAGAATCAGGGTTTTTGAAGTATGAGTTATATCTAAGCCTGCGCTAATATCATGTCATTGAATTTTCGGATTAGGGTTTCTCCTTTAGTCCATCCCACCTTTTTCCTCTCCGGCTACCAATCCTTCCTCCCCGGCAACAAAATCTCCTATCCGGCAAACTGCCTGATGCTGTAGCTGCTCTCATCTTCAACAAAAGCATCCGAAACCACCACCCTGTAATCATCACTTATAGCAATCAGCCCCCGGTCAAAAGCGCGGTGGAGGTTGGGGCATAAGGCAAGGCCGTTGGTAATGGTATCATCATAGCTGATGCTGAAAGGCACAATGTGGCAGGCATCTACCATGGTAACATTTATGGTGGCATCTACTCTGAGGCCGAAAATACAGCACTTGATGTTGTAAATCTTTGGCAATTCTCGGTTGAGTCAATTATGAAATATTTACCCCACAATCCCCCTCACAACCCCATCAATCTCCTTCATCTCTTTTTCCAAATACCTTTTTATCTCCAGGCGGATGCGGCCAAGCTGATTTCCTTCAACCTTTTGTGTTGGCGGAATATTGGCCAGTAACAGGTTAACCTTCTCATGGGCTTCCTTACCTAACTGCGCAAGCTGCAAATGTTTTGGGTCTGATTCGTCGAATTTAGGAAAGTAAACATCAAGGATTTTCTTGTGTACGTGCCTGGCTCCAAATAAGCCTTTCGCCTGAAAATCCTTAATAACGAGGTTCGGAACAGATGAATTAAGAACAGTCGTGATATAATATGCCTCTTCAAGCAAGTCAGTGAAGAAAACATAAGTTACACTCTCAACAAAGAATTCCAGATCAAAATCTTCGCGTCGAATCATTACTGAATTTGCATCCTTTGCGGAAGAGTTGTACAGCACAAGATATTTGGCATTAAGGTTTTGTTCTGTAAGCCCTCTTTGAAAATTGAGCCGCCCGTTGCTGCTCATGTTCTTCGACTTCTCTGTCTTTCGCAAATCCCAGATTCTTTCCGCATTCTTAAACCACCGGGCTGCATCCATGTAACCGTCCTGCATGAGTTCATCGGCTGTAAGCAGATTGATTTTTTTATTGCCGGAGTTGTCGCTTTTTATTATTACAGGCAGCACAACCAGATCGGGCCGGAACAAGGCGAACGGAAGAATACTCTTTGAAAGCGCCGTTCTGAAAATAAAGTTACTTTCCATTCTTCCTGAAAAATTCAATTCTCTCCAGGGTCTTTTAGCATCAGCAATCGCAGCATCCGAGGTTCTGATATTCAAAATGCGGTCCTTCCAGTCAAAATCCGTTTGCCAGCCTTGGGCGTAATCCATGTCGAGCTGGATAAAATAAAAAGCGCGAGGCACAATGGTAGCGCCTTGTTTAAACTGGCTTTTATAAGGATTTTCCCTGGTTTGTGCTTTTGCCTTGCGGGTCGAAAATGCCGATGAATGCCCAAGCTTGATATAATACCACTTATTAAAGGTTTCTGTGAGTTTTGTTCCGGCAATATCATAATTGCAATTGTGTGCCGGAATTCTTCCGGAGAATGAAATTCCATCCACTCCCGAAGCAGGGAAGTTTCTTTTGCCTTCGGTTTTGCCGGCAAACAGCACACAACTCGGAATTCTGAAAAGCGGACTGACTTTATCCATGTCCCATATCTGTGTGAGCCGAAAACCTTTGGCTGTTCCTTTGCGTGTATTATCATGGTGGTCGGCGCTAAAGAAACTTCGTGGCAAAACAAAGGCAAGTTTACCGTTCTCATTTAAAAAGTAACTGCAGCAATGGCTCATAAAAATGGCGGCAATTTCCAGGTGCGGGAAATTGGCCACCCGCTCCGGCTTCACAGCATATTTATCAGCCAGCATATTCAATTGATCCTGGTATTCTTCGTTCTTGATTGAACTGTAGGTGAACCAGGGCGGATTACCAATGATAAAGTCAAATGTCTTGTTCAGGAAATAGGGCTTGTAAAGGTTTTGGACAATAAATTCCCAGATGCCATCCCTACTTCTTTCCTTAACATGCTTCAATGTTTCATAAATCTTGTAGAAACTCTCGATCATCACGCCATTAAATCCTCCCTTGTTGTACCTGCGCTTTAAAGTGGCTTCAAAACTTTCGATGCTCTCCTTTTTCTTGTTCATCGTTTGATCCGCAAGACTTTCGCAAACATCCAGGGCCTGGTCAAACAAATGCACATTATCAAACATTTGTGTGTTGAGCAGTAGCTTAACTTTATCAATCGTCATGGTGAATTCATCGCCAAAAAGGTTCATAACACCTTCAGGAGCGAGCAAAGTATTCGCCATGATAATGTTTAGATGGATGGGCTTTTTCGCTCTTGTAACTTCTTTACCAAGTGCAAGCAGCATGGTGGTTTTGGCGATCTGAACACTCAGCGGGTGAATATCAATTCCATAAATATTGTTGTTCAGTTCTTCAACGGTAATTTCCTGATTCAGTTCTTTCACGCGGTGTAAAGCTGCCCTAAGAAAAGAACCGCTTCCGCATGCCGGATCAAGAATTTTGTCAGTTGCTGTAAAATCAAATTCTTTAACGATCCGTTCACAGAGCCAGTCAGGTGTGTAATACTCGCCGAGCGCATGACGCGTGTCAAGGTCAATAAGTTCCTGGTAAACGCCTTTGAGCACATCTTCATCCACATTGTTGAAATCATAGGTTGAAATTTCCTGTGCAATCAGCCGGAAAACCTTTTTCAACCCGTTAAAATTCCGTTCGGCAACCACCCAGTGAAAAAAGTCATTATCAACGAAATTCTGGATGTTATACTTATGAAAGATGTTCCCGATCAGTATGCCTTTCATTTCCTCATCGTCAATATAATCATCGTTGCTTACCACAGCATAGGCAAGCATTTTTGAGAAAACACTGAGGTAAGTGTGAATCAGAAAGTTTTCTTCGCTGGCATCGAATGTGCCGTATGCGATGGAGAGGAATTTCTTCCATTGTTCCAGCGATACCTGCACTTCTCCGTATTTCTTCACATCGCTGAAATGCCGCGAAAGTTCCCGGAACGATTCAATAAACACATTGCTTTGATAACCAAATGATTCTTCAATCCGCTTGAGTGTGGCCCGCTGTTTTTCTTCCTTGAAAAGAAAGCGGTCAATCCAGTAGAAAAAATCTTCGGTGTTGCTTTCAGACAGCACTATTGAAGCGCTTTCAACTTCATTCAGGATAAGTTCGCTTTCTATCAGGCTCTCAAGTTTGTCGAGTTGCGAAACATCGGGTGCAAAAACCTTCCAGGTGATGCAATCGGTGGCAATCAGTGTGAAGTTGTAGCCTTCGCCGGAATTAAACTGCCCCAGCAGATAACCCGCCAACTGCTCCTTGGCATGTTTCAAGGTTAGTTTCAGGTCTTTCTCAAACTCGATGATGATTTTATTGTAAAGCGTATCTGCGCTGCCCCGGTGCAGCTTATCCTCCCTTGGAATATTAAGCACCGTAGCCTCAGCCCCACCGGTAATTTTATCAATAATATGCTCAATATCTTTCTCCCCCGCATAAAGCCGGTTAAGCATATCCTTAAACGCCTCCTTCTTAGTCATTTCCTTGTTTGCGGTTTTGACCGTGTGGAGGTAGGCGGAGATTATTTCGGTGAGGTTGGGTGGCAAGGTTGAAAAGGTTTAGGCAAATGTTTGGTAATAATTTAGTTTCGGGCCTTGATGAATAAAACAAAATCAGTGCAATTTTTCAAATTCAAGATGCAACATTTTCGTTAAACCAATCACCTATTCTATCAGACTCTTGTTTTTGTGGATCACTTCCGAAATCGCCATCCGCATAGATTCAGCGGTTCTGAAAACCATTTCAAATTCGCCGGGGAAGTCAACGGGTTTTAGCGCGATCATCTTCAGGGTTTCCTCGTCGAGTGCGGCCAGATCGCCTATGGCTCTTGTTGAGATGTGCTCGAAAGTGCTGTTGGCTCCTACGGGTTCTTTCTTTAGCAAGCGCCTTGGGTTCATCGAAATAAACTCCACATCGCCTTCGATGGTACTATACTTCAGTTGCTGGGTTTCAATCACGGCACAACTCACCGTAATGTATCTGGGAGTCCGGAGGTCGTTGCCCAGGCTGTCTTTGGCCACATTGCCATTCGGATCGAGCACATATTCAAATCCGTCTTGAATTCTTTTGCTTTCCATGCGATCGGTTTCCCTGGTTATGTCCCTCGAAACGTCAATAAACCGGATATTGGCCACGATAAGATAATCATATTCAAGATTTTCGTCCAGGTCGCGGAAATGATATTCTATCCACTCCTTGTCGAGTTCCCTGGTGCTGATGGCAAGCAATTGATCCTGAAAATCGGTTCTCAAATTAAGTTGTGTATGGTTTTGAACCATCACAAGCACCCGGCTGGTTCCCAAAAACCTGGAATCCTGTATCATACGGTCTATTTCGCGGTGTGTGGCGCTGTATCTTTTTACCCTTTGGAACTCAAGGTAAGCTTGCCGGTATGATGCTTTTTCGCCTTGATCCATCAGCCTGAGGGCATTGTTGTAGAAATAATCGGCGGCAGCAAACCTGGCTGCAACAATTTCCTCATCGTAATTGATGTAGGGGTAATTGATAACCCGATCGGGAAGTTGCAGTGGCAACACGGTTCTGACCAGGGATTGGCGGTCTTTTAGCCTTGTGTACAAGGAGATCAGTTCTTCAAGGTTGCGGGGATCGTTGTTTAACTTCAGAAAGTTGATACGCTCCCAGTCGCGCTCGTTTTGGATGCGGTAGGCTCGTTCCAGCACCACTATTTCATCGGCATTGGTTGGGTTTCTCCGCAATTCTTTTAGGGATCTTTCAAGGGCAGCCTCAAACCTGCCGCGCTGCATCAGTTTCGCCGAAGTGGTGCATCCGGCGGCAAACAACAGGATTGCAATCAGGGGGTAGAATTTTTTCATATGGCAATGTTATTTTGACAGCAAATGTAAATTATTTTCGCAAGCGTTTGCGTTTTTTACCCGGAAAAAGCTGTCAGATTTAGGGGTGGATAAGTTTCGGTTCTGGAATTTAACTTTATCAGTCCGACCGCTCGAAGCGGTCGGACGGCGCAGTCACCTGAACCCACAATACTGCCTCACAGCATCACAAAGAACCTACCACTCCGTAATCCTCGAATACGGCGCCACATCGAGCTTGCTGAAATCCTTTTTCAGATATTTGAAATATCCGGCAACGGCAATCATGGCTGCATTATCGGTGCTGTACTGAAAGGCCGGGAGGTAAACGTTCCAGCCTTTTGTTTCCTGAAACTCCAGCATTTTGTTTCTCAGGCCCGAGTTGGCTGAAACCCCACCGGCAATGGCAATTTCCCTGATCCCGGTTTTTTCGGCAGCCTTGATAAGCTTGGCAGCAAGAATGTCAATGATGGTTGATTGCACTGAAGCAGCCAGGTTGGCCTTATTTTTTTCAATAAAGTCAGGGTCGTGTTTAAGCTGATCGCGCAGAAAATACAGGATGGAGGTTTTTAATCCGCTGAAGCTGTAATCCAGCTCCGGAATGTTGGGTTTCGGAAAAGAAAAAGTAGCGGCATTGCCTTCCCGTGCCAGTTTATCAATCACCGGCCCGCCGGGGTAAGGCAGGCCCATGATCTTGGCTGTTTTGTCAAAGGCTTCGCCGGCAGCATCGTCAATGGTCTGGCCAATCACTTTCATGCGGAAAAAATCCTTAACAAGCACAATTTGGGTATGCCCTCCTGAAACTGTTAGGCATAGAAAAGGAAATCTCGGAGTAGGTTTTTCAGTACCTTTCTCCTGGATAAAGTGTGCCAGGATGTGCGCCTGCATGTGATCTACCTCGATAAGCGGGATGCGAAGCGCCTGGGTAAAGGACTTGGCAAACGAAACGCCCACAAGCAGAGAACCAAGCAGCCCCGGCCCACGCGTAAAAGCTACAGCGCCAATATCATTTTTCCGTAAATTTGCCGTTAATATTGCAGTTTCCACCACAGGGATAATATTTTGCTGGTGCGCACGGCTGGCAAGTTCAGGAACTACGCCGCCATATTTCTCGTGAACCGACTGGTTGGCAATGATATTGGCAAGTAATTTATTTTCATGGAGCACTGCTGCCGAGGTGTCGTCGCATGATGATTCAATCCCGAGAATGTAAACTGACATTGTTAAAGCTTTGAACTACTGAATTAATGCGCAAAATTATCAAAAAAGCTTTCAAAATACTCATGTGGGTTATGGCCTCGCTTGCAATTCTCTTGGTTGCTTTCTTTTTTATTGTGCAACTCAGTGTGGTTCAAACTTTCATGGCGCAAAAAACGGCTGCACATTTTAGCAAAAGGCTCGAAACCAATGTTTACATCGAAAAGTTGAAAATCGTTTTTCCCCTGGAAGTCAATATCAGGAATTTTGGCATTGACGACAGGCAGGGTCATCCGATATTGCGAACCCACAAAATGCAGTTGAGCCTGAGCAGTCTGAGTTTGAAAAACCGCCAGGTGGCATTAAATCGCATCGCACTCGATCAACCTGAATTTTATCTCCATACTTACCAGGGCGATACAACGCTGAATCTGCAGTTCATCATTGATTATTTTGCCGGTAGCCAAGATGTAGAAAAAGAACCAAAACCCTGGTCTTTCAAAGTTTATAATGTTGATATTTCAGATGCTGCATTCGCTTTGCGCGATTTTAATTTCGAGCCGAAACCTTACGGCATTGATTTTAAACATTTGCAATTGCAGGAACTTCACTTGGTGTTGAGCGACCTGGTTTTTGAAAGCGGAGAATTGCAGCTCGCCATGCATCACCTCAGCGCTACCGAGCGTAGCGGATTTGTGCTGAATCGCCTGCGCGCCTACGCTTCACTTACGCCTGAAGGAATTTTTATGGAAGATATGATTATTCAGACCCCAAATTCCGACATCCTGCTTGACCTGGCATTTCTTTTCAGCGATTTTTCGGCATTCAACAGTTTTACTGACAGCGTTTATATTCGAGCCGACATTTTACCTTCAGAACTGGATTTTACGGATATAACTTTTTTTGCCACCAAAACCAAGGGAATGGATAATAAATTTGCCGTTTCAGGGCAGATTAGTGGAGAAGTGGCCAACCTGAACCTGCAAAACATGGCCATCAATTATGGGCGGTTTACATCCTTCAAAGGCAACATCCTGCTCGACGGACTGCCCGATGTCAGAGAAACATTTATGCACATCAATGCCAGGGAGCTAACAACCCATTACAGGGATTTGCTCAGCTTTAAGCTGCCTTCCGAAAATGGCTCATCCTTTCTTGAAGTGCCCGCCGAAATCAGAGAATTTGGCCATGTGCGGGTCAAATCGAGGTTTACTGGTTTTTATAACGATTTTGTATCTGACGGAACTTTTCTAACGAACCTTGGAGCACTTACAACAGATATCGCCCTCAGGTATAATTTTGACACCCGCGATATTGTTTATGCCGGAAAACTCGAAACCAGGGAATTCAACATCGGGCAACTCACCGGACAGGATCAACTGCTCGGCCTGATCAACATGGATGCAACTGTTGATGGCAGCGGCAAACTGCCATCCAGCTTTGATCTGCAATTCGCCGCCCGCATCAGTTCGTTCGATTTCATGGGAAACAAACTTGATTCGCTCATCGTTAGTGGCGAATTAATTGATAAACAGTTTAATGGCAACCTCAGGCTACACGACGACCTGGTTCAACTTGATTTTCTGGGTTTGTTTGACCTCAACCAGGATCCGCCTTTATTTAACTTTTCGGCTGAACTCAAAGACGCTTTTCTTGCAAAACTCAACCTGTTTGAAAGAGATCACAGCGCCCGCCTGACCACCAGCCTTAACCTCGACTTTGCCGGCAATAATCTTGACAACCTGCAAGGCCAGATAGATATTTACGACACCTGGTATTTCGAAGATGGCCATGATGTGGTCATGGACCGCTTCTCGCTCAATGCCCTTCCTGTTACAAATGGCAGGCGCGTGCTCTCGCTGCGCTCAGATTTTTTAGATGCCGATTTTGACGGCGATTTTACCTACAGCCAAATATATCCGGCATTCCGCGAAATGCTGAGTTATTACCTGCCTTCACTCAGGGCCGATGAGTCTCTTGCATCTGAGCCGGTTCCTAAACAATCTTTTGTCTCTTTCATCCGATTAAAAAATACCCAGCCGCTCAGCCGCCTGTTTATACCCGATATTGCCATTAACAAGGATGCAACCATCGAGGTGAATTTCAATTCAGTTCATGGCACATTGGGTGTTTATGCCAGCGCTCCTGATATTTCTTTATTCGGAACCAGCCTCCGAAACTGGCATTTTAACCTCGGTGCAAGGCACGAAGACCTCAATATCAGAACCGGCGCCAGCCACCTGCTGATCAAAGAAGCCGACCGGGCCGATACACTCGAGCTTGGTTTGGAACGCCTGCTGATCAACACCTCATTATCAGGCGACTCAGTGAATTACAACATTTCGTGGATTGACCAGGATTTACCCCGCAACAATGCCGGCGACCTGCATGGATTCCTGTCTTTTGCCGACAGCCCCCGGCTCAAACTAAAGATTACTGATTCAGACCTTGTGATTGATGGAGTTCCATGGTGGTTCAACAAAGATCATCACATCATCATTGATACAAATTCATTTACGTTCAACAATTTTGCATTTCAAAGTGCGGGCCAGCAAATCCGGGTAGATGGAAAAATATCATCCGATCCGGTTGAGAAAATAAACGTTTTCTTCGAACAATGGGATGTTTCAAATCTCGATGTGATCCTAATGGCGTACGGCGTTGATGTTGATGGATTTCTAAACGGTCACATCGAGCTGATGGAACTCTATGACGATCCGGGCCTGCTTGCCAACCTGAGTATGGAGGATTTTGCCTTCAATCAGCAAAAACTTGGCAATCTTATTCTTAACTCTTCCTGGGATCCTTTTACAAGATCGGTGTGGGTTGACACAAAAATTGAATACACCGGCAAGGTTGGAACCATCATTCCGTTTAGCCTGCATGGTTTTTACTTTCCCGAAAGCGAAATGGAAAATTTCGATATCGAGGCAAATTTGCAGAGTTTCAGGATTGAAGTCTTTGAACCCTACCTTACCGGTATTCTTTCGGATCTTAAAGGCCTGGCAAGCGGAAAGGTGTTTTTAAAGGGCAGCCTTGCCGATCCTGATATCAATGGCCAGATCTCATTGATGCGTAGCGAGTTTAAAGTGGGTTTCACCAACACAAGATATTCCCTTGCCGACGTGATCAATATCGAAAAAAACCGAATCTATGCCAACAATATCCGTGTTTTTGATGAGTTCGGCAATTCCGGCACAGCAAGCCTGCAGTTTAGCCACCAGAATTTTTCTGATTGGAGAATGGATCTCGATATACAGGCCAATAACCTGGCCGGACTGCAAACTACGGCAGCCCAAAGCAATTTGTTTTACGGAACCGCCTTTGCCACCGGCACATTCAAAATGGCAGGCCCGTTCAATGACCTGAGGATGGATGTAAGGGTGCGATCCGAACCCCAGACCTATATTGCAATTCCGATCAGTTTTACCGTTGATGTTGCCGACACCGATTTTATCATTTTTATGAACCCGGAAGCAGGTCTTGAGGAAATTGTTCTGGATGAAAAAGAACCCTCAAACCTCACGGTGAATATTGACATGGATATCACACCTGAAGCACTGGTTCAGATTTTTCTGCCATACCAGATGGGAAACATTCGCAGCAGCGGAACCGGCAGCATGAAAATGCACTATAGTTCTGCCGGCGACTTTACGATGTTTGGCGATTATATGACCGGGCAGGGAACCTTTTTGTTTACGCTGCAAAATATGATTAACAGGCCTTTTTCGCTTTTGCCCGGTGGCGTAATTCGCTGGAGTGGCGATCCGTACAACGCCCAGATTGATGTGCAGGCAGTGTATCGTACACGCGTAACCCTGAACAGCCTGCCCAACATCAGTGATGAGTTTCACAACCGCCGCTACCCGGTTGAATGTATCATAAACCTGCAAAATAGCCTGATGAACCCTGAAATTTCATTTGGCATCCGCATGCCCAATGTGGATGAGGAAATACAAAGGCAGGTTTTTATGGCTGTTGATACCACCAATGAAGTAATCATGAGCCACCAGGTGATCTCGTTGCTGGTGGTGAATAGTTTCAATTTCAGGCCTGAGCAAACAATAGCCTCCACAATTGGTTCATCCTCCTTTGAGTTGCTTTCGAACCAGCTTAATAGCTGGCTCTCGCAGATCAGCAAAGATTTTGATATTGGCATTAACTACCGGCCCGGCGATCAGCTTTCGTCAGAGGAACTGGAACTTGCCCTTTCCACACAATTGTTTGACGACCGCGTAGTAATTGACGGTAACGTTGGCATGATAGGCGAGCATCGGACCCAGCAAAATGCCAGCAATTTCATTGGCGACATCAACGTAGAAATAAAAATAACCCGCGATGGCCGTTTCCGGGTTAGAGCCTTCAACAAATACAACGATTTTATGGAAATCACCCGCCGCGATGCACCTTACACCCAAGGAGTAGGGGCTTTCTACCGCCGCGAATTCGATCGCTTTCCCGATCTTTTCAAACCCCGTCGTAAAATACCGGTTAAAAACGATTCTCTGAATAACAACAATGAGCCAGGAAATAACACACCTGACAAAGACCAGACACCATGACGGAAAAGAAATTCAAGGTTTATAAATCCTCGGCCGGTTCAGGGAAAACCTTCACGCTTGTCAGGGAGTTCCTGCGGCTGGTACTCCGCAATCCCAACAATTACAGGCACATACTGGCCATCACCTTCACCAACAAAGCGGCCAACGAGATGAAAAGCCGCATTGTGAACAGCCTGGTAAACCTTGCAAAACCTGTTGATGAATGGCCTGAAGCCCAGCAAACCATGATTGCGCCAATCAGAGAAGAAAGTGGAATGAATGATGAAGAAATCAGACAACGCGCCACGATGGTGATCGCCAATATTTTGCATAATTACACCGACCTGTCAGCTACCACCATTGACAGCTTTATGCAGCGTGTAATTCGCACTTTCTCGCTTGACCTGAATTTACCACAAAATTACGAAGTTGAGCTTAATGTTGACATGCTTCGCCAACACGCCGTTGACCGCTTGATTGATCTGGCCGGGTCTGACAAAAAGCTCACCAGCCTTTTGGTTCATTACCTGGAAACCAAAACCGAGGATGACAAAAGCTGGCGTATCGAGATCAACCTTAATGAAGCAGCCAAGTCCCTTTTCAGGGAGGATGGGGTTCAGCAGCGCGATGCCCTGAAAGCCATGGATTATGAAGACTACCGGCGATATTACGGCCTGATTATCAAATGGATTTCGGGGCTTGAAGCACAGCTTGTTAAAATGGGCGAACAGGCATTGAACCTGCTCAGCGCAAACGATCTTGAAATTGCAGATTTTTCGCACGGAAAGAGCGGCGCGATAGGATATTTCGTAAAACTGGCTCAAGGCCGTGTGGGTGAACTTGCCAAGCCCGGATCGCGGATACAGACAGCCGTGGCTGAGGGCGAGTGGACCAAGAAGAATCAATCGCAAATCATAGAAACCAGGGTTGAGCGGATTGCACCTCAGCTTGTTGAAATTTACCGGAACTCCCAGGAGCTCGTTCAGGTTTCGGTGCAGCGCTACAACACCTTCAATTTGCTGCTTAAGCACCTCTATCCGCTGGCGGTGTTGGGCAGCATCGAAAACATCATCGGCGAAATCAGGGAGGAAAAGCGCATCTTGCCAATCAGCGAGTTTAACCGCATCATTGCAAGAGTAACGCAAACTGAAACAATGCCTTACATCTATGAGCGCCTGGGCGAAAAATACCATCACCTAATGATTGACGAGTTTCAGGACACATCGCTGCTGCAATGGCAGAACCTTCTGCCGCTGGTTGAGAATGCCCTTTCAGAGAATCATGTGAACCTGGTAGTGGGCGATGCCAAACAGGCCATTTACCGCTGGCGCAGTGGCGAGGTTGATCAGTTCATTGCTTTGCCACGGCTCCATGGCGTTCATTCTGTTGTGAACCAAATGCGCGAGCAGGTGCTTGTGAACCAATACGAAGGCCACGATCTGCCCGTTAACTGGCGCTCGCATAAAGCCATTGTTGAATTCAACAACAGTTTTTTTCAGCATGTTTCGATGCGCCTGGCTGAGCCGTACAAGGCTGTGTATGACACACTGAATCAGCAATACAACCCTGCAAAAAACAAAGGGCTGGTGCAAACAGAATTTTTTCATGCCAATGATGAACCCCGGCAAGCCATGCTTGAACGCCTGCCTGAACTGATACGCGAACTACAATCCGCAAATTACCGCTTGAGCGATATTGCCATTCTTTGCCGAACCAACAACCAGGGTTCGGAAATTGCCAGGCACCTGCTGGCTGACGGGATACGCGTGATTTCATCGGACTCGCTGCTGTTGGGTTATGCAGTCAATGTCCTGTCTCTTATACACATCTGACGCTGCCGACGAAG
>OMKS01002631.1_pt1 | contig 14849 bp, 11 predicted proteins | sample 1674721 | NCBI WGS metagenome assembly OMKS01 (sample SAMN06264996, study PRJEB25208) | sediment metagenome | isolation source: hot spring sediment | place: USA: California | collected 2014-09-02
CAAGCGCGCTGTGTTCGTTGTGCTCATCATCACAGGCTCCCTGCTGGTGTATAACGGCGTCCGGCCGTAAGGGCGCATACCCCGCTTCAAAGGCCGATACGCGCAGAAAATTCATAAAGAACCCGCCCCCGTCCCGTGCGCATATTGATTATTCCCGCTTATTCCTGATAGCATATATTCCTGACAAGATTCAGTTGTTTAGTATGAATTGAAGGGGCCCGTGTGACGGGCAAAGCATCAAACCGGGGTTTGGCCGTTGAAAACCGCAACCATAAGACGATCCAAGGAATTCGAGAATCTGGTGCTGGAGCACATAGATTTGCTCTATGCGGTGGCGTTGCGGTTGACGCATAATTCGGCGGATGCGGAAGACCTCACACAGAATACGGTGGTAAAGGCCTTGCGTTTTCACAACAAGTTCAAAGAGGGGACGTATATCAAGGCGTGGTTGCTTACGATACTCCGCAACACCTTCATAAACGAGTATCGCCGCAAGTCGCGCCGGCCCACCGAGGTCGACTTGTCTGGCATAGAAGCGGCGCCGGACAGCCTGCCCGACCCGGATATCTTTTTCGAGCCGCATGCGGGCAGTCGCAAAGATTTGCTGGAGCTCGTGGACGACCCCGTGCGCAAGGCGGTGGAAGCGCTGCCCGATGATTTTCGTGAGGCTGTAATCATGGCCGACCTTGAAGACATGTCATACAAGGAAATCGCGGATGTGATGGGATGTCCGTTGGGCACCGTGATGTCCCGTTTGTACCGTGGACGCAAAATGCTCCGCGAATTGCTTGGCGACTATGCCCGCGAGCACGGCGTGCGCGTCGGTTGACCCTTTGCCGCAATAGAAAAGCCGTGCCACACGTTTTTATTGATTCCAACGGCGACGAGCGTGGCATGCGTCTTTTTTTGTTTTATTCATTTCGCTTGCAACAGAAATCCGGTGAAATATTCGGGTTAGTACATCGTTCTGTCAGTAAACTTGAACACGGAAAATAGGAGATAATTTAATGGCAACATACAATATCGGTCTGCTGCCGGGCGACGGCACCGGCCCCGAAGTGTTGGAAGAAGGCGTGAAGGTGGCGCGCGCCGCGGCGGAAAAATTCGGCTTTTCCTTCGACGCCACCCTGTTCGATTTCGGCGGGGAACGCTATAAAAAAACGGGGGAAATCCTGCCGGATTCGGCCATTGACGAATTTCGCAAACTTGACGTGCTGTACCTGGGCGCCATCGGCCATCCCGATGTCGCGCCGGGCATCCTCGAAAAAGGCATCCTGCTGCGGGTGCGCTTCGAACTCGACCAATACATCAACCTGCGCCCCGTGAAGCTGTATCCCGGCGTGGAAACGCCCGTCAAGAACAAAGGCCCGGAGGACATTGACTTCGTGGTTGTGCGCGAAAACTCCGCCGGACTCTACACCGGCGTGGGCGGCATACAACGTCAGGGCACGCCTTATGAAGTGGCGATGCAGACGATGGTGTATACGCGCAACGAGGTGGACCGATGCCTGCGGTACGCCTTTGAATACACGCGCAAACGCAACAAGACAAACACGCTGACCCTGTGCGGCAAAACCAATGTGCTCACTTACGTGTACGGCCTGTGGGAACGCGCCTTCCATGAAATGGGCGCAAAGGAATTTCCCGACATCAAGCGCGACTACGCCCACGTGGACGCTACCACCATGTGGATGGTGAAGAACCCCGAATGGTTCGACGTGATTGTTACCGGCAACATGTTCGGCGACATCATCACCGACCTTGGCGCCATGGTGCAGGGCGGCATGGGCATTGCCGCGGGCGGCAATATCAATCCCGAAGGCGTGTCCATGTTCGAGCCTATCGGCGGCAGCGCCCCCAAATACACCGGCATGAACATCATCAATCCGCTTGCCTGCATCTTCGCCGGGCAGATGATGCTGGAACATCTCGGCGAAAACGCCGCCGCCGCCGCCATCGAACAGGCCTGTGTGGACTTCCTCAACGCCGGAGTCATCAAGGGGCTTGCCGCCAGCGACATCAAAGCGGCGGGCATGACCACCACCGGCATCGGCGACTGGATCGCAAACCGCGTTGCGGAACTGTAGTCCTGACGCGGGCCGTGCCCGCAACCCACTATCGTCATTGCGGGCAAGCAATCTCGTTTCCCCAGATTGCCGCGGCGGGCTAACCCGGATATTTCACCGGATTTCTGTTGCGTCCGCGAATCTTGCGCCATATCAGGCGCTTTGCTTGCCCGACGCGCCGTTCACCGGATTTTCCAACCGCGCCGCAATGCTATTGTTGATACAAATCTACGTTCTATAGTCCGCGTTTATTTTGATATAGTCCAAACTTAGGTCGGAAGTCCAGAAGGTCGCCGCGCCCGCGCCTTCGCGCAGGGAGATTCTCACCTCGATTTCGGGCGCCTTCATGAGCGCCTGCACGTCCGCTTCGCTGTATGCCGTGGGCTGTCCCTGTGCCAGCACATGCACCCCCTGGATGTGCAGGTCGAGCCCGGCGGGATCGAAACGCGCGCCGGAATAACCCGCTGCCGCGGCAATCCGCCCCCAGTTGGCGTCCTGTCCGTAAAACGCCGTCTTGCACAGCTGCGACTTCGCCACGCTCGCCGCGATCCGTTTCGCGTCCGCGTCGGTGGCCGCGCCGGATACGATTATGGCAATGAATTTGGTGGCGCCTTCGCCGTCGCGCACCAGCGCCTGCGCCAGGGAAAGGCATATTTCGTTTAAGGCGTCGCCAAACCGTTCAAAATCAACCGTGCCCGGGAGCAGGGATACGCCGGAGCGGCCGTTGGCAAGACACAGCGCCGTGTCATTCGTGCTCATGTCATTGTCCACACAGATGCAGTTGAATGATATTGCAACCGCTTTCTGCAGAAGTGATTGCAGGTTGTCGGCGTCCACCGCAACGTCGGTGGTAATGAAGCAGAGCATGGTCGCCATGTTTGGCGCGATCATGCCCGCGCCCTTGGCGATGGCGCCGATACGCACTGCGCCGGCGCCCAGCGGAATCTCCGCGGCGATTTCTTTCGGCACCGTGTCGGTAGTCATGATTGCCCGCGCCGCGTCCCCTCCGTTTTGGTCGGAAAGTTTTGCGGCGCATTGCTCAACGCCCCGCAACAGCCTGTCCATGGGCATGGGAACGCCGATGACGCCGGTGCTGCAGACGCACACCTGCTCCGGCGGCGCGTCAATAAGCCGTCCCGCAAGCGCGGCCGTAGCGAGCACATCCGCATAACCCTGATCGCCGGTGCAGGCGTTGGCGTTGCCGCTATTCGCCACAATCGCCCGCGCCACGCCGCGTTCGCACGCTTCGCGGCAATAGCGCACCGGCGCGGCTTGCACCAGATTGGTGGTGAACACCCCCGCCACGGCGGCCGGCGCGTCGCTTGCGATCATGGCGCAATCAAGCCGTGTCGCGTCCGGTTTCTTGATGCCCGCGGCCACGGCGGCGGCGTGGAACCCCTTGGGCGCGCACACGCCTTTATCAAGGGTTTTCATGGCGCCATGCCTCCCCAGCGCAACCCGGTCGTTTCCTCGAGGCCGAACATGAGGTTCATACACTGGATGGCCATGCCGGCGGTGCCGCCCATAAGGTTGTCAATGGCGCTGACAATGAGCAGGTTGCCTGTTCGTTCATCCATGTGCCAGCCGAAATCGCAAAAGTTTGAACCGCGCACATAGCGTATCTCGGGCAGCGCGCCCGCGCCCAGCGCACGCACAAACGGCTCGTCCCCGTAGCGCTCGTAATACGGCGCGGGGTCAAACGGTTCTTCGGGGCGCAACGTGATGGTGGTTAGAATACCCCGGGTCAACGGCGCAACATGCGGCGTGAACTGCACCGTCATCTTGTGCAGCAATTCCTGTTCAATCTCCGGCGTATGCTGATGCACCGCCAGTTTGTATGCTTTCAGATTCTCATTCATTTCAGGAAAGTGAAAGGCTTCCGAAGGGGTCTTGCCCGCGCCGCTGATGCCCGATATGCTGTCAATAACGACGGGAAATGCTGCCGCCGGTGCTTCAACAAGGGGACGCAGCGGAAGCAGCGCGCTGATGGGATAACAACCCGGCACCGCCACAAGCGGCGCATCCTTTATCGCGTCGCGATAATAGGGAACAAGCCCGTATACGGCTTCGTCAAGCAGATGCGCGGCGGTGTGTTCCGCGCCATAATACGTTTTGAACGCCTCTGTATCTTTCAGTCGGAAATCCGGGCCGATGTCCAGCACGCGCGCGCCTTCCTTGCGCAACGCCGCCACAGGCGCCATGCTTGCCTTGCCCGGAACGCCGACAAACACGACATCGCACCGTTTTGCGAGAGATGCGGCGTCGAACGTTTCAAACTCAAGGTCGAAAATTTTTCGAAAGGCGGGCAATTCCTTCGAGAGCGGATCGCCCGCCACGCTTGTGGACGCAGCCGCCGCCAATTGCGTTTCAGGGTGTCCGCCAAGCAAACGCAACAACTCGCGTCCGCCGTATCCTGTTGCGCCGACTATGCCTGCTTTAATCATAGTTGCCTCGCTATAGGTTGTGAGAACACGCCATACAGTCCGAATTCAAAGCGCTTACGCTTTGTATGGCGCATACTGTGTTTATGGGTCGAGAAACAAAAAAACGTCCGGTCCAAGGCGCGTTTTGCCTGCTCAAACTTCCGCAATGGACGGAATTTCAAAGCCGGGGCGGTTCGGGTCCTTGAGCAGCACATTGGCCTCGTCGCCGTTTTCGCCGATGAAACGCTCGGTTTCCGGATCAAAGGTCACCCAAGGCCCGACGGTGTATTCATTTCCATCCTCGGGAATACCCACGCCTTTGCTCATAATATCATGCAATCTGGCAAAATGCTCGTAAGCGTCTTTGTTGTCGCCAAACTGACCCGCTTTGAGATTGAAGGGCATCTTTTTGCCCAGGCGATAGGAATTATTCATCAGGTGTCCGACGACGCAGCTGTAGTGTGATTCGTCAGCGGCCGCGTTTGACAGGTTCGGATCGCCCGCGCGGCAGGCGGTGATAAAGCTTGTCCAATTGCCGCCGGGGGTTACCTTGCCGTCCGGCACATCCACTTTTTCGCCGACATCACTGCCGGGGGCATAGTATTTATCACGGATGATCCTGCCGCCGTCTTCAAAGTAGTATTCGTTTTCAACTTGATGCTCGTAGCCGTCATAATTAACATTGCGAACATTGAAAAACACATATTGTCCATTGGGATATTCCGCTATGGCGAACATGGTGTTTGGTGTTTCGCCCTGATCATCCCACTGGAAGCGTCCGCCAATGGCCATTGCGCGCACAGGATGGGTCTGGCCCGCGTCTATGGCCCAACGGGCGATATCCAATTGATGGGTTCCTTGATTGTTCAAGTCGCCGTTGCCCGTCTTCCAAAACCAATGCCAGTTGTAATGCACATAGTTGCGATGGAATTGTTCGACCTGGGCCGGGCCGCGCCACAGATTCCAATCCAGGGTTTCCGGCGGCTCGGCGGGTTCTCTGAAGCCGATGCCGCTCCTCGGCTTGCAACAGTACCCGTAGGCAATCTTCAATTTCCCGAATTTTCCGGCATGAATGGCCTCGTGAAGCCCGGCAATGTGCGCGTTGCTACGGCTTTGTGTTCCGTGCTGAATGACCACGCCGTATTTTTTCTGGGCTTCGACAACAACCCTGCCCTCGGCGATGTCGTGGCTCATCGGTTTCTCAACATACACATGCTTGCCCGCCTGCGCCGCCCATATAGTCATCAGGGAATGCCAGTGGTTGGGCGTTGCGATTGAAAGCGCGTCAAGATTCTTGTCTTCAAGCGCCTCCCGGACATCACGGACGCCTTTGGTTTCAAGTTTGCCTGCCGCTCTTTTCGCCAGCGCCTTCAAAGCCCGGTCCAAAACGCGTTGATCGGGGTCAATAACATACGCAATCTCGACGTTTTCCTGTTCCAGCCAGCCGCCGACGTGCGCCTGACCGCGTCCGTTGAGCCCCGCAACGGCAATTCGAAGCCGTTCGTTGGCGCCGACGACCCTTGCCGAGGCTTTTGTGCCGCCCAGAAGCAACGAGGCGCCTGCGAAGGCAGTGGAGGATTTGATAAATTGACGACGTGTGATCTTTGACATATCTTTCTTCTCCTTGAGAGTTGGAATGGTTGCTCTGTCAGTTGTCTTCTATCATCATAACAAGGAATTGAAACGGGGCGCCCGCCCCGCCATAGCGAGGAGAGCACGCCCCCGACGCAGCAATTCGGGGATTCAGATGGCCTTACTGTGCTCGCCATGCCACAAGAATGGCTGCGGGCAACAACCCGCATTGGATTTTACTCATTATAAAGCGTTCGCGCTCATGAATCAATTCTCCCCGGAAAAATATCACGAAAGGCGAACACGCGCCCGTATCGCGGGAGACTGGCCCTTATGCGCCGGGTTGTCAAGGGGCTGCGTCAAAAAACGGGTTTTGGTATTCACGTAAATTTGGCGGCGTGTATTCAGAATAGGGTAAACTAACCCGGGCAAAACCCTGCAACCCCGTGTATGTCATTGCGAGCAAAGCGAAGCAATCTTGTTTTCACTGATTGCCGCGTCGGGCTGACGCCCTCCCGCGCAAGGACGTAAAACAGATTTTTTATGCGTTTCAACTTCTTGTGTTTGTCGCCGAAGATAAGCGATGAATCGCTGAAAGCAATCTAAAAAAGGAGATGCTGCCATGGCGGATTTAATGCGCGTCAGCTTTACCATCGAGCGCGGGCTCTATGAAGAACTGGAAAATTTACTCGCAACAACCCAGTATAAGAATCGTTCAGAGTTTATCCGCGATCTTGTGCGCGAACGGCTGGTGCGCGATTCATGGCGGCGCAACGAAGAAGCCGTCGGCACCATCACCATGGTCTATGATCATCATCAACGCGATTTGAGCAATACAATCACCCATGTGCAACACGAGCGTCACGACGCCATTCTTGCCACAACCCATGTTCATCTAACCCATGATCTTTGCGTGGAAATGATTATGGTGCGCGGCCCTGCGGAACAAATAGAATCGCTTGCCGACGAATTGCGCAGCCATAAAGGGGTGTTGCATGCCGCCGTATCCATGAGTTCAACAGGGAAACGCCTGAGATAAACGGTTACTCCACAAAAAACGGTTGCGTCCACGCCATGCGCGCGCCGAAGCCGTGGCACTCGACGCGCACGTATGTGAGCGGATCGCAGTCGGGCAATTCGTAATTAAGTTCTCGGCCTTCTTCGCTTGTCAGCATCCGCCCGTGATCACGGTAAACGCGAAAACACTCCGTGTCGGCGGAACGAATGCGCAGGCGACGGCCCTCCGCTTCAATGGCGTCAATTCGCACGCCGGTGGAAACATAGAAGCAGCCGCTGCGCATGGCCTCAATCAGCTGGGAAGTCCGGCGGCCTTCGGCGAACACCATGTTCCAGGCAACACCGTAATCCTCCGGTATATGGGGGTCGTCGTTGCCGAATCCCCAGACGCGCCGCCCCTTGCTCAAAAGCATGTCCCAGCGTTCTGTCGCCAAGGCGCCGCCTTCAACACGCAATGAAACGCCGTTATATATTTCCATGCCGACGAAACCTGTGAGTTTTTCGATGGCTTCCTGTGAACAATGTACGAAATCCTCGCCCCAGTTCGGATGATTCACTATAACGAAGCCGCCGCTTTGATTCACAGCGTTTATCACCTGCTGCCGTTCCGGCGACGGGTCAATTTTTCCCCCCGCGTTCACATGAAGCAAATGCATGCCGTTGCTTGTTATTTCGTTGCCTGACAAAAGCGTCATATTGCGGGCGTCAAGCGAAGCAATATCGGTCACCGTGTCGTGGTCGCTTATCATCAGGAAATCATACCCCCGCCGGTCATAGGCGTCAACGGTGTCCTGAGGCGACAATGGCCCGTCGCTGTCTGTGGTATGAGTGTGCAGATTTCCCTTGAACTGGTTCGCGGGCGCGTTTTCATAGGGCGAGATGATGCGGCGTTTCACGATTCCGCCCCGTCCCAAAGCGTCATGAACTCGGACGGCGACGCCGGTTGCAGTTTTTCCGGGCGATACAGCTTCTTAACGATTGGATCGGTAATACGGTCGGTTTCCCCGGTTTCCGGTATGTTTGTCAGTTGCCGCAGTATCTTGTCGTCGTCGCCACACTCGTAATAGGTCCAAGCGTCTCCCTTGCCGGGTACGAATTGCGCCGTCTTGTAATAGTTCATCGGTTTTTCCTTGTCGTTTTGCTTGCCGCGCGGCGGCATTCTACCATAAAAACGGGGTTACGTATGTTCATGCAGCCATTGCGTCACAAACTCCCGGTTGTCCTCCGTGGTCAAAAAAACCAGGTCGTCGCCCGGTTGTATCAGCGTTGACCCGCGCGGCACCAGCGTCTGGCTGCCGCGGCGAATTGCGCCCAGGGTGCATTCGGAGGGAATTTGCGCGTCGCGCACATGCACGCCCGCCAGCGGCGCTCCTGCGTTCACCACTGCGGACTCAATAACCATGGCTGCCTTGCGGCTTATGTCGCGGTAGTGGTCCGCTTTTGCGAGCATCTCATCACTGCGCAATTGCGCGTCAATACAAGCGGCAATGATGTTTTGCCGGTTCAACACGCCAATCACCCTTCGGGGATGCTGCGGGTCTATCACCGGGATGCGTCCGTAGCCATGCGCGCCAAATTGCGACAGGGCGGCGCTGAGGGATTGTTCTGGGCGACAAACCGCCACGGGCCGCGTGTAAACCTCGCGCACCGTAAGTTCCTCCAAGCGTCTCGTCAGCAATGCGTCTTCAACATCGCGCGCGGTAACAATGCCCAGAAGCATGTTGTCAGGGCCAACAACCGGAAACCCATTTTCGTGCGTGGCGGCCATCTTCTCGATCAGAGCGGACACGGGCATGTCAAGCGGAACGCCATCCACAGGCGCCATGGCGTCCGCCACGGTAACCGCGTCCAGAAGATTCACTTCAGGCGCGTCAGCAATGCGGACGCCCCGTTGCGTCAGTTTGATTGTATAGATGGAATCTTTGGAGATTCGCTGCGAAATGAACGTGCTTATCACCGTCGCGCTCATGAGCGGCACAATGATATAGTAGTTGTCCGTCATCTCGATAAGCACGAGTATCCCGGTGATGGGCGCGTGCGCCGCCGCGGCGAAAAGCGCCGACATGCCCACAAGCGAATAGGCGCCGGGCCTCGACACGATTTCCGGGCACCACGTGTTCAGAAATTTTCCATAAGCGCCGCCCAACATGGCGCCCGTAAACAAGGAGGGCAGGAATATGCCGCCCGAGCCGCCCGAGCCGACGGTGAAGGCCGTGCCCACAATTTTCGCCAGACACAGCAGTATAAGGGTGGACGCAAGGAGATTGTTGTTGAGCGCCGCTTCCACGGTTTCATAGCCTGAACCCATGACCTGCGGCGCATAAATGGCGACCGCGCCCAGCAGCGCGCCGCCGACAGCCGGCTTGAACGCAGCGGGGATGGGCGTTTTTTCCGTGATATCCTCCACCCGGTACAGCAATCGGATGAAAACATGCGCGGTCAGCGCGGCCAGCACGCCGAGAATCATAAAAAAGAACAAGTCCCAAAAACTGGTGAGGTGGTAGTCGTGCATGAGCGGAAATTTCGGATAATCGCCCACGCCCGACAACCAGCGAACTATCATCAACGCCGAGGCGGCGCTAATCACCACAAGACCAAAATAGTGGGCAGTGAAACGGCGCACGATAACCTCGAGCGCAAACATGACCCCCGCCATCGGCGCATTAAAGGTGGCCGAGATGCCGCCCGCAGCGCCGCACGCCACGGAAAGAATTACCATTCTGTCCGAAAGGCGCAGCCATTGCGCCAGCGTAGAGCCAAACGCCGAGCCGATATGCACTATCGGCCCCTCGCGGCCCGCCGAACCGCCTGAACCGATGGTGATGGCGGACGCGATAATTTTGATCAACGCCACTCGCGCGCGAATCCGTCCGCCGTGACGCGCCACGGCAAGCATTACCTCGGGAATGCCGTGCCCCTTGGTTTCAGGCGCAAAATAGGTCGAAATAACGCCCACCATCAAACCGCCCAGCGCCACCACGGGAATGGTCCAGGCGTATCCCAGCGCGCCGCTCAGCCAACCGCCCAGCGCATCTTGAAACAACCATTGCACCCAGTCAATGGCGACGCGCAGCGCAACCGCCGTGAATCCGGCGCCCATGCCAATGGTTACGGCCAGCAGAATCGGACCGGTCGTCTGCGATCCGCGCAACCGGGCGGAAATATATTCTCTTGGTATGTTGACAAACGCAAACACGACTTTTGTTTAGAATGCAATCATGCGTTGAATTTAGTGCTTACCCGCATTTTTCTGACAACCTGTTTTTTTCGTGGTATTCCTGTAAGGCCAGAATTCCCGGCTCGTCAACGCGCAGCGCTTTAATGGCCGCAACGCCCGCGCGCGCCGCGGCAAGCGTAGTCATGGTCGGCAGGCCGTGCTCCAACGCCATGCGGCGTATGGCCGTCTCGTCCGCCTTTGCGCCCAGACCCAGCGGCGTATTGATAATCCAGTCTACGTCGCCGTTGATAATCAAGTCCACAACATTCGGGCGGCCCTCGCCCACCTTATGCACTTCTTCCACGGGGATGTCAAGGTTACGCAAATGTTGCGCCGTTCCGCGTGTGGCGACAAAACGAAAGCCCAACTGATGCAGCGCCAGCGCCACATCATTCATGTGCCGCTTGTCCCGGTCATTGAGGCTGAAAAAAACCGCCCCCTTCAGGGGAAGTTTGTTGCCCGCCGCGATCTGGCTTTTCGCGAACGCCATGCCCATGGTTGCGTTGATTCCCATGACTTCGCCGGTGCTGCGCATCTCGGGGCCGAGCAAAATATCCACGCCCGGGAATTTGATGAAAGGCAGCGCTACTTCTTTGGCGGATACGTAGTTCGGCGCGGGGTCTTCGGTAAAACCAAGTTCCACAAGGGATTTTCCCGCCATAACGCGCGCGGCCAGCTTTGCCAACGGCACGCCGACGGCCTTGCTTACGAAGGGTATCGTGCGGGAGGCGCGGGGATTTACCTCCAGCAGATAAATGTCATTGTCGCGAATGGCGTACTGTATGTTCATCAGACCGATGACGCGTAATTCCCGGGCGAGGGCGCGGGTTTGCTCGCGCAGCCGCTCAAGAACGGACGGCTGAAGATCATAAGGCGGCAGGATGCAGGCGCTGTCGCCGGAATGCACGCCCGCTTCCTCGATGTGCTGCATGATGCCCGCCACCACCACAGTCTCCCCGTCGCTGATGGCGTCCACGTCAATCTCGATGGCGGCTTCGAGAAACTTGTCAATCAATATGGGGTGTTCCGGCGACGCCTCCACCGCGTACGTCATGTACCGTTCGAGAGCGGCGCGGTCGTACACGATTTCCATTGCGCGTCCGCCGAGAACGAAGGACGGACGCACCACAACGGGGTAGCCGATGCGGTCGGCGATCACCGCCGCCTGTTCAAAAGACGTGGCCACGTCGTTTGCGGGTTGAAGAAGATTTAACTTCTCCACCACCTCCCGGAACCGCTCCCTGTCCTCGGCGCGCGCAATGCTGTCCGGCGACGTGCCGATAATGGGCGCGCCCGCCCTCTCCAGCCGCGCCGCCAGATTCAGCGGCGTCTGCCCGCCAAACTGCACAATCACGCCTGTCGGCTTGAGTCGGTCAATGATGTTCATCACGTCTTCAAAGGTAAGCGGCTCGAAGAACAGGCTGTCCGAAGTGTCGTAGTCCGTGGACACCGTTTCGGGGTTGCAGTTGACCATGATGGTTTCGTAGCCGTCCTGTTTCAAGGCAAACGCTGCGTGGACGCAACAATAGTCAAACTCGATGCCCTGCCCAATCCGGTTCGGACCGCCGCCCAGGATAACGATGCGTTCCTTGTCCGTCAAGCGGACTTCATCCTCGCCGTCATACGAGGAATAGTAATAGGGAGTATACGCCTCGAACTCCGCGGCGCAGGTGTCCACCAGCCGGTAGCCGGGCAGAATGCCGTGGCTTATGCGCCTGGCGCGCGCATCGTCTTCCGTGAGGTTCCAAAGTGTTGCCAGCTGCCCGTCTGAGAAGCCCAGTTGCTTGGCATGGCGGAATGCCGCTTTGTCATCCGGGGTTGTCTTGCGAATCGCCTCCGCTTCCGATACGATCTCGCGCAATTGACGAATAAACCACGGATCGTAATATGTCGCCTCATGAACTTGTTCCACGCTTGCGCCTTTGCGCAATGCCGCCATAACCTGAAACAAACGCTCGCGGCTTGGCGCGCGCATCCGTTGCAGCAGGTCTTCCAGAGACAGCGCCGCCACGGCGCCGTTCTTGCCGTCCCAGCCCAGCCCGGCGCGGCCTATCTCCAGACCGCGTATCGCCTTCTGCGCCGATTCTTTGAAGGTGCGCCCAATGCTCATGGTCTCGCCCACGCTTTTCATCTGTACCGTGAGCGTGTCCTGCGCGCCCGGAAATTTCTCAAACGCCCAGCGCGGTATCTTGGTCACCACATAGTCAATGGTCGGCTCGAACGATGCGGGCGTTTCACGGGTAATGTCGTTGCGGATTTCATCGAGCGAGTAGCCCACCGCCAGTTTCGCGGCTATCTTGGCGATGGGAAATCCCGTCGCTTTTGACGCCAGCGCCGAGCTGCGCGACACGCGCGGGTTCATCTCAATCACCACCATGCGCCCCGTTTTCGGGCACACGGCGAACTGCACGTTGGACCCGCCCGTGTCCACGCCAATTTCGCGCATAATCGCCACCGAGGCGTTGCGCATGGCCTGATATTCCTTGTCGCTCAGCGTCTGCGCGGGCGCGACGGTGATGCTGTCGCCCGTATGCACGCCCATGGCGTCAAGGTTCTCTATGGAACAGATAATCACGACATTGTCGTTCAGATCGCGCATGACCTCGAGTTCATATTCCTTCCAGCCGATGACGGATTCTTCGATCAGCGCTTCCGTAATCGGACTGGCGTCAAGACCATAGCGGACGGCGTATTCGAATTCGTCCTTGTTGAACGACAGGCCCGCGCCGGAACCGCCCAAGGTGAAGGCGGGCCGTATGACAGCGGCATAATTGACATCAGCGCCGAACTCGCGCGCTTCTTCCACGGAATGCACCACTTTGCTGCGCGGCACGTCAAGGCCGATGCGCTCCATGGCGTCCTTGAAAAGGCCCCTGTCCTCCGCTTTCTTAATCGCGCCCAGCTTTGCCCCGATAAGTTCGCAACCGTATTTGTTCAGAATGCCTTGTTCCGCCAGCGCAACGGACAGGTTCAGGCCGGTTTGCCCTCCGACGGTCGGCAACAACGCATCGGGCCGCTCGCGATCAATAATGCGCTCCAAGAACTCCACGGTCAATGGCTCGATATACACTTTCTCCGCCGTTTCCGGATCCGTCATGATGGTCGCCGGGTTGCTGTTGGCCAGCACCACGGAATAACCCTCTTCGCGCAATGCCTTGCACGCCTGCGTGCCGCTGTAATCGAATTCGCAGGCCTGGCCGATCACAATCGGACCGCTGCCGACAAGCAGAATCTTTTTGATGTCATTTCTTCTGGGCATATCTTATGATTTCCGTAATCCGCCCGTGTCCGCCCGTGTCTGTCCGTGCCGCCGCCCTAATAAGTGATTTCAAGTATCTTAAACGTCATCTGGCCGCCGGGTGTTTGCGCCACCGTTTCTTCGCCCACGCTTTTGCCCATCAGCGCCTTGCCCACGGGTGACTGCGCGGAAATTTTGCCGGAAGCAATATCCGCCTCCGCGGGACCCACCAGCATGAACGTGAGCTCGCTGTTGGTTTTCAGGTTCAACACGCGCACAGTCGCGCCCAAATACGCGCCGCTTGTGTCGCGTTCTTCATTGTCCAGCACCACGGCCCGCGCGATCTGGTCTTCCAGGTTGCGTATCTTGGCATGCACCATTGCCTGCTCTTCCTTGGCGGCATGATATTCTGCGTTCTCACTCAAATCGCCCAGACTGCGCGCCTGCTCGATGGTGGCGGCAACCACCAGTCGCCGCTCGCACAAGGCGGCGAGGTCCTGTTTCATTTTTTCGAGGCCTTCCGCAGTGACATAAAGACGCTCGTGACTCATTTGTTTTGCCTGTTCTATCTTCAAGATTGTTGGCGCCGCAAAACACCGTCGCTTGCAGTATGTCCCCTTGCGAATATACAGGGAACGGCTTTAGCGACCCGGCATGTTTCCGTTGGATTCGGGGAAGTATAGCAGAAATTCGGGGCGATGCGAAACAGATGCGCGTGTCAAGCGCAACCGATCAAGGCCGTCGCAGGGCGGGATAAGCGTTTCGGTTCGGGCAACCCCGCAGTGGCGTTTTATTTTGCAGAGCAGTGTTCGTTTATGTTGCCGCTTTTACACGCCCCTGCGGTGGTGATTCAGACTCAGGAGCGTCAGCAGTGTTATGCCCACAAGCAGCCAGTCGCCCATCTGCCGTTTTATGTGTTGTTCCCATGAGCCGGATTTATCGCAGGAACCGCAGCATCCCGAATCCGACGGCCCCGCGATGTATTCCCGCAATTCGGCGCCGGTTAAAGAGCCGTCGCCGTCAAGGTCAAGAGCGCTGAACTGAGAAGGCGTCAAATCCGGCAGCGTGTTGCTTGCTTCATCAAAAGTCAATTTGCCGTCTTTGTTCGCGTCAACATTGTCGTATTCATCCAAGAGAAACTCCGCGATCGCGTCCAACGTCGTCGGCAAAACAATCTCCCCTTCTCCTTCCCCTTCCCCTTCTCCTTCAACATTCTCGACATAAGCGCCCGTAAGTGTCAGAGGCTCCTGCGCGTCCAATTGCACGGTTTCATCTGCCGGCGCCGTGAAGCCTTCAATTTCCTTGAAGTTAATCGT